>Ga0307372_10006497_pt1 | contig 17059 bp, 14 predicted proteins | sample OX1MG_FD_202533 | JGI IMG/M metagenome (GOLD analysis project Ga0307372, IMG submission 202533) | Soil microbial communities from Risofladan, Vaasa, Finland - OX-1 | ecosystem: Environmental > Terrestrial > Soil > Coastal area > Acid sulfate soil | place: Finland: Risofladan, Vaasa | collected... | reverse complement strand
TGGTTCTGCAAGCCCACCCACCTTGCTCAACCGCAACCAAGGAGTTCTAGCCGTGCCTCGTGCCTGCAACAAACCAGAATTCGGACCGTGTATGCAGGCAGCTGCTACCTTACTGACGGATTGGGGCTGTAAAGATTTGGCGAACACTGGGGCGGTCGCGAATCCACGGGTAAACCACGATCCGGAATGCGCAGAACGGCATACCCAACCCGTCCCGCGTGGCGTCTGCGCTAAAAGCTCAGAGCAGGCCACATCCGTCGATTATCGTATAACTATATTACTATGTGCTAGTTAGCGGTGAGTATGAAAGAGAGCTGCGTCTAGTACCTGCTCGACTCAAAGCTTTTTAAGGCCTATCGCGCTCCTACGCTCGCGGAGGCCTCCGGGCGGCAATTCCTCTCAACCGAGATTACCTCAGAAACCTTCTGCCAGCGGAGTTGTTTCGGAGGCGGAGTGATTCTGGAAACTTTTACGCGCCCCTGCTTTACGCTCACGGGAAACGCCACTAGACTGCCTCCAGCCGCAATGAGATCGCACCTATATCCCGTTTCGTGTCTGGCGTTCGCGACAATTTTCGCCGCCGCATGGGTCGCATTTTTTTCGCTCGCGTCGGCCACAGCGCAAGCGCAATCGGCAACGCCACAAAAACCGCCGGCCGAAAATCCATCCAGCAAATCCGCCGATCCGTTCGTGATCGAGATGTATTCCACGAAGGTGCGTTTCGAAACCGACGGCACCGGCGAAATCCAGCTCCGTGTGCGCGTGAAAATCGCGAACGCCGCGGGGGTCAAGCAGTTGCACACGCTGGTCTTCGACTACAACGCCACGCATGAAACATTCGCGCTGGCATTTTTGCGCATCGCGAAGCCTGACGGCAGCGTCGTCAAGGCAACGCCCGACGCCATCACAAAAATGATCGATGATCAGCCAGCGCCCGTCGTAAAGACGGCACCGGGCTTTACCGAAATTCGCGAGGTGCGTGTCACCGTGCCGCCGATCGTTCCCGGCGACACGCTCAGCTACGAAGCCGACACGAAAATCGTGAAACCTGCGGCACCCGGAGAATTTTGGTACTCCCACAGCTTTCTTCCCGGCGTGACCTCGCCCGATGAAGAACTGCAAATCAATTTGCCGGCGACCCGCGCGATCCATATAAAAACCGCGCCGCATTTTTCGCCTACGATTACCACCGAAGGCGCGCGGACAATTTATTCGTGGCGCCAAAACGGAGCGCAATCCGCCCCGACGAACGATTCCGCAAATGACGCCTCCCCATCCAAGAACAAGCCACCGGATGTTGTTTTGACGAGCTTCACGAATTGGGAAGCGATTGGGAAATGGCTGGCTGCGCTCGAACGCTCCGCCGCTGCTGCCAAGCCTGACATTGCAGCGAAAGCCGCCGCGCTCACCGCCGGCCAGAAAACCGATGCGGATAAAATCGACGCACTCTACGATTACGCCGCGAAACAGATTCGGCTGGTAAACATTCCGCTGGCGCAATCGGATTTCGCGCCGCACGACGCGGTGGCAATTTTGAGCGACGGCTATGGCGACGCGCTCGACAAATGCACGCTGCTCGCCGCGCTCGTCAACGCAGCCGGATTCCATGGCGATGTCGCGCTGCTGCCTGATGCGTCAAAACTTGGCGCGGATTTTCCCTGGCCGGGCGCTCTCCATCACCCCATGCTCACCGTCGCAGCCGGGAAGGACATTTTCTGGCTGGATCCTTCGTCGGACGTGCTTCCGTTCCGTATGCTGCTGCCGAATCTGCGCGGCAAGCGCATGCTGATCGCTTCCACCAGCGTCACGCCGCATTTCGCGGAGACGCCTCTCGATCCGCCTTTTCTCTCCGCGCAGACGGTCGAAATCACGGGACGCGTCAACTCGCTCGGAAGGCTTGTGGCCCGAATTCGTTATACGCTGCGCGGCGACAATGAAGTGGCGCTGCGCCTGGCGTTTCAAAGCACGCCGAAAGCGCACTGGAAGGACGTTGCGCAGACTATGGCGACGCTCGATGGCTTTCGCGGAGAAGTGACGGACGCGAAGCCGAGTGATCCCACGGCCACGCGCCATCCCTTCGTTCTCAATTTTCTTCTCGTCAACGAAAATTTTCTCGACTGGTCGCGCGAAAAAGCCCTGCTCGCTCTTCCCTTGCCGACGTTTGGCCTGCCCGACGCGCCGGAGAACGCCGCGAAACCCATCGTGTTAGGCAGTCCACTCAACGTGACAACAAAACTCACGCTGACTGTGCCCGTAAACGACACCGCGCAAGTGCCCGTCGGCGCCGGAGTCATGCGCGACTACGCCGCGTATCGCTCGAGTTACAGCGTTGAGGAACATGTGATCACGGCGCAGCGCACGCTGCGTTTTATCGCTCGCGAAGTGCCGGCCTCGCGCCGCGCGGACTATCTGGCGTTTCGGCGCGCGGTCGAGGCGGACGAATCGCAGCCGCTGGTGGTGTCCAACATCATTCCGGGCGTGCCGGAAGACGCCACATCGAACGAGCTAATGGAATCCGGCACGGCGGAGCTCAAGAGCGGAGAGAACGCGAAAGCGTTGGAACTATTCGAACACGTGGTGCCGCTCAATCCGCAACAGAAGGATCTCTGGCGCGACCTCGGCCTTGCGCGGCTCGCGCTTGGGCAATTCGACGGCGCCGCTGCGGCATTTCGCAAACAACTCGCCGCGAATCCCACCGATGAATCCGCGCATACTCTGCTCGGCATCGCCCTCTACGACGAGAAAAAATATGACGAAGCCGCCGCGGCATTCAAACAGCAAATCGCGCTCAAGCCGCTTGATCCCAATGCGTATGCCTATCTCGGCGCGGTCTACGTGGATCAGAAGCGTTTCCATGCGGCGCTGGACGAACTCGAAAAAGCGGTGGTGCTCGATCCGGATAGCGCGCCGGTCCAGCTTCGCCTTGCCGAGGCGTATCTGGGCATGGGAAACACCGCATCCGCACTCGGATCATTCGAGAAGGCGAGCAGCCTCTCTCCTTCGCCGCTCATTTCGAACCAGATTGCCTATGACCTCGCCGAGCACAACGTTGCTCTCGGCCGCGCCGAACACTACGCGAATTCCGCCGCCGGATCCACCGAGGCGGCGCTGAACAACGTCGAGCTTGGCCATCTTACGACCGGCGAACTCGCCGCCACTGCGGAGCTTCCTGCTTTTTGGGACACGCTCGGCTGGGTGCATTTCCACCAGGGACGAATGAACGAAGCCGAATCGCTGATTCGCGCGGCGTGGCTGCTCGACCAACGAGGCGACGAGGGATCTCATCTCGCGCGAATTTACGAGAGGCGCGGCCAGAAGGAGCTCGCGATTCGCACATATTTTCTTGCGCTGGCCGCTGGTGGCGCGCCGCCCGAAGCGCGAACGCGCCTCGCGAAACTACTTGGAGGCGAAGCTGGCATCGATGTGCGCGTCAAGCGGGCAGCCGCGGAACTCCTTCGCATGCGCACTATCCCGCTCGGAAACGCGTCGGCGGCAAACGGCAAGGCCGTATTTTTGGTTTCGCTCGAGGCGGGGCCAAATGGGCCCGTGGTGCGCGAGACGAAGTTCCTCGGCGGAGATGACAAGCTCGCCGCGTGGGGAGATCGCTTGCGCGGAGCCAAGTTCCCCTCCGTTCTTCCGCCGGGAACGAAAGCGCGAATTGCCTTGCGCGGAATCCTGGATTGTCCGGCCAAAGCCGCGGCGTGCCATTTTGTCTTTGACCGTCCTCGCGATCTTCTCTCGCCGCACTAATCGCTTCTTGCAACGCTCCCATTTTGCGGCAGGGCACACGCGCGCGCGCCGAAGCGCCGATGATTGTGTGCTAAGATTACGATTCCCGCGCCGAGGAAGGAAACACACCGAGACATGCCGAGAGTCGGATTCGTGAGCCTGGGATGCCCGAAGAACCTCGTGGATAGCGAGGTGATGATGGGAATCCTCGCGCGCGCGGGTTATGAAATCACGCCGCGCGCCGACGATGCGGACGTGCTGGTGGTGAATACGTGCAGCTTTATCGAGCCAGCGCGCAAGGAATCCGTCGACGCGATTCTGGAAATGGCCGATCACAAGAAATTCGGACGCGCACAAAAATTAATCGTCGCCGGATGTTTAGTCGAGCGCTTTCGCGATGAAATCCGCGAACAGATTCCGGAAGTCGACGCCGTCATCGGCACGGGTGAAGTCGAGAAAATATTGCAAGCGTGCCAGGGCGAGCTGCGCGATTCATCCGATGAAACACCCACGTTCCTCTACCACGATATGACGCCGCGAATCCTGGCGACGCCGCGCCACACCGCGTACATCAAGATCAACGAAGGATGCGATCATCCGTGCGCGTTCTGCATCATTCCGCAACTGCGCGGACGCTTCCGCAGCCGCCGATTCGAATCGGTGGTGCGCGAAGCGGCGAATCTCGCGGCGTGCGGTGTGCGCGAAATCAATTTAATCGGCCAGGACACGACGTTCTACGGCGAGGATTTGGGCTTGCGCGACGGCTTGCCGCTGCTTCTCGCGCGCCTCGCGCAGATTGAAGAGCTGCACTGGGTGCGTTTCCTTTACTGTTATCCCAATCGCATCACAACGAAGCTGCTCGAAACCATCGCGCAGCACGAGCGGCTGGTGAAGTATCTCGACATCCCCTTGCAACATGCCAGCCGCAGCGTGCTGGCGCGCATGAAACGCGGCTCGCACGCGGATGCGTTTCTGAAGCTGCTCGAGCGCATTCGGCGAACAATTCCCGGCGTGTCGTTGCGTACGTCGTTCATCGTCGGCTTTCCCGGCGAAACGGAAGATGATTTTCGCACGCTCTGCGATTTCGTGCGTGCGGCGGAATTCGACTGGATGGGCGTGTTTGCGTATTCGGATGAAGAGACGGCGAAAAGCTACGCGTGCGACGCAAAAGTGGACGCGGAAACGATTGCGCGCCGCCGCGACGCGCTGATGGCCATTCAACAGAAGGTTTCGCGCCGGAAATTGCGCGCGAAAGTCGGTAAAACTTTTACCGCAATGCTCGAAGGGCCGTCGAAGGACACCGAACTCGTCTGGGAGGCTCGCATCGAGGGCATGGCGCCGGAAATCGATGGCAAACTCTACATCACGGAGATCGCGGGCGTGACGGATGCGTCGCAATTGCCGCCGCCGGGAACCATGGCGCGCGTCGAAATCACCGAAGCCCGCGATTACGATTTGATCGGCCGCGCGGTAGAGATTGTCTCGGCTGGCGCTGCAATTCCCAGCAGTGCAAGCATTCCCGCGCCGGCGTTTCCCATCCTTGCATAGGGCTGCCAGAAAGATGGCGACTCTACACCAGCGATACATGGCGTGCTAGTCTAGGCACGACGACCATGGAATGGCATTGCCCGATTTGCCGGAAGGCGACCAATTCGACCAGAGACAGCGATTTCCCTTTTTGCGGCGAGCGCTGCCGCTTGACCGACCTCGGCAACTGGGCCAGCGAGAAATACAAAGTGTCCGAGCCGGCCATCGACGAATCATTGCCCGAATCGCACGAAGTATCTCCGCACGATGAACAAAACAACTGACGCTACTTCTGCCAAAGCTCCGCGAAAGCCGCGGCTCTCGTTATTTTTCGCGACGGTTTGCGGCGTGGGGTACCTGCCAAAAGCCCCGGGCACGTGGGGCTCGCTCGTCGGAATCGCGCTGTATTTCGGAATCGCGCTGTATTGGGGACTGTCCAATATTCCGGGCCAACCCGCGTTGGACATTTATCTGCACGATATCTACTATATCCCCCCGCCAGGCTGGTCGATTGGGATCATGGTTGCCATCGTGCTGGCTTTCCTCGGCGTAGCGGCCGCGAACCGCGTCGTAAAGTTCACCGGCAAGAAAGATCCGCAATTCGTGGTCATCGACGAAGTCTCGGGCCAGCTTTTCACGCTGCTCTTCGCGCTGGCTCCAGCCAACTGGAAATATTTGGCTCTGGGTTTTATACTTTTTCGCGTGTTCGACATTTGGAAGCCCTTTCCGGCGCGCCAGGCCGAATCGCTGCCCGGCGGCTGGGGCATCATGGCGGACGATTGGATCGCCGCCGTGTACGCCGCGATTGGAATTTGGATTGCCAGAGGAATAGGCCTATAAAGGTTCTGGGGACTTCGCGATTGAGAACCAACGGCATCCCGAAAATTGAACGCATCCAGCCGTCGGCGGCAATACCGGGCGGCGAGATCACCATTCACGGCGCGGGTTTCGCCAATGGAAATCGCGCGCGTCCCGCGGTGCATTTCGGAACCATGGCGGGAAGCGTGGTGATGGCCTCGGAGAGCATGGTCGTCGCGCGCGTCCCCGATGGCGCGGAGGGCGGCACGGTGCGCGTCCACGCAGGACACGCCGAGAGCCAGCCGTTCCCTATGGCCATTGGCGCGCTCGTTGCAGACAATTTGCATCCCGTGGCGAATCCCGCGGTCGATCGCGCGGGGAATGTCTATGTGACGTTCAGCGGCCAGCGCGGCCAGAAAGTGCCCGTCTCGCTTTACAAAATCACGCCGAACCGCACGGTCAAGCCCTACGTCACGCAATTGCTGAACCCCACGGGGCTGGCGATGGATCACGATGACGTGCTGTACGTTTCCTGCCGCAGCGACGGCACTATCTTTCGCGTCACACCGGACGGCCACTCCGAGCAGTGGATTGAAGGCATGGGCACCGCAACGGGCGTTGCCTTCGACCGCACCGGAAATCTCTACGTCGGTGATCGCAGCGGAACAATTTTCAAAATCGGAGCGGACCGGGAGATTTTTGTTTTTGCCACGCTCGAACCCTCCATGTCGGCGTATCATCTGGCGTTTCATCCCGGTGGCGATTTGTACGTCACGGGCCCCACGACATCGAGCTTCGACGTGGTGCACAGAATCACGCCTGCAGGCGAAGTCGAAATCTTCTATCGCGGACTGGGGCGTCCTCAGGGATTGGCGTTTGATCGCACGGAAAATTTGTACGTGGCGGCATCGCTGGCCGGCAAGCGCGGAATCGTGCGCATCGCCCCGGATGGCCACGCCGAAAATGTCCTCAGTGGCAACAACATCGTTGGGCTGGTGCTCGAACCGTCGCGGCGCGCGCTGGTCGCCACGAGCAGCGCCCTCTACACCCTCGATTGGAACGTCGAAGGCCTGCCGCTGAATTCGTGACACGCAACGTGCCCCTTGCGGGTTGCGCCGCGCATCGGGTACAACATTTGCGATGGATGCGGAGATCATCGCGGTCGGCTCGGAACTGCTCACTCCGTATCGCCTCGACACCAATTCCCTTTTTCTCACCGCCGAACTGAACCGCCTGGGATTTCACGTGCGCCGCAAACACGTCATCGGCGACCGCGATGAGGATCTGCGCGACGTTTTTCTCCGCGCGCTCGAACGCGTCGACGTGGTGGTTTCCTGCGGCGGCCTGGGACCCACCGAGGATGACCGCACGCGCGAGATTGTCGCGGAGGTGCTTGGACGAAGGCTCAAGCGCAACGATGAAATCCTGCGCGAAATTCAGGAACGATTTCGAAAGTTCGGCCGCACCATGCCGGAAGTGAATGCGCGCCAGGCCATGGTGCCTGAAGGCGCCGAGCCGCTCGAAAACACGCGCGGCACCGCGCCGGGTTTGTGGCTCGAAACGGATGGCAAAGTCATTGTGCTGCTGCCCGGCCCGCCCGCGGAATTGCAGCCGATGTTTGTACGCGAAGTGAAGCCGCGGCTGGCGCGGCGCGGCGCAAAAATGCGCCTCTACACGCGCGATTTGCGCATCACGGGACTCCCGGAATCGGACGTGGACCAGCGCGTGGCGTCCATCTACACGCAGTACGCGGGAACCGAGACAACGATTCTCGCTTCGCCCGGCGAAATTCAGCTTCATCCGCGCGTGTGGTCCGAAGACGAGCCGGCGGCGCTCAAGCTGCTCGACGAAATGGTGAAGCGCTTCGCGTTGGCGCTCGGTGAAAATCTATTTTCGACTTCCGGCGAATCGCTCGAAGCGGTCGTCGCCAGAGAGTTGCAGGAGCATCGCGCCACGATTGCCGTCGCGGAAAGCTGCACGGGCGGCATGCTTGCCGCGCGCTTGACCAACGTGCCCGGAAGCTCCGCGTATTTTCGCGGCGGCGTCGTCTCCTATAGCAACGACCTCAAATCGGCATGGGTGGATGTCCCCAAAGAGCTGATCGAGGCGAAGGGCGCGGTCAGTTCCGAAGTGGCGCTGGCCATGGCCAATGGAATTCGGCGGCGCGCCGCTTCGACGCTCGGCGTGGGAATCACGGGAATCGCCGGTCCCGGCGGCGGAACGCCGGAAAAACCAGCCGGCCTGGTCCACATCGCCATCGCCGACGAGAAGGCGGCGAAAGAGCGCAGTTTTCGTTTCCCAGGGGATCGCGATCGCATCCGCCATCAGGCCGCGCAAGCGGCTCTCGACATGGTGCGGCGGTATTTTCTTTACGCCCCGCCGGCGAAGGGCCAGTAAGTGCGTCTCTTCGTCGCGCTGGATGTACCCGAGGAGACGCGCCGCGTGCTGGGCGAAGCCATCCGCGCATTCGAGCGTGTAGGCCGCGGAGCGCGCTGGATGCGCGCCCAAAATGTTCATGTGACATTGAAATTCATCGGTCAGATCGACGACTCCAAATTGCCCGCCATCCAAAACCGCCTAGCGGAAGTGCACGCGAGCGGCCCCATGGCAATTTCTTTCCGGCGTTTTGGATTTTTTCCGAATGAGCGGCATCCGCATGTGCTCTGGGCCGGCATTGAATCCGGGGCGAACCTGGCCGCGCTGGCCGGCACGATTGCATCGAGTCTCGAACCGCTGGGAATCCCGCGCGAGGCGCGCCCTTTCCAGCCACATTTGACGCTCGCCCGATTCAAAACCCAGGAGGGACTGCCGAAATTGTACGAAATCGTCGCGGCGTTTCCGCAACAGGAGTTCGGCACGATGATGGCCACGGAATTCCATCTCTATCAGAGCGAGTTGAAACCGGCGGGCGCCGTGCACACGAAGCTCGCGAGCTTCCGATTCGCCGAAAGCGCCATGCCGTGAAAACGCTCTGGCTGATTCCCATTGCGGCGTACTTCCTCGGCTCGATTCCCTTCGGGTACTTGATCGTCCAGTTGCGGCGCGGCGCCGATGTGCGCGCATCGGGCAGCGGCAATATCGGCGCAACCAACGTCGCGCGCGTCGCGGGAAACGCCGCGGGCATGGTCACGCTCCTTTTCGACGCGGCCAAGGGATACCTGGCCGTATGGCTCGCGATGCGATGGTCGCACCAAAACATGCACTGGGCGATGGTCGCGGCGGTCGCGGCGGTCGCGGGACATATGTTCTCGTGCTGGCTGCGCTTTCGCGGCGGCAAGGGCGTCGCGGCGGGCTTGGGCGCTTTTCTTGCGATATCGTGGCAAGCAGTGGTGGCGGCGGTCGTGGTTTGGGCTATAGTTGTGGCCTTCTGGAAGTACGTATCGCTGGGATCGGTGGTCGCCGCGGCGGCGCTGCCGATTTTGGTTTACGTGTTTTACGCGCCCGGACACGCGCCGCCTCTGGCTGTATCCCTTGCCAGCGTCGTGGTTGGTGCGCTGGTGATATTCAAGCACCGGGAGAATATCGGCCGCCTCATGGCGGGAACGGAAAATCGGTTAACGCGCAAAAAGCAGTGACGATCGGCCAACTAATGTCCTGAGTCAGAAGTTCGTTGCATGGTTTTTAGGGGGTCGGAGCTTTAGCTCCGACACAAAGGCGTCTGAAAATACGGGGGGTTTTAACCCCTGAGGCACGCAAGAGATATGCAACAAGTTTGCAACTCACCACGCTAGCCAAATGAAGAAAATCGCTATCATCGGCGCGGGGGGATGGGGCACGGCACTGGCCATCGTGCTCGGCGGCAGCCGCGCGCCGCATCGTATTGCTCTGTGGGCGCGGGAACAGGATGTGCTCGAATCGCTCCGCGCGGAGCGCAAAAATCCCGCGTTTTTGCCCGGGTACACAGTGCCCGCTAGCGTAGAAGTCACCGGCGACCTGGGCCAAGCCGCCAACGAAGCTGACATCATCATCGGCGCGATGCCTTCCGCGCATGCGCGCAAGATGTACGCCGACATGCTTCCCTTCTTGGATCGCATGATGGGCTTCGTAAGCGCCACCAAGGGCCTCGAACCCGAAACTCTCCTGCGCATGACGGAAATCATCGAGCAAGTCTTGACCCCGAAATTCTGGCCGCGCGTCGCTGCCATTTCGGGCCCCTCGTTTGCGCTCGAAGTGGCTCGCGGCGACCCCACCGCGATTGTCGCCGCGTCCAAGGATCGCATGCTCGCCACCGAAATCCAGGACGCATTCTCCGGGCCGACGCTGCGCGTCTACACCAACGATGACGTCGTCGGCGTCGAATTGGGCGGCGCGGTGAAAAACGTGATCGCCATCGCCGCCGGCGTCGCCGAAGGACTGGGCCTCGGCCACAACACCATCGCTGCGCTAATCACGCGCGGCCTGGCGGAAATGACGCGCCTCGGAACCGCCTTCGGCGCTCGCAAGGAGACCCTCGCGGGACTGGCCGGAATGGGCGATCTCGTGCTGACGTGCACCGGCGAACTCAGCCGCAACCGTTCCCTCGGCGCGGAACTCGGCCGCGGAAGAAAACTCGATGACATTCTCGCCTCCACGCGCATGGTTGCCGAAGGAGTGGGCACAACGGCCGCGGCGCGCGCTCTCGCGCTGCGTCTCGGCATCGAAATGCCCATCACCGAACAGATGTACGCCGTGCTGTACGAGGGCCGCTCGCCCCAGGACGCCATTCGCGAGCTGATGGATCGCCCGCTAAAAGCGGAATGAACGCAGAGGCCAATGGCACGCGCCTCGCAACCCAGGCCCATTTCCGCCACCTAAAATTAGCTCCCCCGGCCGCGTTGCCAATCCGCCAATAGGTAGTACTTTCGGCCAGTTGTCCCCCGGTGCAGCCTCGCTTACGATTTTCAGGCAAGGACAAACGCGTGCCTCAAACACCATTCAAAGCGACGGGAATGCGCCGCCTGCGCATTTTGTGGATTGTGCTCGGAGCGCTGCTGCTCACCAGCGCCCTGCCGCTCTGGCTTTACCATCGCGAAGTGCTGCGCCTCAGCGAGGACAAGCTGCAGGATACCGAGCGCGTCCAGCAGTCGGAGATTACGCGCTCCGTCGCCAGCGAAATTATGCAATTCGAATCCAACCTCCACGAGCAGCTCGAAAGCCAAAGGCAGTTGCTGGCTCTCACCGGCTGGATCCAGAATGTCAGCGACGCCACGCACGCGCCGCAACTGAACCGGATGCTCCAGAATGTCCTGCAAAACAACCGCGACATTCTCTACGTCACCACAATTGGCAAGGACGCCAAGGGCGAATCGGCGGAAAGCGTCAAGGGCGCCGATCAGGACCCGTTTGTGGACGCGGCGCTGAAGCGCGCGTTTACGGCCAGCGTGCAGGGCCTGCCTTATACCAGCGACGCGTTTGCCCTCGGTCAGCAGAACCGGCCCGCCATCGTGATTTCCGTGCCGCTGATGTCCGGCGGCCAATTCACGGGAATGCTCGCCGCCGTGGTCTCGCTCGATCGCGTGGTGCAGTGGCTGAAAGACGCCAGCGTGCGCGACAGGACCGTGTTTGTCGTCAATGGCGACGGGCGCATCATCGTCCACCCGGACACCGTCAACATGGTCCCGGGGCGCGACCTGAGCTCGAATCCCGTGGTCGCGCAATTCAAGACTTTTCCGCCGGCATTGCGCGCCACCGAAACCACCCAGTTCACGCTCGATGAACATAAGAAGCCGGTCGAAATGATCGGCACCTACAGCACCATTCCCGAATTTCACTGGGGCGTCATCGCCCAGCGCAGCCTGGCGAAAGCGCGCGTCGATGCCGGTGTGCAGGAGCTGACGACGCAAGCCCTGCGCTTCGTCATTGCCGTCACGCTCCTGGCGCTGCTCGTCGGCTATCTTTCGGCGCTCGGAATCACGCGGCCTATTCAGGGGCTGGTTCATTCGACGCGGGCCATTGCGCGCGCCGAATTCCACGAGCGCGCGGAAGTGCACGGCGCGGCGGAGATCAGCGAGCTGGCCGAAACGTTCAACGGCATGGCCGACGACATCGAGAAGTACGTCGACCGCTTGCAATTGGCCGCGACCGAGAACCGCGAACTTTTCATGGGCTCCATCCGCATGCTCGCGGCGGCCATCGACGAAAAGGACCCCTATACGCGAGGCCATTCGGGCCGCGTCGCCAAATATTCGCTCACCATCGCTCAGGAGATGGGCCTCGACGCCGATGCCATGGACAAGCTGCGCATTTCCGCGCTCCTCCATGACGTCGGCAAGATCGGCGTGGACGACAACGTTTTGAAAAAACCCGGCAAGCTCACGGCAGAAGAATTCGCCCTCATGAAGCAGCATCCCGTCAAGGGCGCGAACATCATGCGCCCCGTCGCGCAACTGCGGGACATGCTGCCGGGGATCGAACTCCATCACGAGCGCATGGACGGCCAGGGCTATCCCTACGGCCTGGTCGGCGATCAAATTCCCATGATGGCGCGCATCATTGCCGTCGCGGATACGTTCGACGCAATCACCACCAACCGCCCCTATCAATCCGCGATGGATCTTGAATACGCGATGGACCGCATCCAGCAGCTTGCAGGAACAAAATTCGATTCCGCCGTCGTGCGCGCCATCCGGCACGCCATCGACGTCGGCAAGCTCAAGCTCAGCCCCTCCGTCGTCGAGGTCGAAGTCGGCGTCTAACGCTCTGTTGAAAAATCCCATCGCTTTGTGGGCCGGGGCTTCCAGTTTACCCTGAGGCACGAAGGGCCCCCGGCATAAAGCCCTGGTTTTGGTCCGGGCTTCCGCCCCTGGGGTACGGTTTTCAGTCTTTTTCAACATACTGCTAACGGCTTCTCGTTTCTTTCCCGCGCCGCGCGTTCAGCATAAGAATCGCCACTCCTCGACCGTCTGCCAGTGCGCGCAACAAGCGCCGCGCCGCGTTCCTCTGCTAGAATGAACGTTTCCGCCGATGCGGCGGACGCGGCATGATCTCCCTATTCGGCAAACCCGAGAAAACTGAGTCGTTCCTCGAACGCCTCAAAAACTCCGTCGCGAAAACGCGCACCGAGCTATCCGCGCGCGTCGAGCAATTGCTGACGGGCGACCGTCCCGTCGATCCCGCCTTGCTCGCGCAGCTCGAAACGGTGCTTCTGAGCGCGGACATCGGCGTCAGTACCACGAAAGAAGTGCTGGCGTCGCTGCGCAGGCAGGTGACGGAGCAGAAGCTGGCCGGTCCGGCCGCGCTCAAGCAAGAATTGAAAAATCAGCTCGTGGCGATTCTGGCAGCCGCGCCCGTTCCTCAGAATGGCGATTCCGCCGCAGCCGCCGCGCCACGCGTGATTTTCGTCGTGGGCGTGAACGGCACGGGAAAAACAACCACGATCGGCAAGCTCGCGAACCGATTGCGAGCCGAGGGCCGCACGGTGATGCTCTGCGCCGCGGACACGTTTCGCGCGGCGGCCATCGAGCAGCTCGAAGTCTGGGCCAAGCGCTCTGGCGTCGAATTGGTAAAGCAAAAAGCCGGCTCGGACCCGGCTGCCGTCGTTTTCGACGGGCTTACGGCGGCGCGCGCGAAAAATGTCGACGCGGTGATTGTCGACACGGCGGGCCGCCTGCACACGAAATCCAATTTGATGGCCGAGCTCGAGAAAATGAAGCGCACGGCCGCGAAGCTCGTTCCCGGCGCGCCGCACGACATATTGCTCGTGATGGACGCGACCACGGGCCAAAACGGACTCACGCAAGCGCGCGAATTTACCGGTCACGTTGGCGTCACGGGAATCGTGCTGACAAAGCTCGATGGCACCGCCAAGGGCGGCATCGTGATTGCCATTTCGCGCGAACTCGGCTTGCCCATCCGCTTTGTTGGCACGGGCGAGCAGATAGACGACTTGGTGCCCTTTGACGCGCAAACCTACGTCAACTCGCTCTTCGACTGAGCGGCAACCTAGCGGCAGTTACTGGATGGCGGAAGCCATCGAGTTGGCCCGCGAAGGCGTCGCGCTGGCGCACCCGAACCCGCGCGTCGGCGCCGTGATCGTCAACGACGGCGAGATCGTCGGGCAAGGCTTTCATGCGTACGACCGGCGCGACCACGCCGAGATTGTCGCGCTCAATATGGCCGGGCCAAAAGCGCGAGACGCCACGCTGTATGTCAATCTTGAACCGTGCTGCCACACAGGCCGCACCGGCCCGTGCACGAAGGCAATCATCGGGGCAGGCGTGAAGCGCGTGTTCGTTGCCATGAAGGATCCAAATCCCAGGGTGGCTGGCCGCGGACTGGCTCAGCTGAAACGCGCGGGGATTGAAGTATATGTGCAGGACGAGTACAAAAAATATACCCGGGAGACCAACGAGGGCTTCGCGAAGTGGATTCGCACCAAGCGGCCGTTCGTGACCTTGAAAACCGCGCTCACCCTCGACGGACAAATCGCCGCGCGCTCGGGAAGCGTCACCTGGATCACTGGCAAAGCGTCGCGCGAGGAAGTGCAGCGCATGCGCCACGAAAGCGACGCGCTGCTCACCGGAATCGGCACTGTGCTTGCCGATAATCCGCGAATGACCGACCGCACCGGAGATCCCCGCCGCAGGCCGCTCCTACGCGTGATTGTCGATTCCAAGCTGCGCCTTCCCGTAAAATCGGAAATCGTGAAATCCGCGCAAAATGACGTCCTCGTTTTCACCAAGCAATCGGCGGACTCCGCAAAGGCCAGGGCACTACGAAATGCGGGCGTCGAAATTGTGCAAGTGCGCTCGCGCGGCGCACACGTCGTCTTGCGAGCCGTTTTGCGCCAATTGGGCCGGCGGGAAATTCTCAGCGTGATCCTCGAAGCAGGAAGCGAACTGAACGGCGCGATGCTCGAAGCAAATCTCGTCGACAAAATGGTTCTATTTTATGCCCCCAGGATTATGGGCGGCGGAGTGGCAATGGCGCGGATTCCATCGCCGGGGTTTCGGCGCGCGCCCGCTCTTTTTAATCTTTCGTTTCGTCAGTACGGCCCCGATTTCGCGGTTCAAGGATATTTTCACGATGTTTACCGGAATCATTGAGCATCTGGGAAAAATTGACGCGCTCGAACGCAACAGCGAAGGCGGCCGGCTCACGGTGAGCCTCGCCAGCGCGAGGAAAATCGCGGCCGAGCTGCAAATCGGCTCGAGCATTGCCGTCAACGGCTGCTGCCTCACCGCCGTAAAAATCGGCAAAACATCTTTCTCTGCTGATGTGTCCGCGGAGACGCTGCGCAGAACTTCCCTCGGCGCGGCGCTCGCCGGGCGCGCCGTGAATCTCGAATTGCCCCTTGCGGCCGGCGCGCGTCTGGGCGGGCATTTCGTGCAAGGCCATGTCGACGGCGTTGGCCGCATCGAGCGAATGAAGTCCGAGGGCGATAACTGGTGGATCGCCGTGCGCGTGCCGGAGGATTTGCGACGCTACGTCGCGGAAAAAGGCTCGCTCGCCGTCGACGGCATCAGTTTGACCGTCGCACGATGGCAGGATGGGATCGCGGAGTTCACGATCATTCCGCACACATATGCGAATACCAATCTGCGTAAAATCGCCGTCGGCGATGCCGTGAATATCGAATGCGATATTTTGGCGAAGCACGTCGAGAGCCTGATGAAGGAACGCGCGGAAGCTCTGCCGCAAAAGTGGACCGTCGAAAAATTAGTCGAGGAAGGATTTTAAGCGTGACGAGCGCCGCGCTCGCTTGCACCCCGCTTGTTTCCCATGACTGAATCGCAAACCTATGACGCCGTCGTCATCGGTGCGGGCGTTTTCGGCGCGTGGACGGCGTACCGCCTCGCGCGCGGCGGAGCCAGAGTGCTTCTCGCCGACGCGTATGGCGCAGCCAACAGCCGCGCCAGTTCGGCGGGCGAATCGCGAATCATCCGCATGGGCTACGGCGCGGACGAAATTTACACGCGCTGGTCGAAGCGCGCGCTCGAACTCTGGCAGGAATTCGACGAGCAAACTGGCGCGCGATTATTCCATTGCACCGGCGTCCTCTGGCTGGCGCGCGAAGGCGAGCGCATCGCCACCGACACTCTGGCCACTCTCGCGAAAGTTGGCGTGGCGCACAAAAAACTCGCGCGCGCCGAAATCGAGAAGCGCTTTCCGCAAATCGCTTGCGACGATCTGGATTTCGGCATTTATGAGCCGCAGAGCGGCGTACTGATGGCGCGTCGCGCCGTGCGGAAAGTTGTCGAGGAATTTCAGAAATCCGCCGGAACCTATCAAATCGCGGAAGTGGAAGCGCCCGCCGGACGCGGCCATCTCGATTCCCTCGCCACATGGAGCGGCGAAGCACTGCACGCGGGCGCCTATATTTTCGCCTGCGGCCCGTGGCTGCCAAAACTTTTCCCCAGCGTGCTGGGTCACAGAATTTTTCCCTCGCGCCAGGAAGTCTACTTTTTCGGCGTGCCCCCGGGCGACAAAAGCTACTCCGCGGGCAATTTTCCGACGTGGCTCGACGTGGGCCAGGACATGTATGGCATGCCGGATCTCGAAGGGCGCGGCGTAAAAATCGCGAGCGATCGTCACGGCGCGCCGGCCGATCCGAACACGATGGAGCGCGTTGCCGGAGAAACTCTCAGCCTCGTCCGCGATTATCTGCGCCGCCGCTTCCCGGCCCTGCGCCATGCCCCCGTCGTCGAGTCGCGCGTCTGCCAGTACGAAAATACTTCCAACGGGGATTTCCTCATCGACCATCACCCAGATTTCGAGAATGTCTGGCTCGTCGGCGGCGGCTCAGGCCACGGTTTCAAACATGGCCCGGCCATGGGCGAGTACGTTGCGCGGCTCATTCTGGAAGGCGGCGAACCAGAACAAAGGTTTTCGCTGGCCACAAAACACACGGTTCAGCAGCGCGCGGTGCATTAAGCGCTCGCTGCATGGAACGAATGGCGCAAATCGGCATAGGGGGAACGGTTGCCCGTCCTCCCCTGCCACACCACCGTACATGCGGGTCCGCATACGGCGGTTCAGTGAGTTGAGCCCTGACGGGCCGTGAGGTTCGAGCCGTCGTTCGCCACAA
>Ga0307372_10006496_pt1 | contig 17060 bp, 16 predicted proteins | sample OX1MG_FD_202533 | JGI IMG/M metagenome (GOLD analysis project Ga0307372, IMG submission 202533) | Soil microbial communities from Risofladan, Vaasa, Finland - OX-1 | ecosystem: Environmental > Terrestrial > Soil > Coastal area > Acid sulfate soil | place: Finland: Risofladan, Vaasa | collected... | reverse complement strand
GTGCGCCGAGCCGGGCATGGCGACCGGTTGAGCTATTCCCCCAAGGCCTTCTTGCCCCTGACCCAGCTCTGCCGGGACAACTGCGGATACTGCACCTTCGCCAAGCCTCCACGAGCCGGGAGTCGCTCCTACATGAGCGCCGACGAGATCATTCAGGTCGCCCATGCGGCGGCCCAGGCGGGCTGTCGTGAGGCTCTGTTCACCCTTGGTGACAAGCCCGAGCGACGCTACCAGGTCGCCCGCCAAGAGCTGGCCGAGATGGGTTTTGAGAGCACGATCGACTATCTGGTGCACGTGGCCGGTCGGGTCCTGGCCGAGACGCCCCTCATCCCTCACGTCAATCCCGGGGTGGTCGACCGCCAGGAGTTGAGTCGCTTGCGCGGGGTCAGCGCCAGCGCGGGACTGATGCTGGAGCAGCTCTCGGAGCGCCTGCTCGAGCGGGGCCAGGCTCACTGGGCCAGCCCGGACAAACGCCCCGCCGCCCGCCTGGCCACCATCGCCCTGGCCGGCGAGCTCGACATCCCCTTCACGAGCGGCCTTCTGATCGGGATCGGGGAGACGCTGGAGGAACGGGCCGAGACCATGGCGACCCTGGCCCAGCTCTCGCTCCAGGATCACGTCCAGGAGCTCATCGTCCAGAACTTCAGGGCCAAGCCGGGGACGGCGATGGCGGCGGCGCTCGAGCCCACGACCGAGGATCTCCAGCGCTCGATCGCCGTCCTCCGCCTGGCCTGCCCCGATCACGTCAACATCCAGGCTCCGCCCAACCTGACCCCGGGCGAGGATCTGGATGGGCTCATCGCCGCCGGCATAAACGACTTCGGTGGCGTCTCGCCGCTGACCATGGACTACGTCAACCCGGAGGCACCCTGGCCCCAGCTCCGGGTGCTTGAGGCGGCGACCTTAAGGGCGGGGGCCCAGCTCGTCCCCCGCCTTTGCGTCTACCCCGAGTACATCCAGGACTTGGAGCACGCCCAGCGCTGGCTCGACCCCAAGGTCATGCGTTCGGTCCTGGCGGCGAGCGACGCCGAGGGCCTGGGGCGCGACGAGCGCTGGTGGCCGGCAGCCCAACTTCCCCTTCCAACCACCTTCAGCGCGGCTCCGGTTCGCCCTGCGGTGGCGGCCGTGCTGGCGCGCGCCGAGCAGGGTTGGGAGCTCGAGGAGGGGGAGATCCGCCGCCTGTTCGAGGCCCGGGGCCAGGAGGTGGAATCGATTGCCCGGCTGGCGGACGAGATCCGCCGCGAGGTCAACGGGGATCAGGTGACCTACGTGGTCACGCGAAACATCAACTACACCAACATCTGCTATTTCCGCTGCCAGTTCTGTGCCTTCAGTAAGGGCAAGATGTCGGAGAACCTGCGCGGGGCCCCCGAGCTGCTCTCGATTCGCGAGGTGGTCGACCGCTGCCACGAGGCCGTTGCCCGCGGGGCGACCGAGGTCTGCATGCAGGGCGGCATCCATCCCAGCTTCACCGGTGACTTCTACGTCGAGCTGCTGGGAGCGATCAAGGCCGAGCTGCCCCAGCTCCACATCCACGCCTACTCCCCGCTGGAGGTGTTCCAGGGCGCGCAGACCGCCTCTCGCAGCGTCGCCGAGCAGCTGCACCTGCTCAAGGACGCCGGCCTGGGCACCCTGCCCGGAACCGCGGCCGAGATCCTCGACGATCGCATTCGGCGCTGGATCTGCCCCGACAAGATCACCACCGAGCAGTGGTCGGAGGTGATCACGGAGGCTCATCGCCAGGGACTCAAGACCACCTCGACGATCATGTTCGGCTCCATCGAGGGGCCGGAGAACTGGGCCCGGCATCTGGTCGTGCTGCGTGATATCCAGCGCCGGACCGGCGGCTTCACCGAATTCGTGCCGCTTCCATTCGTGCACATGGAGGCTCCCATGTACCGCAAGGGTCGGGCGCGGCGGGGACCGACCTGGGAGGAGGTGGTGAAGATGCATGCCGTGGGTCGTCTGGCCCTGCACGGCTACATCGACAACATTCAGGCGAGCTGGGTCAAGTGCGGACTCGACGGATGCACAAAGCTGCTCTCGATGGGCGTCAACGACCTCGGGGGCACGCTCATGAACGAATCCATCTCGCGTGCCGCCGGCGCCAGCCACGGTCAGGAGGTGACGCCCGAGGAGATGCGCGAGACGATCTGGTCGGCGGGCCGCCTGCCGGCTCAACGACTGACCGACTACCGCATACTGCGCACCTTCGGCGCCCGGGAGCCGACGCCGGCCTGAGCCCTCCGCCGGCGGATGCCGGAGCTCACCCAGGGTGAGCGGGGGCGCTCCCGCGGGCGCATGATCGGGGCAAGATGCTCTCCCGCGACCGTCTCCTGGCCTCGCTCAGCGTTGCGCTCCTGCTCCTCCTGGCTCTGGCGTTGCACCAGGCGGACGCTCCAAGTGGGTTCGGGGTGCGCGCGGCCATGGCGGGCCTGGGCGACGGCTCGATCTTGCTCGCCCAGCCGCAGGCCGGTCTGGTTCGGATCGGCCCCCATACCGCCCAGAGGCTCGGCGGCCTGCCGCGGGGAAACGCTCTGGCCTTGATCACGCTCCAATCGAGAGTCCTCATCGCCGCTGACAGCGGTCTTTGGCTCTCACCCGCTCCAGGCGGGTCCTGGCAGCGCCTGATTCCGGGTCACTTCCTGGCCCTGGCCGGAGCCGGGACACAGGCCTGGGCCGGGCAGTGGGACGGCTCGCTGTGGCACAGCACCGACGCCGGACGCACGTGGCAGCTCCAGACCTTCCCCGAGGCCCGGCCCCAATTCGAGTCGATCGCGGCGGACAGCGCCGGAGACGCCGTGGTGGCAACGCTTCTGGGCCTCTATCAGCTCCGTTCCGGGGTCTGGAGCCGGGTGCCTCAGGCGGGCAGCCGAGTGACTGCGGTGGGGCTCTATTCGGGGGGCTTTGAGGCCGGGGACTGGGAGGGCCACCTCTGGCGCTCCACGGCCGGGAACTGGCGGCGCTGGGGATCGGTGTCGGCCGGGGTGTGGGCCCTGGCCGGGGACGCGGTGGCGACGACCGGGGGGCTCGTGGTGAGCGGCCATCTGGTGCCGACGCTGGCAGGATTGGAGGTCACCGCGCTGGTGGAGAGCGGCTCAGCCGACTACGCCGCGGCGGGTCCAGATCGCCTATACGCCGGCTTCGGCGATCGCTGGCGAGCCGTTGCGGTCTAGCCCGCAGCTGACCCACAGGGCGAGCAGGAGCGCGATCAGGGTCACGTAGTTGGGCGCCAGGGTGCGGCCGAAGACGAAGAGGATTGCGGCCACTACGGCCGTCCACAGCCAGTAGTCGGAAAGCGGATGCGCCGGGCGGCGCCGGACCGCGGCCACCAGCAGGAGAATCAGAAAGGGGATCTGGATCTCGGCTGCGGGGAAGGGCGCCCACCGGCTTTGAATGACGCCCAGGCGGAGCAGGAGTCCGGCCAGTCCCAGGCCTCGAATCGGGAAGGCGGCTCCGCCCGAGGAGTAGAAGTAGGAGGCGGTATCGGCCACGAATCCGCCCGGGTTCCAGACCCAGAAGGGCAGTACCAGGATCACGCCGACGGCCACCACGCCGACCAGCAGCCGGCGCCAACCCGGGAACCAGATCAGGGCCAGGGGCAGAAACACGATCGCCGTCTGTTTCAGCGTGAGCGCGGCTCCCAGGCACAGTCCCGCCGCCAGGGGCCGGCCCCGGATCAGCCAGCCCAGCCCGAAAAGCGCGGCGCTGAGGAAGAAGAGGTCGTTGTAAAGGTTCAGGTAGTCGAGCAGCAGGAGCGGACTCAAGGACACCGCCACCAACCCCGGCGTCCCGGCGGCGAAGTCTGCCGCCAGGGCCAGAATCAGGGCGGCGGGCGGCCACATCCAAACCGCATCCAAATGGAGGGCGACCGCAGGCAGCACGACCAGGATGGCGCCTGGTGGATAGGGAAAGTGAGCCAAGATGGGATTGACCGCGAACTCCATGCCGAGGTTGAAGTAGGAACGCAGCTGGGCCACGTCGAGGTAGTCGTGTCCGTAGGGAGAGCGTCCCAGGAGCAGGCGTTGAGCGGCGGCATTGGTGGCGGTGAGCGCGTCGTCGACCGGTGCCCCCGCTGGGCGGAGCAGGATGAGCACGAGCTGGGGAAGGGCGAAAAGGAGCGCGACCAGCAGGTACATCGGCGGGCGTCCCGGACGATGGTGAAACCAGACCACCAGAGCGGCCGCCACCAGGATCAGGGCCAGACCGCCCAGATCGTGGCCGAGGACGTGCATGAGCAAGGCGTCCAGCCCGGCATCCAAGGCGACCGTGGCAACGAGAAGATCACTTGGACGCAGCCGGCCCCTCATTCCACGCCGATATGATGCCTGCTATGACCTTCGATGAGGTGGTCCAGGGTTTGGCTCGGGCCAACTATGAACTCCAGACCGAGGGCCGGCTGGTGCGCGCGGGCGAGAAGACGGAGCTGGAGAGCGCGGCCATCGTGGAGCGCTGGGCCTGGCTCTACGGCCCCGAGGCGTTGGCCGCTGCCGAGGGCCCGGGCGAGGACCGCATGCGCGTCCGCCACGCCCTGCAGCAGGGCCAGATCGAGCGCCGCACCGCGCCCTTGAACGACCGCCTGGAGACCGCCTTCGCCAGTGCGCAGCTTCGCGTGGGCGATCAGGATGTCGCCTTCTACAGCGCCCAGGCGCAGATGGCGCGAGAGGGCGATGCTGCGCGCCGCGAAGCCCTGGGAGAGGCCGTGGCCGGATTCGAAGAGTCGATGGAGTCTGACCTCCTCGAGCTCGCAGCCATGACCGGGGAAGCCATCGCCGAGTTCGGCTTTGACTCCTATCTCGATTTCTGGCAGGACCAGAAGGGCATCGACTACGCCTCGCTGCGGGCCGAGGTTTCGAGTGTGGCCGAGACGGCGCGGGAGCTCTACCGATCCTGGGTGGGAGCCCGTATGGAGGAGTTCGGGCGCGATTTCGGCACCTGTCCCCAGTGGCATCTGAGCTTCATACGCGGCCTCCGACAGCACGATTCCGCGTTCACCTCCGAGGCCTTCGAGCCGGCTATGCGCCGGACCGCCGAGCGCCTCGGACTGCCCCTGTTCAGCGCCGCCAGCATCCACATCGACTTGGAGGACCGGCCGGCCAAGAATCCACGGGCGTCGGTGTGGGTGCCCGACGCCGGGCGGGAGGTCCATCTGCTGACTCGTCTTGGCGGCGGCAACGCCGACTACTCCGCCTTCCTGCACGAGTCGGGGCACGCCCTCCACTTTGGTCTCTGCGATCCCGATCTGGGTTGGCCGCTGACCAACCTGGGACGTTCCATGGCCTACGCCGAACTCTGGTCCTATCTGTACGAGCACATCGGCCACGATCCCGCCTGGGTGAGCGAGGCGACCGGCGTCGCGGCGGCCGACGCCGAGCGCATCAGTGCCGATCTGACCGGTGTCGACCTCATGATGTTCACCCGCTATGCGGGCAAGCTCGAGTACGAGCTCGACCTCTACTCCGGCGATCCGCTGATCGCTGAGCGGGGCCGCGGCCTCTATCGCGATCGGCTCAGCGCTCGCACCGGATTCGCCTACGACCCCAGGCCCTGGCAGGTTGACCGCGACCCCGGCTTTTACTCCGCCGACTACCTGCGGGCCTGGCTCGCCCAGGCCGCGCTGGAAGAGCGTCTGCGCGAGGCCTTCGGTGAACACTGGTGGGCCAATGCGAAGGCTGGGGAATGGTTGCGTTCGAGGTGGCGGATGGGCTGGATACCCGAGGCCGAGGAGGTCGTGCAGGAGATGGGCGGGGTGCCCTGGTCAGGCGCGGCGCTGCTGCGCACCTTCGCCGAGCGCCTGGCCCCGGCCGGGCTCTGAGCCGGCTCTCGACCGGCCCTCAGCCGTGACCGACCAAGGCGAGCACCAGCCCGGCGTAGCCCGCCACGCTCTGTACCAGCCCCTCTTTTAGCTCCTCGTCCGCGCGTTCCGCCGAGGCCGGGACGGAGAGTGGCGAGCCCACCTCGGGCAGGTACGACTCGCCCGGGAGCATGACCGTCTGCAGGCCCGTGGCGCGATCCACCACCGCCCAGCTGCCGGCCGGCACGGCCAGGGGAGGGGTGGGGGGATCGGTCAGCGGCTCAGGGCCGGGCTCATCTTCCGTGGGCGGTTCCGCCACGACCGACTGGTCGGGGGCGGGGGGCAGGGACGGCGGGACCAGGGTGGTCTCGATCGGCGTCGGCTCGGAGGCGGCGGGGATGAAGACGCCGGGACTGCTGGTGGGCGCCGGAAGCAAGGGCGGGCTCAGGGGTGGAGCGACGTCCGGCTGGGGTACGCGCGGCGGTACCGGGGGAGCGGATTCCCCGGTCGGGGTGGTCTCAGGTAGCGCCGGCGTGGCGGCGGGGATGGTCGCGCTGGGACCGTTCCCCGGCGCCGGGAGCAAGAGCGGGCTCGCGGGCTGAGGCAGGTTCGGGTGGGGTGCGGGGGGCGCTGGCGGAGGGACCGACTCCCCGCTGCTGGCCTCCGGTGGCATCGCGTTCGGGGGCGATGGGTGGGGGGCGGGGGGTGGGGGGGGGGGCGCGGGGGTGGGGGTGGGGGGGGGGGGGCGGACCGCGAAGGGAGAAGTGGCCCAGAGCGTCTCCTGGGCGTCGTTCGGCGCCTCCTCCCCCGGCTGCGAGGGAGGCTCCACCTCGCCCCCGGGTTCGGGGCCGGGCTTCTCTAGCGGGGGGAGTGTTGCCCTGGAGTCTTGGGGGGGGGCCTCTGACTCCGGTGTCCTCGCGCCGGGCAAGTCGGCAACCAGCGGCTGAGGCGCTGGTTCCACCCTCTGAGTGATCTCGAATGTGGCTGCTGAGGCCGCTGCCACCGCGCGCTGCGGCTCCGGCGATAGGGGCGAGGCGTCCCAGGACTGCCCCAGGGGGCCCGAGGTATCGCGTTCGGCGGCAGCGGCCAGGGCCCGTCGGCGGCGATCCATCGCGCGGTGTTCAAGATCCGCCCGCCGGGTGGCGTAGAGCGACTGGCGCGCCCGGGCCCGGGTGCGCAGGACGACAAACACGGAGAAGACGCCGAGAAGGGCCACGACGGGGCCGACCAGAAAGGGCATCCGTCACCGATTATCACCCCAAATGTGGGGCGGTCGGTCGTGTGGGACAATCCGGGAGTGGACATGCGCGAACGCGTCGAGCAGGATCTCCGCGACGCGCGTCTGGCTCGGGACCAGCTCACCCTGACCACGCTCGGGCTGCTCAAGAGCGAGATCGTTCAGGCTGACAAGGAGCCCGGCTCGGGCGGTAGGGTCGGCGACGACGCCCTGCTGCGCATAGTGCGCCGGGAGGTGAAGAGGCGCGCCGAGGCCGCCACCGCCTTCAGCGCCGGAGGTCGGGATGCGGCGGCCCAAAAGGAGCTGGCGGAGTCTGAGATCCTCGCCCGCTATCTGCCTCCAGAGGCCTCCGAGGAGGACGTAGAGGCCGCCGTCAAAGCGGCCATCGCCGCCACCCAGGCGGCATCCCCGCGCGACCTGGGTCGAGTGATGAAGGCGGCCGGCGAAGCTCTTGGTGGAGGCGCGGACGGCGGTCGCATCGCGGCTGTGGCCAGGCGCCTGCTTGGCGCCTAAATCGCGCCCGGCGGGGGAGCGCGCGCCCCGCGGCGCCGCCGCCCGGGCGCTGATGTCGGCGGAGCGCCTGGCCGGGGTCTATCCCGCCGCCTGCGAGCTCGTGCACAGTAATCCGTTCGAGCTCACCATTGCCACCATCCTGTCTGCCCAGACCACCGACAGGAGCGTGAATTCGGTCACGCCCAAGCTCTTCCGGCGTTACCCCGGACCCCAAGACCTCTGTCGGGCGGACCCGGAGGCGGTTGAGGAGATCATCCGGCCGACCGGCTTTTATCGAGCCAAGACGCGCTCCATCATGAGCTGCGCGTGCGCCCTGGTGGATCGGTTCGAGGGTCGCGTTCCGGAGCGCATGGAGGATCTGGTGACGCTGCCCGGGATCGGGCGCAAGACCGCCAACGTGATCCTGGGTGTGGGCTTCGGCATACCCGGCCTGCCGGTGGACACCCACGTCACCCGTCTGAGCCGCCGGCTCGGCCTCACCACCAGCAGCGATCCGGTGAAGATCGAATCCATGCTCTGCCGCTTTCTTCCGCCCCCGATGTGGACCGACTTCTCGCTCCGCCTGATCCTTCACGGGCGCCGGGTGTGCGACGCCCGCCGACCGCGCTGCGAGGCGTGCGTGCTGAATGACTTCTGTCCTTCCAGCAGCGTGCCGGGAACGACGTCGGTCGCGACGGCCGCGACAACGCCAGCGTCGAGCTAGCATTTGTGATGATGCGCAGCCCGCTCGACGTGCTCCTGGGTCGCTACGCCGGCCTGGATCGGCGTCAGATCACCCGCCGCACGGTGCCCTGCTTCAAGAACGTTCTGGAAGGAGACGCGGAGCAATTGCAGCTCTGCGTGCTGGTCGATGGGCTGTGGCTCTATCGGTGGCCCCATGAGGACGCTCCGATCGGACGCGACCTGACCCTCAAATCCAAGCTCCTGCAGGGTCAGATGGAGCATCTGCGTCTGCGTGAGTTCCAACCTGGGCTGTGCCGCTATGTGCGCCCGCGGGACCACGCCCTCTCCGCCTGAACCGGCCCTGGTTCAAGAGCTTCTGGGGGAGCTGCGCAGCCTGCGCGTGGAGAACGCGCGCCTGAAGCAGGAGGCCGCTGAATCGGTGCCCGAGGTCAGGGCCGCGCCCGCCCTGGAGCGCGAGCTGCGACGGCTGCGACTCGAACTGAGCGCTCTGCAGACCGAGCGGGAGGAATGGCGGGATGCGGTGAGCGCGCTGGTGGCGCGACTCCGCCGCGCCCTGGCAAGCTCCGGACCTCAGGCCACCGGGGGCGCCGGCCCAGGGCAAGCCTGAGTCGGGTAGTAATCGCTGTCGGCGGCACGGCGGAGGTCTGTTAGCCTCGCCTCGGCATGTCCGACCCGCACCAGCCCGGCGCAGCGTCACCTGGGCCGGGCGGCGAGCTGGGTGCCGGTGCCCCCGGCCCCTCTCGCCAGCTTGGACGCTACCTGATCAAGCGTGAGCTCGGACGCGGCGGCATGGGCGCGGTCTACCTGGCCGAGGTGCCCGGAGCGGGACGCGAGGTAGCCATCAAGGAGCTGATCCTGGGTCCCGGGTCCGATCCCGGCGCCGTCCTTCGCTTCGAGCAGGAGGCGAGGGTCATGGCCCGCACCAACCACCCCAACATCGTTCAGGTGCTGGACCTTGAGCGCACTGCCGAGGCCAACTACATCGTGCTCGAATACGTGCCCGGCGAGTCCCTGCGGGATCGCATCCGGCGCGGGCCGCTGACGCTGGAGCAGGCGTTGCAGGTGATGGATCGGATCCTGCGCGGGCTGGACCACGCCCACCGCAACTCCATCGTGCACCGCGACGTCAAGCCCGAGAACGTGCTTCTGGCCGCCGGAGGCACGGTCAAGGTCGCCGACTTCGGCGTCGCCAGATTGACCGATGACGTGGGGCGCAGTGAAGCCACCAGGACCGGCACCACGGTGGGGACTCCCCAGTACATGTCGCCCGAGCAGGTCGCCTCGAGCAGGGTCGATTCGCGCTCCGACCTCTATTCTGCCGCTGTCATCCTCTTCGAACTGGTCTGCGCGCGGCCGCCGTTCATGCCCGCGCCGGGCGATGGACCGTTCACGCTCATGGCCAGGCACGTCCAGGAGCCGCCGCCGCGCCCCGGGCTTTATCGAGCGGGCCTCGATCCAGAGCTGGAGCAGGTGATCTTGAAGGCGCTCAGCAAGCGACCCGATGAGCGCTACCAATCCGGAGCTGAGTTTGCCGCCGCCCTGGCCCGGGTGGCCGAGCGCCTGGGCGCAAGCGTGACCGCCCCGGTCCGGTCCGAGTCGCCAGCGAGCCCGGCCTCCGCCCCCGCCCCGAATCCGCCCCCGGTGCTTTCAGCCGGCGGCCGCCGCCCCCGTCTGGGCGCTGGAACCCCGCCCCGAGTGGGCGTGCTGGCCCTCCTCGCCGTGCTTCTGGCCCTGGCCGGGGTCGCCTGGTCCCTGACCCACTGAGGGCCGGGCGCACGCGGCTCGGCGCCGTGCCGGTGAGCGCGCCTGCTCCCGACTCGCATCCCTGGGACTGATCGGTCGCCAGGCACGAAAAACCAGGCGCCGAATTGGGTGCTGACAACGTGGCCATCGGGGTCTACCATCGCCATCACCAGCCGACCACGACCGATCACCGACGTTGGAGGTTGCATTGCGAGGCAAACCCGGATCGTCATGGCAGATCCACGTCAACGCGTCTCCTGAGCGCACCTTTGACTACGTGGCGGCCCTCGAGTCTCATCCCCAATGGGCCATGGAGCAGATGACCGTCGCGCCCGAGGCCTCGGGGCCGGCGACGGTGGGCTCCCGCTACCAGGTCGAGGGCGCCATCTCCAACAAGCGCCAGCGGGCTACCGTCACGGTGACCGAGCTCGAGCGCCCGGTCCGGTTCGCGTTCGAGTCCGCCGACGAGTCATCGATCACCGGGCACGCGTTCACGTTCACCCCGTATGGGGGGGGCACCCTGGTCGCGCACCAGATCTTCGCCATCAAGCAGCCGCTGGTGGGTTCGCTGATGCTGAGGGTGAGGCGCTCGGCCGTGGAGGCCGGATTCAACCGCCAGCTATCCAGCATGAGATCGAACGTGGAGAGCGCCGCGGGCACTTCCGCCCGTCCGACCTCCTCCACCCGCGCTCCGAGCGCCTGAGCCCACCCTGTGTCAGCCGCCAGTCGCTGGCGGCGACAATGGGCGGGTGATCCGCTGTGGTATCGCGGGTTGGATCGACCGTGAACTGATCGCGTCCAAGCGCTTCTACCCCGCCGGCGCCACCAGCTCCGAGGACCGCTTGCGCTTCTATGCCACGCAGTTCCCCCTGGTCGAGGTGGACAGCACCTACTACGCACTTCCCTCGCTGGCCAATTGCCAGCGCTGGGTCGAACGCACGCCACCCGATTTTCGCTTCGACGTCAAATCCTTCTCACTCTTCACCCATCACCCCACCTCGCCTCGAGCACTGCCGTCCGAAATCCGCAGCCAGTTGCCCCCAGAACAGGCGGCGCGTGACAAGCTCTACGTTGACCAGCTGCCGGCCCCGATCGTGGATCAGTGCTGGGAATGGTTCACTCGGGCGCTCGAGCCGCTGCGCGGCGCGGGCCGGCTGGGCACCCTCTTCTTCCAGTTCCCACCCTGGTTCCAACCCTCATCTCGCTCCCTGGCCTGGATTGAAGAGTGCCAGGAGCGCACCTGGGGCTTCCCTCTGGCGGTCGAATTTCGCCATCGCTCCTGGGTGGCGGATGCGCACCTTGCCGGGACCCTTGACTTCCTGCGCCGAAGGGACCTGGCATTCGTCGCCGTGGACGCGCCGCAAGGTTTCACGAGCGCCCTGCCGCCGGTGTTCGAGACCACCTCGAGGCGGTTGTCGGTGGTCCGCTTCCACGGCCGCAATCACAGGACCTGGGCCCAGCCGGGGGCTCCTCCCAGCCTGCGCTTCCGGCATAACTACACCGACCCCGAGCTTGCCGACTGGGTGCCTCGGATCCGGGCCATGGCCGAGCAGAGCCAGGAGGTCCACGCCATCATGAACAACAACTACAGCGACTGGGCTCCGAGCAATGCCCGGCGGCTGGCCGAACTTATGGCTGCGGCCGGGGGGCCAGGTGGGGCCTGATCAGCGCCGCAGGCGCCGCCGCCGGTACTCGCCCAGCATGTGATCCATGGGACCTCCCAGGATGGGCTCGGCGAGCTGGGCCAGACGGTAGGGGCCCAGGATCACGTCTCGGCGGGGATGGCGCGCCGCTCCCACCACCACCTCGGCCACGTGCCGGGCGGAGTGGACCATGGGGCCCTCCGGACCGCGCTGTCCGAAGAACTCGGTGTCCGTGCTTCCGGGATAGACCACGGTGACCTTGACCCCGGTGCCGGACAGCTCCCCGCGCAGGGCGTGGGAGAGCGCGACCAGGGCGTGCTTGGTGGCCGAATACGCGGCCGAATAGGGCACCGCGCGAAAGCCCGTCACCGAGGCCACGTTCACGATCACCCCCTGCCGCTGCTCCAAGAGCACGGGGAGGGCGGCCTGGATGGTGTAGACGGGGCCCATGACGTTGGTGGCGAACATCGCGTCCAGGGTCTCCCGGGGCATTTCGGCGAGCTCTCCGGTCCAGCCCACGCCGGCGTTGTTAACGAGCACGTCGATGCCCTCGAACGCCTGCAGGGCAGCGGCCACGAAGGCCCTGGCTTCGGCTTCATGACCGACGTCGACGCGCCGCACCACAACTTCAGGCGAGCCTGCGCGGCGGCATTCCTCGGCCACCGCATTGAGCCGGTCGAGACGGCGCGCGCACAGGGCCAGGCGCGCCTGGCGCCGCGCGAAGGCGAGAGCGACCGCCTCGCCGATGCCGCTTGAGGCCCCGGTGACGAGAACGGCTGCGCCGCGAATTCGTGCCATCCTCCCCAGCTTAGAATCCGGCGCGTGAAGGCGCTCACGTTTGTCGGCCCGGGCGAGCTTGAGGTTTCCGACATCGCCCCGCCCCCGCCCCTGGCCGGGCACGAGGCCCTGGTCCGGATGACGCTGGCCGGCGTCTGCGGCAGCGACCTCCACATCTACCACGGGCACACTCCGGTCGAGCCGGGAACGGTGCTCGGGCACGAGCTGGTGGGCGTGGTCGAGGCGGTCGGCGCGCAGGTCAGCCGCTGGCGTCCGGGTGACCGCGTGGTGTCCTCTTTCGTGATCGCGTGCGGGACATGCGCCATGTGTCGGCGCCGCTGGTGGGCTCAGTGCGAGGAGCGCATGATCCTCGGCCATGGTGCCTATTTCGGCGGCCTGGGAGGTGCCCAGGCCGAGTTCTGCGTGGTCCCTCAGGCGGACGTAAATCTTTTCTTGATCCCGCCCGAGGTGAGCGATGAGCAGGCCGTCTTCGCCGGCGACGTACTCGCCACCGGATACTTCGCCGCCCGCCGCGGTGGCATCGAGCCGGGCGACAGCGTGCTCGTGGTCGGGGCCGGACCGGTGGGGATGATGGCCCTGATGGCCGCGGGTCTGCTGGGTGCGGGCCGAATCCTCATCGCCGATCCCATCGAAGCACGGCTCGATCTGGCTCGCAGCCTGGGAGCGGAGACCTTAAACCCAGAGCTGGTGAATGTAGAGATGGCCGTCCGCGCCCGCACCGATGAGGCGGGGGTGGACGTGGTGCTCGAGTGCGTCGGGCGGCCCGACGCGATGGAGACCGCGCTGCGCTGCGTGCGAGGCGGCGGAACCGTGTCGGCAGTTGGGGTGCCCGCCCAGGTCAGCGGAGAGTTTCCGTACTACGATGCCTGGAATCGCGACCTCACCCTGCGCTCGGGCATCTGCAACGTGCATGCCGTGATAGACAGCGTGCTCCGTCTGCTCGCCGCCGGTCGCCTCCACCCCGAGCTGGTGGTGAGTCACCGTCTGGCCCTGGAGGAGGGGCCGGAGGCCTACCGCATCTTCGATCGCCGCCAGGCCCACAAGATCATGCTCCGGCCCTAGCTCGGCTCGGGCTGGGGATGGGCCCGGCGCTCGTGATCAAGCGCCATGAGGTAACCGCGGGCGCGCTCGGCCAGGGCATAACTCGAGACCAGCTCCCAAAAGCGGGCGGAGTGGTCGGGGACCTCGAGGTGGGCCAGCTCGTGGACCAGCAGGTAGTCGAGGACGAACCCGGGCAGGCTGGAGGCACGGGACGATATCCGGATCACACCCGAGGCGCAGGAGCACGAGCCCCAGCGCTGGTCCTGTTGGGCGTAGGCGATCGAGTGCCAGCTCAGTCGACCCGAGAAGTGGCGGCGGTTCAGGATCTGCGCGCGCTCCTCGAGCCAGCTCTCAGAGGGTCGTGCGCGGCGCATCTGGAGCTCAATCCGGCGCCGCATGCGGTCAGCCCAAAGACTCCTCTCGGCCCCTCCCATCCATTCCGGGACCCGCAGTTCGATGATCCCGTTCACCAGGCGCGCGGACACCGTGCGCCGGCGACGTGGGGAGGCCACGACCCGGACCTCGCGCGGATGGTCTTCGCTCCCTGGAGGCACGCTGGACCCAGCTATACCATGTGCGGGACATGCCCCGCTCGCTGGTGATCGGCAACGGCAATATCCTGGTCGGCTACGAGTCCAGCTTTTCGGTCCGCGACCTCTACTGGCCTCACGTCGGGGACGCCAACCAGACCATGGGCAACGTGTGCCGCACCGGAGTCTGGGTGGATGGTCAGTTCGCCTGGTTTGGGGACGCCGATTGGGAGCGGGAGATTGGCTATCAGCCCGGCGGACTGGTGGCCAAAGCCCGGCTCACCAACCGCCGTCTGGGCGTGGTGCTGGAGCTCCGGGACTGGGTCGACATGGCTCGAGACTGGTTCTTTCGGAGCCTGGATGTGATCGCGTTGAAATCATTGAACGAGGTCCGGGTCTTCTTCCACTACGACTGGTATCTGGGCGGCTCCGACATCGGCAACACCGTGCTCTGGGAGCCGCGCCATCACGCCATCGTGGCCTACAAGGACTCCGCCTATTTTCTGCTCGGAGGGGAGGCCGCCGGGCGGCTCGGCCCCGACTCGTGGGCCACCGGCAAGAAGGGTGCGGACCGCGCGGGAACCTGGGTCGATGCCGAGGACGGGAGCCTGGGGCGCAACCCGATCGATCAGGGCTCGGTGGACTGCGTGATCGAGTTCGACCTGGGCGCAATCGGGGAGTCGGCCCAGGCAAGCCTGATCCACTGGGTCTGCATGGGACCGAGCCTGCACCAGGTCACCCACTTCGGCCAGGACCTGATTCGAGAGCGTGGCGCCCAGAGCTACCTGAACCGCACCCAGCGCTACTGGGAGGTCTGGTCCGACAAGGGGCACGAGACCCGGAGCCTGATCGAGCGCGAGTTGGGACCCGCGGCCCACGAACTCTATCGCCAGTGCGTTCTCATCTCGCGGGCCCACTGCGACCGGGGCGGAGGAGTCATCGCGGCCACCGACTATGACATCACCAAGTTCGCCCGCGACACCTATTCCTACGTCTGGCCCCGCGACGGCGCCCTGGTCGCCAATGCTCTGGACCGCGCGGGTCACGAGGACGTCACCCGGCGCTTCTTCGAGTTCTGCCGCTCGTGCCTCACCCCCGACGGCTTCCTGCTCCACAAATACACGCCCGCGGGCGTGCCGGGGAGCAGTTGGCATCCCTGGATCGACGCCCAGGGCGGGCGGGTGCTGCCCATCCAGGAGGACGAGACCGGGCTTGTCCTCTGGGCCCTATGGGAGCATTTCCAGCTCCATCGAAACCTCGATTTCGTGGCCGATCTCTACTCCAGCCTGGTGCTGCCGGCCGGGCGCTGGTTGGCGGCGTACACCGATCCCAAGACCGGGCTGCCGCTTCCCTCGTGGGATCTGTGGGAGGAGCGCTGGGGCGTGCACGCGTTCACCGTGGGCGCGGTCTGGGCCGGCCTGGGCGCCGCCGCCAAGTTCGCGCAACTCTTCGCCGACCCCGACCTCGAGGCGCTTGCCGGAAGCGCCCAGAGCCGTCTTAAAGAGGCGGCCGACCTTCATCTCTACCGCCCCGAGCTGGGTCGCTTCGCGCGCCGCTTGACGGTGGAGGCCGACGGCAACCTGGGAGTGGATCCGGTCATCGACAGCGCCATCTACGGCCTCTGGCGGTTCGGCATGCTGGCGCCCGACGAACCCCGGCTCAAGGCCACCATGGTCGCAATCGGAGCCGAACTCGGCAACCGCGCGGCGGCCGCAGGGGTCGCTCGCTACAGCAATGACTACTACTTCCAGGTCGAGCACGACCTCGCACTCGCGCCCGGCAACCCGTGGTTCATCTGCACCATGTGGATGGGCCAGTGGTATGCCGCCGTGGCGCGCGGGGCGGCCGATCTGGATCCCGTCCGCGCCACCATTCAATGGGTGCTGGATCACCAGATGCCGGGCGGGGTGCTCTCCGAGCAGGTCGATCCGCATACCGGAGCGCCGCTTTCGGTCTCTCCCTTGACCTGGAGTCAGGCCGAGTTCGTGGTCACCGTCGACGACTTTCTAAAGGCGTCGCGCTCGCTCCGCGCGAGGGGACCCAAGCCGCCCCCAACCTGACCGCTTCCCATCGCCGGCGATGATGGGATCATCAAAAAACATAATTCGACACCATGGTCCCAGCGGCCTATGCTCGAGACCATCGAGCCCGCCCAGCGGGCGCCCACGCAAGGAGCCCCGATGCCCGCCGCCACCCATGTTCCGAACGTCCCCCAGATCGCGGATGACGGTGTGACAGACCCCGAGCTGCGGCGCGTGATCAACGACGCCGCCGTCACCCTGAGCCCGCCCCAATCCTGGTACCGGACGATGGGCAACAACCCTGAGGTGGCGGTTGAGTTCGCGCGCTACTGGGACCTGCTCCACCGCGGCGGCACCGTCGAACACTCGATCAAGGAATTGGGCCGGCTCCAGATCGCCCAGATGATCGGGTGCGAGTTCTGCGCCCGGCAGACCTCGCCGCTGGCCGAGATCAGCGACGAGGAGAAGTTCAGCTGCGCCCTCCCGGAGTGGGACCATCCCGATCCCCGCACCCGCGCCGCCCTGCACTACGCCCGCACCCTGACCCTGGACGACGGTCGCGACGCAGAGGTCTACGCCGAACTCAAAGAGCACTTCTCGCCCGCGCAGATCATCGAGCTGTCGGCCTTTTTCTGCCTCACCGCAGGCGGCAATCGCATGGCCAAGAGTTGGGGTATCGAGGCCCACGCTGATACGTCGGCCATTCCCCAGGGCGCGATGTCCATCCATCGCAGCTGAGCCGGCGGGGTCCTGCCGATCGCCCCTATAGAGGAATGTTCCCGTGCTTTCGCAGGGGCGGGTCGGCGCGCTTGTCCTGACACAGGAGCAGGGCGCGGATGAGCTCGCGGCGGGTGTCCTTGGGCTCGATGATGGCGTCCACGTAGCCCCGCTCAGCCGCCACGTAGGGGTTGGCGAAGCGAGCGGTGTACTCGGTGACCAGCTCGGCCCTTCGGCGGTCGGGATCGGGGGCTGCCGCCAGCTCCCGGCGGTAGACGATGTTGACGGCCGCCTCCGAGCCCATGACCGCGATCTCGGCCGAGGGCCAGGCGAGGTTCA
>Ga0307372_10006495_pt1 | contig 17061 bp, 18 predicted proteins | sample OX1MG_FD_202533 | JGI IMG/M metagenome (GOLD analysis project Ga0307372, IMG submission 202533) | Soil microbial communities from Risofladan, Vaasa, Finland - OX-1 | ecosystem: Environmental > Terrestrial > Soil > Coastal area > Acid sulfate soil | place: Finland: Risofladan, Vaasa | collected... | reverse complement strand
GCGGTCGTGTTCGGCGTGTACTGCTGGTCGGAGGCTCCGACGGAGTCCGGAATCTCGGCGAGGATCTGAAAGAAGCTGCTCTGCGTGACGACGATATCGCTGTCCGGAACGTTGCCGGCCCAGTACGGATCGGCAACGCTGTTGGGCAGCCACAACCCGACGAGTCGACCGCACCAGATCTCCGGCGCGTTGCGTTCGCGGTTGAGACTCTGGAAGCAGTACTCGGTGCCGACCGCCAGATGCAGAGGGACGCCGCTCTGGTCGGTTGCCTGCGTCGAGGCGGTGAACTCCCAATCAGCGCCGTCACGCGCGTTGCTCGCCCATCGCCCCGTGACGATGTGCGCATGATCGGCGATACCCGCGTAGGTCGCGACTGACAGCCTGCATCTGACCGGCGGCCCTTCGACGGTGCAGTCGAGCGTCTGGGCTGCAAGAGTCAGGGACACGCCGAACTGCGCTCCCGGAGTCATCGTGTTGCCGAGCTGTGCGCGCACGCGCCCTGCCGCGAGTTGCTGGAACGCGGTGTACGCGGCGGGTTGCGCGATGCCGTCCTGCTCGATGAAGACGTCGGCCGAGGTGCCGGCAGCGACGACGGTGGTTCGCAGTCCCTGGTCGGTGACGCTGGCCTGGATCAGGACCACGGTGGCGACGAGTGTGGCCGCCGCGGCGAGGATCAGTCCTTCGGCAATCGCCGGCGCCGGGCGCGACCACAGCTGTCGCAGCGCAATACGGCCGATGCCCAGCCGATGCACGACCCCGCCCCGTGGACTCGCCTTTCCCCCACGCCGCCGGCTCTCGCTCACGACCCCCTCGTGGGCGGCGGCGCCACCGCCTTCAGACGTGGATCGGTCGCTCGTGACCGGAAAGGCACGTCCGGCATGCTAGCCCGTGACGTTACCGGCCGGTCATCTGCTTCCAGCAACGTGCGAGACGGGCGACGGCCTCCGTGAGCGTCGCCGGCTCCGCATAGAACGGGATCCGAATCCGGTCGGTCGCCCGCCCGCGGCGCGCCGAAAGCAACGGTCCAGCAATGACGGCGACGCCGTCCCGAAGCGCCCGATGGCTCAGTTCGAGCGCACTGGTGCCGGGGAGCCGGATCCAGAGATTCGGGCCGCCGAGTGGCCGCTCCCACTGCGCGCCGGGCATCGATGCTCGCAGTCCCGACTCCAGCGCATCCAGCGAGGTGCGCAACTGCCCGTTTCGCCACGCGCGTGTGGCGTCGTGATGGTGATGGAGCAGGTCGGCGGCGATGATCTGCATCGGCGTGGACGTGCCCAGATCGGTGCCCGACTTCTGCTCGATGAGGCGATCGATCAGCGGGGCGCGAGCCCTGATCCATCCAATCCGCAGGCCACCCCAGTAGAGCTTCGACATCCCACCGATCGTGATGACGCGTCCCTGATCGTCAAACGATCCGAGCGGTTGCGGCGGGGGGCCGCCGTGACCGAGATCGCTGTGCGTACGGTCATCGATGAGCACAACGTCCTCGTCCTTTGCGACCTGAACCAGTCGACGCCGTGTCGCAGCGGACATCAGCGATCCGGTCGGGTTCTGGAAGTCCGCGGCGACGATTGCGGCGTCGACGCGTCCTCGACGGCACGCCGACTGCAGCGCACCGACGTCCATTCCGTCCGCCCCCAGGGGCACCGGGTGGAGGAGTGCGCCCGAACGCATCGCGAGGTCGATGACCCCCGGATACGCAACCTCTTCGATGGCGAGGCCGAGCCCTGGATGCACGAGCTCCGAGACGAGCAGTGACAGGGCCTGCTGGACGCCGTTGGTGATCATCACCTCTTCGCGACGCGTTGGGAGACCCTGCGCACTGAGCAGTGCGGCAACCGCCGTACGGAGACGCGGATGGCCGCCGGCGCAGTAGCCGTGACCGCTCGTGAGAGTGCTCGTGTCGGCCAGCAACGAGCTCGGATCGGCGATCGAGCGAGCGACGATCGGTGCCGCGCTCGGTGCCGCGACCGTCAAGTCGATCGTGGTGCTGCCGAGGTCACGGAGCAACGTCGCCATGACCGAGTCCGCGCGATGCACCGCAGCCTCGGACGTGCGCGACGTTGCGATGCGGGTGGCGGATCCCTGTCGCGCCTCGATCCATCCGTCAGTCCGAAGCAACGCATAGGCCGCGGTCACCGTGTTCCGGCTCACCGCGAGTGCCTGTGCCAGCTGGCGCTCGGGCGGGAGAGGACTTCCGTTGACGAGGTATCCCTCCTCGGCAAGCCTGCGCAACCCATCGGCGAGACGGCGAAAGAGTGGGCCGTCGACTTCGTCATCCCATCCGAGCAGGGTGGCGATCTGTTGGGAGTCGAGAGTTGGCACCGGCGAATTCTCGCTGGATTGGCTCTTCGCCGCAAGAGCCAATTCCCTCACGATCACCTCGCCGATCCGAGCCAATCGAGCAGGTCAGCCGGTTCCCTCCTGAGCGGGTCGTCGGAGCCAATTCGCATGAATTGGCTCTTTTCGAGTGGGGCCAATTCTGCAACGATGCCCGCGAGGTGACGATGCATCCGGACACTCGTGCGTAGCCTGCTGACCAACCGGGGGGCGCTGTCCGGCATGACACTGGCCGGCGTCGGGGTGGTCCTGTTCTCCGCAACCTTCCCCGCCACGGCCATCGCCCTGCGTGGGTTCGACGCGGTGTTCATCGGGGCGGGGAGGTCGCTCGGTGCCGCGGTGCTGGCGGGAGCGACACTGTTGGCGACGCGAGCGCCGCGACCAAGCGGACGCCAGCTCCGGATGCTGCTCGCGTGCGTGCCGGGCGTCGGCATCGGCTACGGCGTGCTCACCGCTGTGGCGCTCGGCCACGTGAGCGCGTCGCATGCGGCGGTGGTGACCGGCCTGCTCCCAGCCGCAACAGCGATCGTCGCGACCTGGCGCGCCGGTGAGCGCCCGGGGGTGCTCTTCTGGGCCGCGAGCCTCACCGGCGCATGCGCGGTCGCGGTGTTCGCGCTCACCAGCAGCAACGCCGGCAGCGTCCACGCGGCAGACCTGCTGCTCCTGGTCGCGCTGGTCCTCGGCGCGGTCGGGTACGCCGAGGGCGGGCGGCTTGCTCGTGAGATGCCCGGGTGGCGCGTGATCTGCTGGGTCGTCGTCCTCGCGTTACCGGTGTCGCTGCCGTTGACCATCGCGGCGGGCATCGTCACTCCGCCGCATCCGGACCTCGCGAGTGGGGTGGCACTCGTCTATCTCGCGTCGGTCACGATGTTCATCGGGTTCTTCGCGTGGTACAGCGGGCTCGCGCGGGCAGGCATCGCACGAGCGAGCCAGCTCCAGCTTGCGCAGCCCTTTCTCACCATCGCCATCGCCGCGGTCGTGCTCGGCGAGCGACCCGGTGCTGGCACATACGTGGCGGGGGTCATCGTTCTCGCGTGTGTGCTCGTCGCGCAGCGCGCGCGCTTCGGCCAGCGCCTGCGCGCTTCTCAATCGGCGACAATCCGCGCGTGATCGACGCCAACAGCTACCGCCCGGCGGCTGACCGCTACGCATCGATGTCGTACCGCCGCTGCGGGCGGAGCGGTCTCATGCTGCCCGCCGTGTCGCTGGGGTTGTGGCACAACTTCGGCGGCGATCGATCCCTCGAGGGCCAGCGCGCCATCCTGCGTCGGGCCTTCGACCTCGGCATCACGCACTTCGACCTGGCGAACAACTACGGGCCGCCGTACGGCAGCGCCGAGTCGAACTTCGGTCGCATCCTCCGGTCCGACTTCCGTGCGCATCGCGACGAGCTGGTGATCTCCACGAAAGCCGGATGGGACATGTGGCCCGGTCCATACGGCGACCTCGGGTCGCGCAAGCATCTGCTTGCCAGCCTCGACCAGAGCCTCGAGCGTCTCGGGCTCGACTACGTGGACATCTTCTATCACCACCATTTCGACGAGACCACCCCGATGGAGGAGTCGCTCGGCGCACTGCACACGGCGGTACAGCAGGGCAAGGCGCTGTACGTCGGCATCTCGTCGTACTCCGATCAGCGGACGGCGGAAGCCGCTGCCATCCTTCGCCGGCTCGGTACCCCGCTGCTCATTCACCAGCCGTCGTACTCGATGCTCAACCGCTGGATCGAGGGCGGTCTGCTGGATGTCCTCGGTACCGAAGGCATCGGGTGCATCGCGTTCTCCCCGCACGCGCAGGGGCTGCTCACCGACCGGTACCTGAATGGGATACCCGAGGACTCACGGGCTCGAGAGAACAGCTCGCTCAGCATGGACATGCTCAGCGAGGACAACCTGGCGCGAGTCCGCGCGCTGAACGCCATCGCGCAGCGGCGTGGCCAGAGCCTTGCCCAGATGGCGATCGCCTGGACGCTTCGCGATCCCCGTGTCACCTCGGCCCTCATCGGTGCCAGCAGCGTCCGCCAGCTCGAGCAGAACGTCGCGGCGATCGAACACCTGGACTTCACTGACGCGGAGCTCGCCGGCATCGACGAGCACGCCGTCGAGAGCGGCATCGACCTCTGGAGGGATCCTTCCACCGCGTAGCCCGGCACGCTTGACAGGTAACCTATCGGTTACCTATGATCGTGCGGTGGATGACGTCTTTCGGGCACTCGCGGACCCGACCCGCCGTGACCTCCTCGATCGCCTGTACCTCGAGGACGGCCAGACGTTGCGCGCCCTGGCGGCGGACTATCCGATGACGCGCATCGGTGTCATGAAGCACCTGCAGATCCTCGAGGACGCGCGGCTCGTCGTCACCAAGCGGCGCGGCCGGGAAAAGCTGCACTTCCTCAATCCGGTACCGATCCGTCTCGTCCACGACCGGTGGGTGAGCAAGTACGCCGAACCATGGGTGGCAACGCTCAGCGATATCAAACAGCACCTGGAGCAGACGATGGAAAAAGTCTTCGAGATCTACATTCGCACCACGCCGGAGCGGCTGTGGGAAGCGATCACCGACAGCGAGATCCGGACCAAGTTTCAGTTCGGCAATCGCGTCGAATCGACGTGGGAGGCGGGATCGCAGTACCAGGTCACGAACGCACGCGCGGGCGGGCCGCTCATCGAAGGCGAGAACGTGGAGGTCGATCCACCGCGCAAGCTGGTGCAGACCGCGCGTGCACTCTGGGGTGAGGACGTGCAGCGTGAGGGCACGACGCGCGTCACCTGGGAGATCGAACCCGTCGGTGACTCGTGCCGCCTCACGGTGACGCACGACCAGCTTCGCGACGGAGCGAACGCGCAGCTCTTCGGGGGCTGGCCGATGATCCTGTCCGGCCTCAAGACGTGGCTCGAGACCGGCGAGACTCTCACGACCCCGGGATCGTTGATGTACGCATGAGCAGTGAAGAAGGAGCAGTCATGCAACAGGTGCAGGGCACCAGTCGTGTCCGCGACATTCGAACGGTTGGGATCCCCGTCGTCGACCAGCAGGCGGCTGTGCGCTTCTATGTCGACACACTCGGCTTCGAGAAGCGGCTCGATGTGCCGATGGGCGATGGCGCGCGCTGGATCGAGGTCGCTCCGCCGGATGCGGTGACGACGATCGCGCTCATCCGAGCGCACGACGGCCTGCCTGCCGGCGTGGAGACGGGAATCCGCCTCACGGCACCCGACGCCGACGCGATCCACGCGGAGTTCCTCGCACACGGCATCGATGCCGATGAGGTGTTGCGGTGGCCGGGCACGCCGGCAATGTTCGCGTTCCGCGACTGCGACGGCAACGGGCTCGAGATCCTTGAGGTCGCGGAGCGATAACCACGCCGGAGAAGCAGTTCATCGTGATCGGCAAGAGCGCGGGCGATACGGTGACCGTGCGGTTGACCGATCGACTGTGACCGGAGGCGCGAACTGTGAGCGCGAGACTACCCGTACGTCGGGTGCTGCGGCCATCCGGGAGGCGAGTCTTCCCAGTCCTCCTGGCGTCCGAACGGGGTGAGGTCGACGATGTTGTTGGCGAACAGCACCCGGTCCACCCCGCGCGCCGTCGTGTTGTAGGTCCGGTAGACGTTGGCGCCGTCGCGCAGGAACACGGAGAGCATGAAACCGGGGCCGGCGCCACAGTCGTCGGAGAAGCTTGTTCCATGTGATGAGACGAACGGCACCGTCCAGCCCTTGCGTGCCTTGTACGCCTCGATCTGCGCGAGCGGCATGTTCGAGACGGTCACCCACGCGATGTCGAGCGACTCGAGCGACGCGAGGTCGGTGACGTTGTTCGTGAAGTGGGTGCAGCCGGGGCAGTACTCGTCGGGGCCGCGGTCCATGAACTGGTAGACGACCAGTTGATGCCTGCCGTCGAAGAGGTCGAGGAGATGCTTCGGGCCGCTCGGCGTGTCGAACGTGTACTTGTCGCTGTCGAACTTGACCATGGGGAGGCGGCGCCGCTGTGCCGCGATCATGTCCATGGCTCGGGTGGCCTCTTTCTCGCTCCTGAGCAACGCGTCGCGCTGCTCCTGCCACGCTTCCGCTGAAACGATCTCCGGCATCGCGGTCATCTCTGACTCCTTCGCTGCGTCGACGGTCCTGGCGATCGACATCCTTCTCCAAGGGTATGGTGCCTCATCAGCTGATCGAGGTCTTCCTGCCTCGCATGCCGCACGTCTTAGGCATGACGCCGCTGGGACGCCGGTATGGCTGGGCACCCTCGCGAACGTCCGGTCAGCCGGGACCGCGCAGTTGGAATCAGGCGCAGACGCTGCGGCGACGAATTGACCCCCGGCGCATCTCCGTCCCGCAGTTCGAATCCGGCCGCCGTTGCATCCGCGAAGCCTGCAATCCATACGAACACGCTCTCGTTCTGGCGAATGGGCAATGCCGGGAACGTGTTCGGGCTTGGCTCGGTCACGAAGATCCCAAGAATCGTCGCCCCGGAGCCGGTCAATGCCGGCACGAGGGTGCGGTCGAAGTAGGCGACCATCGCTCCCCCGGCGGGCGCATCCAACGAGTAGATCGTCGCGGTCACGAGACCAGGTCCGGACGCGGTGGCATCTCGACGTGGGCGCGGGCCGAGATCGGCCGAGAACCCGGAGCCCGGTCGTTGCGGGCGGAGCAGCAGGACGTTGTCCGAATCGATCATCGTCGCGTTGGCTGCCTCTCGATTCGCCTTCCAGACGGGGCCGCCGTAGAACGCCTGCAACGCGTCCGCGCGCGTGGTCATGTCGGCGAACCCGCGCAACCAGACGAACCGGTGCGCGTCATCGACGTCGCGGAATTGGCCGATCACCTGCATGCCGACGGACTCCTGCGTCTCGATGAGCGCATGGTCGAAGAGCTCGATCAGGGCGTCGCGCCGACCTGGGTGCAGTGTGTACTGCCGGAGCTCGACGATCGGCGACAGCGTGGCCTCGGTGATCGACACGCACGCATCATCGGCGATGATGCCGAGGGGATCCTCGCCGGATCCGGACAGCGTGCTGGGATAATCGCAGGCTATGTACGCGCCGGACTGGCCGATGCAGACCGATCGGCTGCTGCTCCGTCCCTTTGCAGAGGGTGATCTGAGCACGTTGCATGTGATGCAATCGGACGAGGAGGTCGTTCGCTACCTGTACCACGATGTGCGCTCTCTTGACGAGGTGCGCGTGTCGCTCGCGCGAAAGATGGGCTCCCTCTCGATCGCCGGCGAAGGCGACGGCGTGACCGCGGCGGTCATCCTGCGCGACACCGGCGAGCTCGTCGCCGACGTCTCGCTGTGGCTCGTCAGCGAAGGGCACGAACAGGGCGAGTTGGGATTCGTCGTCCACCCGGCGCATCAGCGGCGTGGATACGCCACGGAGGCATCGCGGCGGATGTTGGAGTTCGCGTTCACCACGATGCGCCTGCACCGCGTCATCGGCCGCACGGAGGCGCGCAACGCCGGGTCTGCGCGCGTCCTCGAGAAGCTTGGGATGCGTCGGGAGGCGCATCTCATCGAGAACGAGTGGGTGAAGGGTGAGTGGCAGAGCGAGTATGTCTACGCGTTGCTGGCGGAGGAGTGGGCGACGGCGCCGCTCGCGGCGCCTCCGCGCTGAAGTCATGGTGCGATGAGCACCGACGCACTCCCTCCGCTCGACACGGCGTATGGTCGCCGTGATGAGTCAGGATGCGGCCTCCAGCCTCAACGGCTCGGTCTCAGACAGCCCGTCCGGGGCTCTCAACGCCTCGGCGCGGCGGCGCGGGTGGGTATCGGCGCGGCCACGTTGGCTGCTGATCGTGGTTGCAGTCGTGACCGCAGCCCTGTGGGTGTCGCACATGCCCGCACTGCTGTTTCACGCGCAGCTGTATGCGGATGACGGCGGCTGGTACCAAGGCGCCTACACACTGGGACCCCTGGCATCGTTGCCGCATCCTGCCGCCGGGTACTTCGTGGTCTTTCAACGGCTGATCGCTTCGTTGTCGTTGCTGCTGCCGATCATCGCCGTCCCAACGTTCTTCAACGCGGTGGCGCTTGCGGTCCAGATCGTCGGTATCTGCTACCTCGTGTCACGCCGCATGGAGGCGGCGATGCCAAACCTCGCGATCCGGGTCGCGATCGCACTGCTTGTGATCGCGCTTCCGAACGCGTACGACACGCCGGGTAATCTCACCAGCACGCAGTGGCGTCTCGGCTTGCTCGCGTTCCTGGTGATGTTCGCCGGCCCTGCGCGCCGAATCGCGGGTCACCTGCTCGACGCCGCAACGATCGTCATCAGCGGGCTCAGCGGCCCGTACTGCATCCTCCTTGAACCAATCGCCATCTGGCGATGGCGCCGCAACCCCGGCGATCGCCGGCTCATCTATCTGCTGGTGGCAAACACGGTGTGCGCAGCGGCGCAGCTCGTGGTGATCGTCGATCGTCTGGCAGTCGAGCGCTCCAGCACGCCCCTGGCCGCAGGCTTCTACCCGTTGGTCCGAATGGTCGGCCGACAGATCACCCTCGGCCTGATCGTCGGCGCTCACGGGCTGTCCGCGATCGTCGGGACTTCAATCGCGACCAACGGGGTGGCGCTGACGGTTCTGAGCCTGATCCCGATCGCTGTGTGCGGGTGGGCAGCGCTGCGAGGGCCGGCAATCCTCCGCGCATTCTGCTACTTCGCGCTGGCGGTGTTTGCTCTCGCGTTGGTGGCTCCATCGATCGCCGGCTTCCGGTGGCCAAGCCTTGGCGATCCCGCCGACATCACAAACTTCCATCCAGGCGGTCTGCGCTATTTCCTCTACCCACTGCTCGCTTTCGCTCTCTCACTCGGTTGGTTTGTGATCACGTACGGGATCCCCTGGTTGCGCTCCGCGATTCAGCCGCGAGGGGCACCGCCGGCGATCATGAACGCGCCGGCACACGCAGGAGTCTGGATTGGCCGCGCGGTGGGTGTCGCCGCGGCCGGCGCCCTTGCGGCTTCCCTCGTTGTCGGCGTGCGAGTGGACTGGACCTATCCGCCGTACCTCGAGGAACACTGGGCAGCACAGGTCCACAGGCTCGAGGTCGCCGCGCCCGGCACCGAGGTGGTCATCCCCATCAATCCCCAGGGCTGGACGGTTTCCCTCGTCGCTCGCTGATCTGTCCCAGAACCGTTGCAAGTCATCCGCTCCGGCTGACATGCACCCGGCTACGCTCGGTGCGTGATCGCACCCCCGCAGTACTCGCCGGATGGACGCTGGTGGTGGAATGGAGCGACCTGGCTTCCCGCGCCGCCATCGCCGTTGGGGTCGTTTCCGCAACCGTGGGGTGCTCTGCGATCGGTCCGATATGCCGGCTTCTGGATCCGCCTGGTCGCGTACCTCGTCGATGCGGTGCTGCTGAACGTGGTCGCGATTCCACTCAACCTCGTGGCCTTCGGCAACAGCGGCTTCGTGTGTGCGTCGACGAACTACACCGTGATCACCTCAGGCATCAGCATTCGCGCCGTCAACTACTCGTGCAGCCCGACCGGCGCGGGCTACCTGATCTACTTCGTGCTCGGGCTGCTCTACTTCACCTTCATGTGGAGCACCGGCGCCACGCTGGGACAGCGTCTGCTGCGGATCCGTGTCGTGGACGCAGCGACCAACGAGCCGCTGAGTCTCGGGAGGTCACTCGCGCGGTACTTCGGATTCGTGATCTCTGCGATACCGCTTGCGATCGGGCTCATCTGGGCGGCATTCGAGCCACGGAAACGAGGATGGCATGACCACATGGCCGGCTCCCTCGTCCTCCGCGGCAAACAGCAGCCTCCTTCTACTGACGCTGCCGGATGAAGACGGTGAACACCGCGGCAAGCAATACCGTCGCAATCGCTGACGCGGCCAGGGTGCTGCGTGGACCGAGCAGCGCGATCAATGGACCGCCGAGCGCCGTGCCGAGCGGAACCACGCCGCTCGACACGCCGTGCCATGCGACTGCTCCCGCGGTCAGTTCGCCATCGGACAGTTCCTGCTGCAGAAATGTCGTCGCTGCGGCCGGATACGGCGCGTACACGAGACCGCCCATCGCGATGCCGAGCAGAACGACGACCGGCTGAGCTGTCATCGCGACCACGAGGAGCGCCACTCCCCACGCACCGACGATGGTGAGCGCGAATCGCCGGAGGTTCGTGATGCGGCGCGTGCCGGCGACAAGACCACCGACCAATGCGCCCGTGCCGAATGCCGCCCAGATCAGGCCCAGGAGGCCTGGTCCTCCGTGCAGGTCGCGTTGCACGAGGATGGGGAGCGCCGTCTCCACGGGTCCGTACAGCCCGTAGAACACGAGCGTCAGCGCCAGGAGCCACGCAAGCGCCGGCCGGCTGAGAAGGATCCGCAGCCCGTGGCGGGCCGCGCTCGCCGGTTCTGATCCCGCCACGTCGGAGACCGCGCGACCGGGCACGGTCGCCACGGCGGCCAGCAGCACCGCGAACGTTGCGACATCGATGGCGATCACAGCGGGCGCCCCGAACGCCGCCACGCCGAGGCCACCCAACCCGGGACCGACGACCGTGAGGGACAACGTGCTCATCGCTTCCACCGCCGAGTTCGCCGCGAATCGGTGCTCCCGCGCGACATACGTTGGAACCAGACCGACAAAGCCGCCGAGCCCAAGCGTCCGGAAGACGGATGAACCGGCGAGCAGGAGGATGTAGGCGACGAGTCCCAACCGTCCCGTCCACGCCAGAACCGACACTGCACCGAGCGCGAGCATTCTCGTGCCGGCGTCGATGGCGATAAGCGCCCGGGGGTCCATGCGGTGCGTTCTGCGTCCCGCGCCGAGACCGACGAGCGCTCCTGGCAGGATGTAGGCGGCAAGAGCGAGGCCGACGACGTAGGGCCGCTGCGCCACCGGGACGATCGACGCCGCCAGCCACGCCACCGCGACGTAACCGGCTCCATCACCGAGGGCACTGATCCCGTACCCGGCGAGGAGGCGGCGAAACGGCCGCGAGTGCAGCGCCTGCCGGTACGGTGTCACGACGCTCGCGGCGCGGAACGCGCGCGTGCCCGTCGAGAGTTTCGCGTTGCCAATGCCCTTCGGTGCGCTCATCCGTCCGCCGTTGCCCTCGGAGTCTGATGGGAACGGCGCTCAGGCTACAGAACGCCTCGCGCGAGAGCTTCTTGAAACCTGATCGATCTGAGCGTCAACGCCGCGGCGGGTCGGAGCACACGTCGCGAATGCCCGCGCCGGACCTCGCTCGTCGGCCGGCGTCGTTGCCGGGGCTACGCCGGGTCGACGATCAACAGGCGCGTGTGCCCGATGGCGCTCAGGTTGGCGAGGAAGCGGCGGACCCTGCCTTCCGGACGGCTCTGATGTGCTGTGCAGTCAAGCCAGATCTGGCTGTCTTCGGCAACGGCGGCCATCGGCTCGCCGCATTCGCAGAACGGTGTCTCACGTTCGGCACGCTCGATGAGCGCAACAATGCGCGTGTTGTCTGTCGTGGGCATGGGGGATCTCCTTTACATCAATACGATGCGTTCCGTATCATAGCACCTTCATGCCCAATAACCGCGCCTTAGACGATCACTCGCATCCGGCGGCGGCGGTACGCGGCGGACGTCCACGGAGCGAGCGCGCTCATCAGGCAATCCTCACGGCGGCGCGTGCGCTGCTCATCGAAGAGGGATTCGCCTCGCTCCGCCTCGAGCACGTGGCTGCGCGCGCCGGGGTGGGCAAGGCGACGATCTACCGCCGCTGGGCCTCGAAGGAGGCGCTCGCCCAGGACCTGCTGACACAGCTCGCGGGACCGCACATCGAGGTGGCCGACTCCGGCAGCACGCGGGACGAGTTGCTCGCCGCGGTCACGAATCCCATGCGCGCGGTGATCGAGACGGATTTCGGGCCGGTCATCAAGGCGATGCTCTCGCAGATCGCGAGCAACCCGCGCGTCGGCGACCCGTTCCGCGCAAGCATCGTGGAAGCTCGGCGCGGAGAGATCACCAAAGTGATCCAACGCGGGATCGCGCGAGGGGATCTCCGTCCCGATGCGGACCCGGGCGTCGCGACCGAACTGCTCGTGGGACCGGTCTATTTCCGCCTGATGTTCGGAGGCGTGCTCGACCTCGATTTCGCGGACCAGGTCGTGGACAGCGTCCTGCGCGGGTTCAGCGCCTGAGCGCCTGCCGTCACCAGCTGCGCACTGGTCGGCTCGGCGCAGCAGAACCAGGGCTCGCTCAAACGAGGGGTCGTATCCCGGGCAGCTGGGAGCTCCCGGCCGGCGTCGGACCAGGTGAGGCCGGACGCCTCGACGGCGCGCGCGGTGAGGGTCCGGATCGCGCGATGGGTCGACCGCGGGGGAGCCTCGCGATCGGCGTCGCGAGCGACGAGTGCTGCAATCTCGGCCTGCAGCGCGTCCATCGCCGGGTCTGGATGCTGCCAGAGATGGCTGAAACCTGCCGCGTCGTAGCCGTGCAGGTGCTCCTGCATCTCCGGCCGGGCGAGCAGCAGCGAGCCCGGCGGGACGAGCAGCCGGATGCTGAGCTGCACCGGGTCGACGCTGTCGATGAGGTCGTTGCCGGCGATCAGGTCGAGGAGATCGATCTGATCCCGCATCGTGCTCCAGGGCGTGAAGGGGAGGAGCGACGGGCGGAACGCGACACCAACGGACCGGCAGATGGCCAACGCCGTCAGGACGTCATCCTTCGAGTGCCCCTTGTCGAGGATCTCGAGGACGCGCGCGCTCGTCGACTCGACCGCCGACACGATGAACAGCAGCCCCAGGTCGCGCAACTCGGCGATGACACCCGGGTGTTCGAGGATGTGCTCCACCTTCGTCGTGATGTCGAACGTGAGCTCCGGACAGCGTTCATGTACCGATCGCGCAACTGCGAGCGCATGGGGGACAGCGTTGAGGAAGTCGGGATCGCCAAAGGTGAGGTGCCGCATGCCGCGGTCCCAGAGCGACGCGACGTCCTCGACGAGAACGTCGCGCTGCCACACCCGAATGCGGCCGTCGTACACGGCCGGAACGGGACAGTGGCGGCACCGGTGCACGCAGCCGCGTGTCGCCTCGACGTAGCCGGTCAGGCGCGATTCACCGTCGACCAGGAGAGTGGTGTAGCGCTCGAGCGGAGGCAGCAGGTCGCGAGCGGGGATCGGGAACTGCAGCCGGTCGAGCACGATCATGCGTGAGTCGGCGGTGCCACTGGCCACGCTGGCGAGAGCCTGTTCGTACTCGCCACCGAGCACCGCATCGACGAGACCCGGTTCGAGCGCCGGGCCGCAGAGTGGTGCGTAGAGGCCGAAGAGCACGATCCGCACGTCGGCCCCGCGACGCGCGCGGAGAGCACGCGCAACCGGGACTGCGAGACGCATCGCCGTGTGCATCGGCACGGCGATAGCGACGAGATCGGCGGAGTCGAGGTCCGCGTCCGCCAGTGTCTGGACCGAGAGGTCCGTGGCACGGACGTCATGGCCGGCAGCCCGGAGGAAGGCTCCGGCCGACGCGATATGCAGCGGCTGGTGGCCGAGCTCGTAGCACGAGATGAGCAGGACGTTCATCCGTGATCGCCTGGGGCGCTGGCTGCCGGCATTGCCAGTCCAGGGTAGTCGGCGCGGCTCTCAAAGGCGCCGTACGGATCATCAGCGGCGGCGGTTGCGGCCGCTCCGGTCGGCACCGCGCTGGTTCGATCCGGAGCCGTGCTCGGAGCGACGTGGCACGATTTCACGGTGACGATGATCGCGGCCGCCGAGCAGCACCTCCGCGACCTCGCGCGGCTCCGCCGCGTCCGTGACCGTATCGATCGGGACTATGCGCTGCCGCTCGACGTCGAGGGACTCGCGCGCGGTGCCAACATGTCCGCAGGGCATCTCAGCCGCGAGTTCCGACTCGCCTACGGTGAGGCACCGTACGGCTACCTCATGACGCGTCGCATCGAGCGTGCGATGGCGCTGCTGCGCCGGGGCGATCTCAGTGTCACCGAGGTGTGTTTCGCGGTGGGCTGTTCATCGCTCGGCACGTTCAGCACGCGCTTCACGGAGCTCGTCGGTATGCCCCCAAGCGTGTACCGGCGACATGCGGCGCGCGCGACCGCGGGGATGCCGTCATGCGTTGTGAAGCAGGTGACCAGACCGGTCAGGAATCGAGAAGCGCCGGTCCTGGGGCGTCCGTAGCATGGCCGCCATGGATCCCGTCAATGCACGTTCAGGAGTGACCATGAGCACGACAACGCAGGGCGTCAAGACCATCCTGCATCCGGTGGCCGATGTGGAGAAAGCCAAGCCGGTGTACACGGCGCTGCTCGGGGTCGAGCCGATGGCCGACGCTCCCTATTACGTCGGCTACGAGGCCGAGGGCCAGCAGATCGGGCTGGTGCCGGGGGGCGGGGGCATGACGTCGCCGGTGGCCTACTGGCACGTCGCGGACATCGAGGCCAAGCTGTCGGAGGTCACCGCCGCGGGCGGCACGTTGAAAGAGTCCCCGCGCGACGTCGGTGGTGGCCGACTGGTCGCCACGTTCTCCGATCCCGACGGCAACGTCCTCGGGCTGATTCAGGATCGCTGAGCGACGCCATGGACATCACGATTCACGGGACCTTCCTCCCTCACACCGACCCGGAGGTGTCGCTCGCCTTCTATCGCGACACCCTGGGCTTCGAGGTCCGCAACGACGTCGGCTACGGCGGGATGCGCTGGATCACCGTCGGTCCGGCCGGCCAGCCCGGCACGTCGATCGTCCTGCACCCACCTGCCGTCGACCCTGGGATCACCGCAGACGAGCGCCGCACCATCGTCGAGATGATGGCCAAGGGCAGCTACGCCACGATCCTGATGGCCACAGCCGACCTCGACGCCACCTTCGAGAAGGTCCAGGCAGATGGAGCTGAGGTTGTCCAGGAGCCGATGGATCAGCCCTACGGGATTCGCGACTGCGCGATCCGTGATCCCGCCGGCAACCTCATCCGGATCAGCGAGGTTCGCTGAGCCCGGTCCGGCGCCACATCGTCAGCGCCGATCGCGCCGCGGTGGCGGCATCCTCGGCGTCATCGGCTGCCGTCTCTGCCGCTGCGGCGTCCTGCTCGGCGTCACGCAGCTCTTCGGCGAGCGTGTCCGCGTGCAGGCGCTTCGCTTTTGCACGCTCGCGAGCACGCGCGGCTGCTGCGGTGAGTCGTGCTGCCTCGCGCTCGGCTGCCTCGCGCGCCGCGCGCGCGCTGTCGTCATGTTCGTCTCGTTCGCGGGACAGGACACGAGGGCGCGGCTTCGCGTGCGCGGTGACATGTCGCAAGGGTGCGAGGACAGCCGCAAGCTCTGGCGTGTCGTCCGGTGCCGCGTCAGTGGTGCCGAAGCCTGACGGCGCGATCTCACGATCCAGCGTTCCCAGCCAGAGCGCCATCCGCTCCACACGGCTGCCGGTGGCCGCCGCGTGCAATGTCGATCGGACTCGTCGCCGCGTATCGTCGGTGCTCGCGTGGCCGGCGCTCTCGAGGACCGTGTCCGCCGCGCGAGCAGCCGTCTCGACCGCTTCCCGCAGGCGCTCAATGGCGAGCCGCAGCGCTTCTCGCGCATCCGACTCGTCCGCGACCACGCGTTGAGCCGCGCTCGCATCCGCTGCTGCGGCAAGCAGTTCGGCCAGCACGTGCTGTTTGTCGACGCCGCCCAACTGGTCGATCGCCCACACCGGCACAGGCGGCTTCCGCGCCTTCGCGATCGCCGCGGCCGTGGTCGGATCGGCGCGGCGCGTCTCCCGCACCAGTCGCGTCCTCCGGGCGATGAAGTCATCGAGCGGGCCTCGATACAGGTCGCTCAGCAAGCCGCCCAGCACGCCACTGTCGTCCACCGGTCACATTCTGGCGGCGCCGCGGGTCAACAGTAGTGACCGCGGAAGACGAGCGGACGACGAGCAATACCTGGAGGACCACGTGATGCGAGTATTTGTTGCGGGAGCAAGCGGTGCCATCGGCAGCCGGCTCGTTCCTCAGTTGATCAACCACGGGCACGAGGTGATCGGCACCTATCGTTCGCCGGGCAGTGCGGAGCGTGTCAGCAGGCTGGGCGCGACGGCGGTCCGCGTGGACCTTCTCGATGCGGGTGCGGTGCGGGCTGCCGTCCTCAAGAGCAGGCCCGACGCAATCATCCACCAGGCCACCGCACTGGCAAACGCGCGTTTCGGGAGGAATCTCGACCGCACGTTCGCACCCACCAACCGGCTCCGCACGGAGGGAACCGACGCGCTCCTCGCTGCGGCAGCCGATGCCGGCGTCGGTCGGTTCGTCGCCCAGAGCTTCGCGAGCTATCGCTACGCGCGCATCGGTGGTCCGGTCAAGACCGAGGAGGACCTGCTCGACCCGGCCCCGGTTGCCGGAACGACCGAAACCAATGCGGCGATGCGCCACCTCGATGAGGCGGTTACCGCCGCAGGTGGTATCTCGCTTCGTTACGGGGGCTTCTACGGCGCCGCCAACGACGGCCTCATCGGCCCGGTCCGCAAGCGCTTCTTCCCGATCATCGGCAACGGTGAGGGCGTCATGTCGTTCATCCACCTCGACGACGCCGCCGCCGCGACGGTCCTCGTGCTCGAGCACGGCGGATCTGGCATCTACAACATCGTCGACGACGAGCCTGCTCCGACGCGCGTCTGGCTACCCGTGCTCGCGCAGACGCTTGGGGCGAAGCCACCCAGGCACATCCCAGCGTGGGTGGCGCGACTCATCGCGGGGGAAGGGGCCGTCGTGATGGGCACGGAATCACGGGGCGCGTCAAATGCGAAGGCCAAGCGCGAGCTCG
>Ga0307372_10006493_pt1 | contig 17067 bp, 17 predicted proteins | sample OX1MG_FD_202533 | JGI IMG/M metagenome (GOLD analysis project Ga0307372, IMG submission 202533) | Soil microbial communities from Risofladan, Vaasa, Finland - OX-1 | ecosystem: Environmental > Terrestrial > Soil > Coastal area > Acid sulfate soil | place: Finland: Risofladan, Vaasa | collected... | reverse complement strand
CCGGGCGCTGGATCGTAACACCTGTTAGTTTCGTATCGCCGGCCGGGCAAAGTTGACGAGTCGCAAGCATGTCATTAGAATGATGCATGGGTCTGTTCGCGCCGAAGCATATGTCCCCGAGGGGCCCCCGGCTCGAAACCTATCCTGAAAACCTAGCGAGACATCATAATGAATGGAAACGATCTGCGGCCAGGAATGGTCATCAAGCACAACGGGGAACTCTTCTCCATCCACAAGGCTGAGCACCGCACTCCGGGCAACCTGCGCGCCTTTGTCCAGGCGCGGATGCGCAATCTGCGCACCGGAGCCATGAACGACCATCGGTTCCGCTCAGAAGACACGATCGAGCGCGCGGTGATCGATGAAGTCGATATGCAGTACCTGTACTCGGACGGCGATTCGTTCCACTTCATGAACACCAGCACCTACGAGCAGTTCCAGCTTTCCAAGGATGTTGTGGGCGACCGCGCGCAATACATGATGCCGGACGTCATCCTGAAGATCGATTTCTATGAAGGGCGTCCCATCGATATCGCGCTGCCGGCAACCGTGGACCTGAAGGTGGTGGAAACCGACCCCGGCATCAAGGGCGCCTCCGCCACCAACGTGACCAAACCCGCTAAAATGGAGACCGGCCTGGTGGTTCAGGTCCCGCCTTTTATCGATGAAGGTGAAGTCATTAAAATCGATACGTCCACCGGCTCGTATCTCGCCCGCTCAAGCTAACCTTGCGGCTCTCATCTGCGTTCGGCCCTCCCGTTTGTGGTCCCAAATCTGAAATCGGGAAGGCGCCGGACGCACCCGCGATCTACCCCAATCCACCCTGAAACTCCTCCCCCGCCTTTAATTTCACAAGCGAACAGAACGGCCCGCGTTATAATGGGGACGAAGGCAAACAAAAGGCGAACATGAGCCCAAACGCCGCCACAATCAGGTTCGGTCCCGCCGGTTGGTCCTATGACGACTGGAACGGCATTGTGTATCCGGCGCACCGTCCGCACGGCTTCCATGAAGCCGAATACCTGGCCAGCTTTTTCGACACCATTGAGATCAACACCACCTTCTATCACCCGCCGCGCGCGGAAATTTCCCGAAGCTGGATTCGGCGGGTGCAGCACAATCCCAACTTCCGGTTTACGGCCAAGTTGTGGCAGCGGTTCACGCATGATCGGACGGCCAGCCGGCAGGACGAGAGGGCCTTCAAGCAAGGCGTTGAGCCGCTTCTCGAAGCCGACCTGCTGGGGGCGCTGCTGATGCAGTTTCCGTGGTCTTTCAAGAACAACAGGGAGAACCGCGAGTATGTCGGCGGGCTTGTGATGCAGTTCATGGAGTTTCCGCTGGTGCTGGAAGTTCGCCACGAGTCGTGGAACACGCCGGAGGTTTACAGGATGCTCCACGAACTCGGCGTGGGCTTTTGCAACATCGATCAGCCGGTTATCGGGCGCTCCATCCGGCCCAGCGGGCGCTCCACCTCGCCCCTCGGATACGTCCGCCTGCACGGCCGGAACTACGAGCACTGGTTTACCTCCAGCGAGCACCCTGAAGAGCGTTATGACTATCTTTATAGCGTGGGCGAACTCGAAGATTGGGCGGAACGCATCCGGCATGTTGCCGAAGCGGCCGAGACCACCTACGTCATCACCAACAACCATTTCCGGGGTAAGGCCGTCGCCAACGCCTTGCAGTTGATCAGTATCGTGCGGAACCAGACGGTGCCGGTTCCTGCGGCGCTGGCCGCCGAGTATCCGGTCCTCGAAAGCATCGCCAATCCTGCCCCGGCCACTGCCGCGCCGGAGCAATCCAGCTTCCTGTTCGAGGCGGGCGAAAGCAGTTCGTGACTGATTGGGGTTTTGCAGCGCCGGGCTTTAGAGTCTGTGTGAAAAAGGTTCCCCACCGTGTCATTCCGAGCAACGCGAGGAATCTTGCCCTGCCCGGGGCAAACAGGAATCTCGCTTTGAAAGCACGTCCCTGGCGAGATTCCTCGTCGCCCTTCGGCTCCTCGGAATGACACGTAATGTGGATTTTCACACAAACTCTTTAGCTCGGTACGGCCCCCAAATGCCGGCCGGAAGTTCGGCGCGACGGCGCGACCCGGAAGCAACAACAATTGACAGTTATCCAGCGCTATTGCTAGCATAAAGGATTCTGCAGACCAACGGGACGTCCGTAGAGTAGCCAAAAGGGTCAGACCCCTTCCGGGGGTCATCCGGATGCCCGTGTGACTTGCAGAGCCTCGGTCCCCGTCGTCTAGCCCGGCCTAGGACATCGCCCTTTCACGGCGGTAACGCGGGTTCAAATCCCGCCGGGGACGCCAACATTCTTAAGCGGTTAGGAGTTTTCCTTCTTGAGCCGCCGGGGTTGCGGTGACGATTTGGTGACGATTGACACCGTTTTCGTCCTTTTCGGGGAGTCCTAGCACCGAATCGAGGCCGTTCACAGCTTCCCGCACTTGCGAGCCTGCAATCCTCGCGTACCGCTTTGTCATCCTCAAATCCCGATGTCCTAATTGAGCCGCAATCACGTCCAATTCAACCCCGCCTTGGCGTAGCCACGTTGCGAAAGTGTGCCGCAGATCGTGAAGGCGGATATCCGTGAAGCCAAGCAGCTTGCAGACGCGGTGGAAGGCCATGCTCACGGCTTCCGGGGTGATATCGGGGAAAAGCAAATCCTCGGGTTGCCCTTGGGGGATAGATTCGAGGACTTTCTGTGCAAACGTATTGAGGTGAATTTCCTTGGCATCGTCATTCTTGGACGTGGGCAAAAGAATGCGGGTTTGGTCCACATGCTTCCACTGGCAATTGAGCAACTCAGAGCGCCGCATCCCCGTTGCTGTGAGCAAGCCGAAGATAGGCCGCACGTTGTCAGGGGAAGCCGCCAGCAAGCGCCGGAATTGATCGGGGCTGAGGTGCTGTGTTCTTTCGTCATGGACTCGGGGCGATTGCACGTCAAGGCAGGGGTTCGCGAACCTTGGCAAGAGCTTCCATTCCCCGCACACAAGCCGGAAGAGGTGCCTAAGGCTATTCAGTTCTTTCCGCACGCTCGATTTCCCCACTTTGCCAAGCCGGGCCGTTACATAGTCCGAAACCTGGGAAGAGGTGATATCGGCAAGCGCGCCGGGGAAGAATGCTTTGAGGTGAGCCACGATTCCCGCTTCGCGGGTGTAGGCTTTCGGCGTGAGCCGGGGCTTCTGATAGGCAAGGAACTTATCAGCTATTTCCTCAAAAGTATTTTCGCATGGCGGCACCTCGCCGGGTTTCAGCGTTTGCCGTTCCCTTACCTCACGCCTTTTGTTCTCCAAGAAGGTTCGTGCTTCCTCGTGGGTCTGAGCATCTAGGGCTGGCCTGCGAATTCGCTTGTCCGCATTCTTGCTCGTGGGGTCGGTATAGGAAACCCACCATTGTTTGCGGTCCTTCCGCCAGTAGATCGAGTCATACTTTTTTTGCTTTGGCATGGTTCCCCCTTCGCTTCCTCTTGGTTTCTTGCTGCTCTTTCCATTCCTGTCCGTGTTCGTTCCACCAATTCCGTTTGTGCTCTCGCTGGCCGTAAGCCGCGCACGCCGGGCGGTCACAAAACCGCTGGGTCTTTCGGCCCTTGAAGAAATAAGGCTGGGGGCATTCCGGGTTGGCGCATACCGCTAGCTTTGGGAGTAATTCGCTCACTCCGATTGCGAGAGAGAGGGCAAGAATCTTGTAGTTTGGAACTACCGAATAAGGCGGAGTGGGATCGAACACCCAAGACTCGGAATTGTCGCGAGTCGCCACCTTAGTCCATGCCGCGAGAGCGAATTTCACGTCGCGGTCATCGCCTTCCCAAGCCTTCCGTAACCACATCCGCCAATTGAGTAGATCGTTTTCCGAAGGCCACGGGATGTAATAGTGCCGATAGCGCCGGTTGAATCCCTTCCATTGGCTGTCTGGTAGGTTCGCCAGATCAAGAAGGGTCTGCGCGAGTCGCGCCTTAGATTCCTTGCTGTCGGGTTTGCCACTAGAGTCCATCGAGTTGCCACCTTGCGCGACTTGTTACTAGACTCATTATATTGATTGACTCTAGATCATGTCAAGCTTATTCTGTCCGTGTTGGAAGGAATTTTCCGCGAAGGAGGTACTAAGGCAATGCGAGGCATTCAGCAAGTGGAAAAGGAATTTGAATCACTCCGCGAGCTTTCACAACGGACTGGAAAGACCTATAGGACGCTGCATAGGGCCGCACGTGCCGGGAAAATCAAGACTGTTCGGTTTGGTGGGTCCGTGATGGTTCCCAAGCGAGAAGTGGAGCGCGTATTGACCAAGGGCTTTTAGATGTTGCAGACCAAGAGAAGCGCCATGCTCAAGGAAATGGGGAAGGTGAAGGACGAACCCAAGCGCGCGCTAACGCAAGGCCAGGTGCCAATTGCTTACGATGATTACCCCGCTCGTGTGGAGGCTGGCCCCTATGAGGCCCGCTGCATTGACGCGCCACCGGCCTACTTCGATGCCGGGTTTCGAAGATGGGTACAGGCGCTAACGTTTGAACTCCACCCCAACCTTGAGGTTTTACACGCATTCTTGAACCTTGGAACTGGCAAACAACCCCATGCTGGCCAGCGAAGCAATTACTTCAAGGCCTGGGTTATTGCGAAGGGAAGACCCCCACGGCGGGGTGACAGAATGACAGCCGACGTTTTTTTGAACCAACTCTTTGAAGTCGATGTCAGCGATGTGAGTACTGACTGTGAAGGCTTGGACAAAGCAGAGCCGCTGATTTATTCGAGAGTGTCACGAGTGGTCAGACGCTTGACTTGAAAACACGCGAGCGCCATGACCAATTCCCAATTACCATGACCAAGACCGATTGCCATGAACCAGCCGCCAAACACCAAACACCACGTACCACCCACCAAGTTTGGCCTGTACGTCTCTCTGGAAGAGCAGAAATTACAAATTTGCGGGTTTCGCTTTCCGGCTGTGGCCTCAGCCGGGGTTCAAATGCCAAAACAAAACACGAACCGAAGGCGGGCGGGGTTGCTAAAACAATTCCGCCCGCAAAGGCCTGACAAGTGTAAGATTCCTAGAGAATCACGTGTTTATCTGAAGTGCGCGAGACGTTGCGATGCCGAGAACATGCCTAGCTTGCTCGAACCCGAACCGAACCGCGATTGACAAGGCAATTGCCAGCGGCCAACCGTTGCGGGACATAGCGGCACACGTTGCGATATCTTCATCGGCTCTGGCCCGGCACAAGACCCACGCTGCCAAGGCCATCGTGAAGGCCAGCGAGCGCCGGGAGGAACGCTTGGGGGATAACCTCTTAGACGAGATGCGCCGCATGAACCGGAAGGCGTGGGACTTGTTGGGCAAGGCCGAATCGGAAGGCGATTATCGCGGCGCAATTGTGGGCTTGCGGGAAGCCAGAGAATGTATCGAGGCACAAGACAAGATGCTTTCAAGGGCGGCTGAAGCTGGCGGGAATGGCGGCCCCATGTTTCAAGTTGCAATCGTATATAGCGGTCGGCCAGACACCAACGAAGAGACTGAAAGCAGGCCGGTCCAAGGCGTCTGATTCTCAAATGGACCCCCATACCCCCGAACAGCCTACCCCTTTTTTCAAATCCTATCGGCCCCAACATACGTTTCAAATTTTGAATTCTTGGGGAATAGCGACTGAGACCGGATGGTCTCTGCCTCTGTTCCCAATGTCTGTGGACCTTAACAAGCGACCGGGTTCTCCCACGCGCCATACGGCGTGCTATAATCCCCCACGACTCTAAGCTTACATAGTCACCGAGGGAAGCATGACCAGCGGCAGGTGTGTTGTGCGGTGGATGCTGGTGATTCTGGCGTTTTGCACGATCGCTTTGGGTAGCCAGAACGAGAAGCAAGCCGTAACAAAGAACCCCTCACCATCTCCACCTCTTTCCGCGCAGGAAATCTTCAAGCGAGTCTCTTCATCTGTCATGGTGGTGGAATCCCTCGACGCCAAAGGCAAAATTACCGCTTTCGGAAGTGGGGTGGTAGTTATGCCACCTGGAGCGCGGGGCCCCTGGGACAAATACGTGGCCGACGTTGTGACCAATCGGCATGTCATAGCCGAAGGGATCACCTACCGGGTAGAACACAAAGGAAAAACCTGGCCCGCTAAGCTAATCCGTGTCGACCCTAACCACGATCTTGCAGAGCTTTCTGTAGACAGGCTTAATGCTCCCGCTGTTCATGTGCGCGACTCGGCAACTCTGGCCGTTGGCGAGAAGGTTTACGCTATTGGTGCTCCAGAAGGCTTGGAGCTCACAATTTCCGAAGGCTTGATTTCTGGCCTTAGGGACTTCGAGAACAGCCGTGTCATCCAAACTTCCGCTGCTATTTCCCCCGGCTCAAGCGGCGGCGGCTTGTTTGACACCCAAGGGCAGCTTGTTGGCATCACCACGTTTTACCTGAAAGAGGGCCAAAGCTTGAACTTCGCCTTGCCTGCTGAATGGACTGTCGCGCTTCAGAGCTTGCCGGCGAGTAGTTCACCAACCCCGAGCGAAAACAGCCCCGAGATGGGGGCTCTTACGTGGGCTGAGATTGGGTACAAGGCGTACCAGGCCGGCGAGTACCAAAGGGCGAGTCGTGCCTTTCAAGAAGCTGTGCGGCTGAAGCCTAACTACGCAGAAGCTTGGGCGGACCTGGGTATCGTCTACAATCACCTTCAGCAGCTAGATGATGCGGTCAAGGCCGAGTTAGAGGCTGTGCGGCTGAAGCCTGACAATGAGGCGGCGTGGATTACCCTGGGTGATGCTTATGGCGCGCTTAGGCAGTATAACGGCGCGATTAATGCCGAGCAGCAGGCTACCCGGCTCAGCCCCAGTGATGGCGTTGCATGGCGTGCCTTAGGAGAAGCATACATCGTGGCTGGACACTGGGACCAAGCCGTTGGACCGCTGGAAGAAGCTACAAAGATAACCCCGAACGATGCTAAAGCCTGGTATGCCCTTGGGCTCGCCTACAATGCCACCAGTCGGCATCTAGATGCCATGAAGGTGTATGACAGGCTCAAGACAATCGACCTTATACTGGCAGTCGAATTATCCAAAGCAATCGGCCTTCCCTGAGGGGTGTCATGCCGATTTTTGAGGGCATCTTCCATGCGGCCAAGCGGATCACGTCCTGGCGGTGACGATGCGGTGACGAACGAAGCCGGAAAGTGGTTCATTGGCGTCTATCGGTGTCACTGTGGTGCGGGGTTCATTCGGAACTAAGCCCTTGATTGTGTTATGCAAGTCATAACGTGTCTATTCTTGGCATTACCTAGTTTTGGGACTTTCACGGCGGTAACGCGGGTTCAAATCCCGCCGGGGACGCCAACCTTCTTCAAACCCTATTCTCCCTAGCCAGCGGTTTATCTCTTAACTTTTGGAAGATGGCAAAGCATGACAGCCCATCCAAACAGACCTGAAGTGCCGTCATTCGGCGTTCCCTGATCGGGGGTTACCCTGCCCTTTCCACCCCTGCCCAAGTGAGTGCCGGAAGTGGTAGACTTTTTCAGCTCATTGCAGGAAGCCTGGCAATGCGAGCTGGAGGAAACTGCCATGACGGACATTGAACTGACAAAGCGGCTGGAAACACTCGAGAGGGACAACCGGCGGCTGAAGCGCCTTGCCGCCGCCGGGTTTGCGCTGGTGGCGGCCCTTGGTGTTATTTACGCGGCCTCGTGCACTTCGCTTCGAAGGATGTCCGAGGCACGGTCAATTTCCCAAAAGATCACGGCGCACGAGTTTGACGTGGTGGATGGCACGGGAAAAGTGCGGGTGAAGGTTGCCGTGAACTGCCTGACCGCAACCACCTGTTCGCCCGGAATCAGCCTGTTCGACCCAAACGGCAAGGCGCTGACCACACTCGGGGCTGGCATGCTGACCATTTCGGGTGAAGGTGGAGAAGCTTCCGTGCTGGATGACCGCATACAATTTGCGCGCTTCCACAAGGGAGCGAAACCTGACGTGACGGCCAGACTGGGAAGCGGGAGCGGTGGTGGTTCGCTGTCGCTGTTGGGCAACGGCACCAATTACGCCCTGGTCAATGCCGATCCTCCAGGCGTAGAGATTCAGGACTCCAAGGGCTATACGATGAACCTGGGAGCTGTCAATTTGACCACGGTCAGCACGGGTGTAACGTCCCAGACTTCTGCCGATTCCATCGTCATGTTCGGCAACGACGCGAAACATCACCTCATCTGGCGCGCCCCGTGAGCCTTGCCTTGTGGCGATTCACATCAAGTCTGGGCGGCCCTTTGCTCGAGTGGAATGTGCTATCTGAGCGCAGAATTGCCCCAGGATGCGCCTGGCTGGGCCTGCATCGGGACGCAAGGCCGCTAAGGTTGTCGGCAACCTTAGCGGCCACTCAGTCTGAGCGGATCTTCAAGCAAGCTTGCAGCGTCACTGCTGCTGACGCAGGGTTTTGAGGTAGCGATAACCTACCATTCGATGGTTTGATTCGTCCCACAAGCGCAGGGTGAGAGACTTCAGGCTCGAGAGCAGCGTCACGGTGGTCACGCGCGGAAACACCGGACCCTCGTTGTAGCACTTCTCCAGGTTGTAGTTGGGAATGCGCGGGCTGAGGTGATGGATGTGATGAAAGCCGATGTTGCCGGAAAACCATTGCAGTATGCGCGGCAACTTGTAAAACGAACTGCCTTCGAGGGCGGCGGCGGCGTAATCCCACTCACCGTGGCGTTCCCATTTGACCCCTTCAAACTGGTGCTGCACATAAAACAGCCAGACTCCCGCCATGCTCGCCACCAGCATCACGGAGAGTTGAATCACCAGGTAGGCCTTAAGGCCCATCACGAAACTCAGCGCGGCGGCCACGGCCAGGATGCCAAGATTCGTCCAATACACCGAGTACCGGTCCCGCTTGCTGGCCCGGGCCGGGGCAAACCGGTGGATACCCAGGAACAAGATCGGCGGCGCGATCACAAAGAGGACGGCCGGATTGCGCACCACCCGATAGGCGATCCGCTTCCACAGGGGCGCCTCCAGGTATTCCTGCACGGTCAAAGTCCACACGGCGCCCAGATCGCGCCGGTCCAGATCGCCGGAGCCGGCGTGGTGCACGGCGTGTTCCCAGCGCCAGAGCTTGTAGGGCGTGAACGTCATCACTCCGGTAATAAACCCGCAGACGTCATTGGCTGTTCGGGATTTGAAGAACGACCCGTGGCCGCAGTCGTGGTGGATGATAAACACCCGAACCAGAAAACCGCCCGCCAGGACCGCCAACGGCGGGATGAGCCAGCCAGAGATCGCCAGGCTCCGGTCCATCAGGAACCAGAGCGCCACATAAGGCACAACGGAATTCACAATCTGAAAGATGCTGCGCCAAAGCGAGGGCTGCTGGTACTTCGCCAACAGCGCCTGCCAGTTCACAGGTTTAACCTGGGGCTCTGCGTCTGTCAAAAGCATGTCTTGGCTTACAACGCTCACACGATTTTCTCCTCAGGACCCGAAAGGATCCCTCTGCGACGACGATATGCGAAAGGGACTGATGATGGGGATTCGCAGAACAGTTAACCTGACCCGAGCAACAGAACTGTGTGCATCCGACGCCAATCAAGTTTAACACGCCTGCAAGCCGCGCGGCTTGCAGGGATTCGCTGCCGCGCCCGATTTCCACCTCCGGGCCTAGCCACATTCCGGCCCAGAGCCGGTCCCCTTCGCACGGTTCGCGGCCCGCAGGAATCGCCGGTTACTCCGCTCCTGGAGCGCGAAAATGGAGAGGATCTCGAAGATTTTGCAACTCTCGGTAATAATAGAGGGCGGTAGGCCTTTTCCCGCTGAATCGCAGCTTCCTGAGGAACTCAATCTCTTTTGCGGTCGCATCGCCGCTGAGAGAAGAATCGCTGAGGAATTCTCCAAATCCCGGCTCTTCATCAAGAACCGGTTCCGTCTCCATAAACTCAAACCTTCTGGTGTGGTCCGGGGCCACCCTCCAGTTTAAAACGATCTCCACGCTGAAAGTCGCCAGGTCAATGTCCCAGGATTCGATCAGCGGATCCAGGAAACCGACGCAGTTTTCTATCGACACGTCGAACACGTCCGTGTCCAGAAACTCGAGGATGGAAACCCGCATGTCTTCGTAGCTCAGATTGCTGAGCCGGGCTACCAGGCGGAGCCAGTTTTCACTGTCCAGTTCCTCCCTGGCAACCCGCTTCACCACGTCCAGGAGCTTCTGGGTGACCAGGCGTTCGATTTCGCCGAAGGGCTCCTTCTCAAAAATCGCCTGCAGTTGCTTCTGCCTCACGGGTTTGCATTTGCGCAGAACCAACTCGCGAACCCCTTTCAGCAAGGGCGCAGGTAGGTCCGTCAATTTTCTTTTGAGCTCTTCCTGGCGCTGCAGTTCCGCCACCTTCGCCAATTCCCCTTCCGGGAGCTTCAAAAATTTTGACATTTTGTCGTAAATATCCGTTCGAGCAGGCGCCGGCGGCGCTTTTTTTCGAGTCAGTAACTGCGAAACGTAGGACTCCGTAACCTGCGCGGCGCTTGCCAGCTCTCTCTGGTCCAGACCCAATTCTTCCAGGCGATGCTTAATCACTAAGGAAATATCCACACGACTCCTCTGCTGCTTAACCTGTTATAGTTAAGCCTAACCACATTATCTCCGAATTCGCTTGACAGGTAAAGTAAATTAACCGAAGATAGTTAATGAGATCGCTCATATCCATCAGTCTCCAGACAACCTGAACTAAGTCGGGTTACCTGCAATCGCACTTCTTAGACGACAACCAGGGAGGGTGCCATGTTCGCACGAAGCGTCTCCATGCATTTGAAGGCGGGCAGCGTCGCGGAGTTTACCCAAACGATCAACGACGAAGTCATTCCGCTGCTACGAAAACACAAAGGTTTCCTGGACGAGATTGTTCTCGCCGCTCCGAGTGAATCGGAAGCGGTGGGGATCAGTCTGTGGGACCGGAAAGAAAGCGCGGAAACTTATAACCGCGACACTTATCCAGAAGTGCAGAAGGTCCTGGCAAAGGTTGTGGAAGGGACTCCTGCGGTTCGGACCTACGAAGTCACCAACTCAACCTTCCACAGGATTGCTGTGCGCGCAGCAGCCTAGGCCCTGCCTGAGGATTCGATGGGCGCGGCAAGTCCGCCCTCACTCATCAGGCCAAGAGGAATCCGGTGCAAGTAGAAACGAGGAGTCCAATGCTGCCGAAACTAATGAAGTGGGGTTTCATTCCGATATTATTTCCAGCGCTGTGGTGGTTCTCACCCCTGGATCACGGCATCCTGCTGGGGCTCACGGTTAGTATGGGAGCGATCTGGGCCGTCCAGAGGAGCAGCAAGCCCTTTGGAGAGGCGTGCTACGCAACGGTTCCGCGCTGAAGTGAGCATGAGAATTAGCGAACTTGTTGCGGGCGGGTCTTCGGCCCCAACAAACTTCAAGCCGTACGTCCGGACGGAGGCTGCCGGGGCCACATGGTCCACGTTGATCGGCGCCACCTGTTCGTGAAGAAAATCAGTGGAATGGGACAGGGCCTTTGAGGCTCGCCGGCCCAACCAAACATACGATCGTTAACCCAGCGCCAAAGGAGAATCAAGATGAATTTCAGACCTCTCCATGATCGGATCCTGGTCAAGCGAGTTGAAGAGAAGGAAGCCGTGAAGGGCGGAATCATCATTCCCGACACAGCCAAGGAAAAACCGCAAGAAGGCAAAGTCATCGCCGTCGGGCACGGCAAGAAGAACGAAGACGGAAAAGTGATCCCCCTGGATGTGAAAGAGGGCGACCTGATCCTTTTCGGGAAGTATTCCGGCGCTGAAATCAAGATGGACAACCAGGAATATCTGATCCTACGCGAGGAAGAAGTGCTGGGAATCCTTGAATCCAAGACAGCCACCACGGGTGGAAAGAAGTAGGTGGCGGTCAGTTGGCAGCAGCCGCTGACAGAGGTGTCGGGTGCGAGCCGGCAGCGATAGGCGACGGCACCGGACCACCGGCAACAGAAAGCAATGATCGAAAGTTCTGGAGGAGTTGAAGATGTCAAACGCAAAACAGATTGTGCACGGTGAGCAGAGCCGTCTTGCGATTCTGCGCGGAGTAAATCAGCTTGCAGACGTGGTGAAGGTTACGTTGGGGCCCAGAGGCCGCAACGTGGTGCTGGACAGGAAATTCGGTTCCCCGACCATCACCAAGGACGGCGTCACGGTGGCCAAGGAAATCGAGCTGCCGGATGCGCTCGAAAACATGGGCGCGCAGATGGTGCGCGAGGTTGCCTCCAAGACTTCCGATGTTGCGGGCGACGGCACCACCACCGCAACCGTTCTGGCCCAGGCGATCTTCCGCGAGGGCGCGAAGACCGTGGCCGCCGGGGCCAACCCCATGGGCGTGAAGCGCGGCATCGAAAGCGCGGTTCGCGCCATTTGTGGTTACGATGAGACCCTCAAAGACGGCAGCAAGAAGCATATCAAGGGGGAGATTGACAAGATCTCGAAGCCGGTTGAGGGCGCGATGATCGCTCAGGTGGGCGCGATATCCGCCAACAACGATCCTGCCATCGGCCAGATCATCGCCGAGGCCATGAAAAAGGTCGGCAAGGACGGCGTCATCACGGTCGAGGAATCCAAGACCATGGAGACGACGCTCGAAGTGGTCGAGGGGATGCAGTTTGACCGTGGCTATCTCTCGCCTTACTTCGTCACCGACCCGGAGCGGATGGAGTGCGTGCTGGAGAACGCGCTGATCCTGATCCATGAGAAGAAGATCGGCGCGATGAAGGACCTCCTGCCCCTGCTGGAGCAGATTGCCAAGTCCGGCAAGCCGCTGCTGATTATTGCAGAGGATGTTGAAGGCGAGGCCCTGGCCACCCTGGTGGTGAACAAGCTGCGTGGGACGCTGCAGTGCTGCGCGGTGAAGGCGCCGGGCTATGGCGATCGCCGCAAGGCCATGCTCGAAGACGTCGCCATCCTGACGGACGGCAAGGCCATTTCCGAGGACCTGGGCATCAAGCTGGAGAACGTGAAGCTGGATGACCTCGGCAAAGCCCGCAAGGTCACCATCGACAAGGACAACACCACCCTCATCGAGGGCGCCGGCAAGAGTGCTGACATCGAGGGCCGAGTGAAGCAACTCCGGACACAGGTCGAGGAGACCACGTCGGATTACGATCGGGAGAAGCTGCAGGAGCGCCTGGCCAAGCTGGTGGGGGGCGTGGCCCAGATTAAAGTGGGAGCGGCGACCGAGACCGAGATGAAAGAAAAGAAAGCCCGGGTTGAGGATGCCATGCACGCCACGAAGGCGGCTGTCGAGGAGGGCATCGTGCCCGGCGGCGGAGTGGCGCTGGTGCGCTGCATTCCTGCGCTCGAAAAGCTCAAGGCCGAAAGCGACGAGCAGATCGGCATCAACATCGTGAGGCGCGCGCTCGAAGAGCCGCTCCGCATGATCGTCGCCAACGCCGGTTATGAAGGCGCGGTGGTGGTGCAGAAAGTGAAGTTGAACAGCAACCCGAACTATGGCTTTAACGCCGAGACCGAGAGCTTCGGCGACCTGGTTGCGGAAGGCGTCATCGACCCGACCAAGGTCACGCGCGCCGCGCTCCAGAACGCTGCCTCCATTGCCTCCCTGCTCCTGACCACGGAGGCGTCGGTCAGCGAGTTCCCGGAGGAGGAGGGCAAGGCTGCGGCGGCGCCTTCGGGCGGCATGGGTGAAGGGATGTATTGAGAACAAGCGGGCTGTCGAAGCGATCCGTGGCGAGGCAAGCGGACCCAGCCCAATGATCTGCCGCCTGAGGCAGAATGCCCGGGCGCGCGAAGGAGGAAATCATGTCGGAGCGAAATGGTGACAAATCAAGGTTTGGCCGGTTACGAAAGCAGAAGAGACTTCAGCGGAAGCACTCCCGCGAATTGCGCACGGCACTGAAGACGCAGGGGCAGGCGGCCGCCGCGTCGGCCGTCCCGAAACAGGCGTAGTTTGTCCGTTGACGGCAAAAAACCGGACAGGGCTGGGCCGCATCAACACCCGGCGCCCGCGCGCTCGGCCGGCGAAAGGACTCTGCCATGCACATCCAGTATCGGGGCTTCTCTCTTGAGGAGAAGTGCCGGAGCTATGCTTATCACGTGATCGACACGCCCCAGGGGACCCGCGAATTCACCGTCGATGTTCAAAACGATGCGTTCCGCTCACCTCCCTTAAGAATTCAGGATGGCCCGGGAATGTGCTACGCGCGCTTGAAGCAGAACTTGGACCGCGAAACAAGCGAATCCCCCGCGGCTCTTCACCTGTCCATCGGGCAAAGCGACATTCAGGAGTACGTCGAAAGAACTTACCCCAAGCTGGTGAAAAAGTGGGGCGCTCGCTCCAGGTCGTAAACCGCCAGGACCCCGGCGAGAGCCCAACGATCAGTGCACTCTGGGAGCGCCTTTCGAACGCGCGCCGGCCCACTGTGCGCCGGGACGCAACGCGCGAAGCAGGATGTTTCGCTACGCCTCAGATTTAATTGCGAGAGGATCAGGCTGGCGGTATTCACAGCTTGTTTTACCCGAACAGTCAAAAGGACGAGCGGATGCCCGCCTCAAGTGAAGCCACGAGGTTGGGCACAGCTCACATGCTCATTCCCCGCACGGTGGGAGACTTGTTGACGAAGCCCTGGATCTTTTCCACGATTCCGTCAGCGTCCAATCCATACTTGGCATGGAGGAGGTTCGGCGCGCCGTGAGGGATGATGCGGTCAGGCACCGCGATGCGGACCAGGCTGGTGGGAATTCGCCGGTCCTGCAGCAAGGCGGCGACGGCGGAGCCGAACCCGCCGCACTCCGTGCCCTCTTCCACGGTTACCAGAAATTGCTTTTCGGAGGCCAGGCAGCAGATCAATTCCTGATCCAGAGGCTTCATGAAGCGGGCGTTGATGACCGTGGCATGGATGCCCGAAGCTTCCAGCCGCTGGGCCGATTCGAGCGCCGGATAGACCATGCTGCCGAGCGCCAGAATGGCGATGTCGCTTCCCTCCCGCAGGATTTCACCCTTGCCGATTTCCAGGCGCTTGAATTCCGGATCGAGGGTCACGCCGAATCCGTTGCCGCGAGGATAGCGGACCGCCGCCGGACCGTTAACACTGAGCGAGGTCGCCAGCATGTGCCGCAGTTCATTCTCGTCCTTCGGCGCCATCACCACCATGCCGGGAAGCGCCGAAAGGTACGCCAGGTCATAGAGTCCGTTGTGCGTGGGACCGTCGGCTCCCACAATTCCGGACCGGTCCAGGGCAAAGGCGACCGGCAGTTTCATCAGGCAGGCATCGTGGATCACCTGGTCGTAAGCCCGCTGGAGAAAGGTGGAATAGATCGCCACCATCGGGCGCAGGCCTTCGCAGGCCAGGCCGCAGGCAAAGGTCACTGCGTGCTGCTCGGCAATGCCCACATCAAAGAAGCGATCAGGGAAGCGCTTGGAAAAGTCCACCAGCCCTGTCCCCTCGGCCATGGCAGCGGTGATGGCCACGATCCGCGAGTCTTTCTCAGCCAGCTCGCACATCGTCTTGCCAAACACGGAGGTGTAACTGGGCGCCTTTGCCGGAGCCTTGCGAAAAGCCCCTGTGGCCACGTCAAACTGGGTCACCCCGTGGAACTTGACCGGCAGCATTTCAGCATGCGGGTAACCCTTGCCCTTCTGCGTCACCACGTGCAGCAGTGTCGGCTTGGGGTTGTCCTTGACCCGGGCCAGGACGGTCAGGAGTTCCTCCAGGTTGTGACCGTTGATCGGCCCCACATAATCGAAGCCCAACTCCTCAAACACCAGGCCGGGAATCAACGCGGCCTTGGCGGATTCCACCAAATCCTTGGATAGCTTCAGCAGTCGCGGCCCGAGACGGGGAACGGTCAGGATCATTTTCTCGACTTCCTGGGAGATCCGGTGGTAGGCCTGGCCGTGCACCACGCGGTTCAGATAGCCGGCAATCGCTCCCACGTTCGGCGAGATCGACATTTCGTTATCGTTCAAGACTACCAGGACTTTCTTCTGAAGCGTTCCCAGGTTGTTGATGCCCTCCAGTTCCAGGCCGGACGTCAGTCCCGCATCGCCGACCACCGCGATCACGTGGAAATCCTCACCCTTCAGGTCGCGGGCTACGGCCATGCCCAGCGCTCCGGAAATGGCGGTGCCTGCATGGGCCACATTGAACGTGTCGTAAGGACTTTCGTCCCTCACCGGGAAACCCGAAAGGCCACCGTATTGGCGAATGGTGGCCAGGCGGTCGCGCCGGCCCGTCAGGACTTTGTGGCCGTAGGCCTGGTGGCCGACGTCCCAGACGATCTTGTCTTTGGGCGTGTCAAACAGGTAATGCAGCGCGAGCGTCAGTTCGACGGTCCCCAGACTGGAGGCCAGGTGCCCGCCCACCTTCGACACCACGGAGATCAGGTAGTCGCGAAGCTCTTCGGCGACCTTCGGCAACTCTTCGCGAGGCACTTTCTTAAGATCTGCGGGCGAATCAATCCGTGAGAGATGCTGGTATTCCATCAGGCACTCCTCTCAATCAGGAAATGCGCCAACTCCTGCAACCTGCCCGCTGCCTTGCCATAAGGTTCCAGGATTTCGCAAGCCTCCTGGATCAGCAGCGCAGCCTTCCGGCGTGATTCTTCGATACCGTAAAGCGCTGGATAGGTTGCCTTGCGCTGGTCATCATCTTTTCCGGGTGTCTTGCCGAGCGTGGCGCTGGAGCCCAGCACGTCAAGCAAATCATCCACAATCTGAAAGGCCAGGCCAATTTTTTGGCCATAGGTCGTGAGCCGGTCCAGGTCGGATTCCTCAGCGCCGGCCAAAATAGCGCCGCAACGCACGGCAGCGCAAAGAAACGCTCCTGTCTTGGAGGAATGGATGAATTCCAGCGTGCCGGCGTCAACCGCCTGGTTGGCAGCTTCCAGATCCATCACTTGCCCGGCAACCATGCCGTTGCGCGTTCCGGTGGCATGGGCCAGCTCACGAATGATGCGGAGCTGGCATTCCGCGGACGCCAGGTCCGGCTCGGCCAGGACTTCGTAAGCCAGCGTCAGCAGAGCATCCCCGGTCAGGATCGCCGTGGATTCGCCGAAGGCGCGATGGCAGGTGGGTTTGCCGCGGCGCAAGTCATCGTTGT
>Ga0307372_10006487_pt1 | contig 17079 bp, 19 predicted proteins | sample OX1MG_FD_202533 | JGI IMG/M metagenome (GOLD analysis project Ga0307372, IMG submission 202533) | Soil microbial communities from Risofladan, Vaasa, Finland - OX-1 | ecosystem: Environmental > Terrestrial > Soil > Coastal area > Acid sulfate soil | place: Finland: Risofladan, Vaasa | collected... | reverse complement strand
ATCCCGGCGGCAGGACATGCTGAAGAAAGCGATGCAGGAAGTCGGCGCCTGGCAGCGTCACGACTTTTCGTTCTGAGCGATCGGCACACCGTCGCACGCGAAACCGCAGGCGTTGATCACCGACCTCAATCAGACGCTGTTCGCCTTCGTGGGCATGACGAATTTTTAGAGGCGCCCTTCAATTGAGGATGCGCACGGTGGCCACGTAGCGGCGCTGCCAATAGGCGCGATCGACGTCGCTGACGTGTACGTTCTGCCCGGTTGCGGGCGCGTGCACCACTTTGCCGTCACCGACGTAGAGGGTGACGTGCAGCCCACCGCCGAAACGGTAGAACACCAGATCTCCCGGCGCGGCGCTGCTGAACGGGATGCTGCGTCCGGCCTTGCGTTGAGCGGCCGCAGTACGCGGTAGATGGATGCCGGCTTCGGCGTAGACATGGCTGGTCAGGCCGCTGCAGTCGAAGCCGTCGGCGTCGGCCCCTCCGTAGACATAGGGGCGCCCGATCTCGCCGAGCGCGTCTTCCAGTACCGCTTCGCGGGTGGCGAAGTCGTGTATGGGCGGCGGTGCCGGAGGGGTACTGGCACAGCCGGCCAGCCACAACACCGCGACGAACACGACGCCGCGGTGTTGTAGAGGGTGCATCGGCTCAGGTCGGCGGCTGCGTTTCGATCATCGAGGGCCGCCGGCTGAAGGTGCCGTACCAGAGCGTCAGGCCCGGACGACAGTCGCGCCAGTCGATGCCGGGAAAGCGGTTGTCGAGATAGGCCAGTCCGCAGGCGAGGCTGATTTCGGCAAGACCGGCCTTGTCTTCCTGCAGCGTGGCGGCCTCGGTTTCCAGCGCGTCCAGAGTGCGGGCAATCGACGCCTGTTGACGATCCAACCAGCCTTGCCATCGATATTCCGCCGGCCGTTTCTTGGTCTCCACTACCATCGCTACCGCAGCGTCCATAACGCCATCGGCCAGTTGGGCGTGGCGTGCGCTGCCCCAGTCTGCGGCCTCGTTTGATCCGTCCGGCTGACGTTGCAGATCGAGCAGATAATCGAGAATCAGGCGGCTGTCCGGCAACGTCCAGCCCGCGTCGGTGAGCAACGCGGGGACTTTGCCCAACGGGTTGCAGGCGTGTAGCTGCGCCGGATTGGTCCAGGGATCGGCGATCACTTCCTCGACCCGATCCGCCAGATTCCATTCGCGCAAAGCCACGCGGACTTTGCGTGCGTAGGGTGAGGTGAGGCTGCAAAACAATTTCATGAGGGGCTCGTGTGTAGAACGATACGCAAATTTTAACCGATCGATTCGGCGTTTTGCAGCGGATCGCTATGCAGCGCGCGCCTGCTCCCCACGCTCGGCCAACCGGTCGAGATAACGCTCTGCATCCAGCGCCGCTTGACAGCCGGTGCCGGCCGAAGTGATGGCCTGACGGTAAACGTGGTCCATCACGTCGCCGGCGGCGAACACGCCGGGCACGCTGGTGGCGGTGGCGTCGCCACTCAGGCCGCCCTTGACCGTGATATAGCCGCCGGCCATGTCGAGCTGACCTTCGAACATCTGGGTGTTGGGCTGGTGGCCGATGGCGATGAACACGCCTTGCAACGGAATCTCCCGGGTCTCGCCCGATTCCACTTGTTTGATGCGCATCCCGGTGACGCCCGAATCGTCGCCCAGCACTTCATCGAGGGTGTGGTTCCAGATGATCTCGGCCTTGCCTTCGGCTACGCGCTGGTCGAGTTTGTCGTGCAGGATTTTCTCACCGCGGAAACGGTCGCGACGATGGACTACGGTGACTTTGCTGGCGATGTTGCTCAAGTAAAGTGCCTCTTCAACCGCGGTGTTGCCGCCGCCGATGACGGCGACCTCCTGGCCCTTGTAAAAAAAGCCATCGCATGTGGCGCAGGCAGAAACGCCCTTGCCGCGGAAAGTCTGCTCGGACTCCAGCCCCAGATACTTGGCGCTGGCGCCGGTGGTGGTGATCAACGCATCGCAGCTGTATTCGCCCTCGTCGCCGGTCAGTTTGAACGGCCGTGTTTTCAGGTCGACGTTGTTGATGTGGTCATACACGATCTGCGTGTCGAAGCGCTCGGCGTGCTTGCGCATGCGCTCCATCAGATCGGGACCCTGTAGCCCGTCGACGTCGCCTGGCCAGTTGTCGACGTCGGTGGTGGTCATCAGCTGTCCACCCTGTTCCAGGCCGGTGATCAGCGTCGGTTTCAAGTTGGCGCGCGCGGCATAAACCGCGGCGGTATAGCCCGCCGGGCCTGAACCCAGAATGATGAGGGAATGGTGCGTGCTCATGACAATTCTCCAGACGGGATCGTGGATCGGGTGATCGCGGAGCCGGACGACCCAACCCCTTGTTGCATCTGCGGCATTTTACAACCTCTACAACCATAAATTCAGACAAATGTGCATGCGGTGAATAGACAGAAACTATAATTGCTCCCAATAACGTCGTCATCACGATTGTGCCGTCATGTCCCGTAAATAATCTTCGAACGCGTGCGATACTGTCACGATCAAGACAATCAACGGTATTCCGCGATGAGTGAGAGGGGGCTTTCCGTGGCGCGTGTGTTGGGCTGGCTATGGCATCTGGTGACTGGTTTGTACCGGCTGGTGGTGGTGCTGGTGTTGGTGGCGGTGCTGGCGCTATTGTGGCTGAGTTGGCGCGGTGGTTTGCCGGTGCATGTCGATCAGAATGTGGCGCTGGTGGTGCATCCGCAGGGCACGCTGGTGGATCAGCCCAGTGTCGGCAGTCGGTTTCTGCTCAGGCTGATCGGCAGTCAAAAGCCGGCGCAGCAGACCGACTTGCTCAGTCTGCGCCGCGCAGTGCAGGCGGCCGCCGACGATGAGCGTATCGGTGCTCTGGTGCTGGATCTGGACGACATGGGCAACGCTGGATTGCCGCAGTTGCAGGAATTGGCGGCATCGGTGGATCGTTTCCGCAAGACCGGCAAGCCGGTCTATGCCTACGGCGAGTCTTACGATCAATATCAGTATTTCCTGGCTGCACATGCCAACCACATTGCCCTGGATCCGATGGGCACAGTGTTCTTGCAGGGGTTGGGTGTATACGGCAACTACTTCAAGGATGCACTGGACAAGCTGGGCGTGCAGGTCAACGTGTTTCGGGTTGGCCAGTACAAGTCGGCGGTCGAGCCGTTTTTGCGCAATGACATGTCACCGGCAGCCAAGCTGGAAAACCGGGCCTGGCTGGGCGATCTGTGGTCGAGCTATCAGGCGCAGGTCACCGCCAACCGCAAACTGCCTGCCAATGCCATCGGCAATTACATCGATGGTTTCAGTGCCGGACTGGTGGCGGCGGGCGGCAACGCCGCCGAGTACGCGCTGAAGAGCAAATTGGTCGATGCAATCCAGACCCGTGATGCGTTCCGCAAGGGAGTTGCAGCCAAAGTTGGCATGGACAATGCCATCGGCAGCTTCCGTCAGATCAGTGCGCTGGCTTATCTGCGTGCTAATCACGACGCCATAGATCGTGTGGATCGCCGGAATCGTGTGGGTCTGGTGGTGGTGCAGGGCGATATCGTCGATGGCGACAGCAGCCTGGATTCCGCCGGCGGCGACACGATTGCCGCACTGCTGGATCAGGTGCGCCAGGATGCGTCGGTGTCGGCGCTGGTGTTGCGGGTCAACTCACCAGGCGGCAGCGTCAGTGCTGCCGAAAAAATCCGTCGCGCGGTGCTGCGCCTGAAAGCGGCGGGTAAACCGGTGGTGGTGTCGATGTCGACACTGGCGGCCTCCGGCGGTTACTGGATCTCGATGGATGCCGATCATATCTATGCCGAGCCCACCACCATCACCGGTTCAATCGGCATCTTCGGCTTGCTGCCGACCATAGATCAGCCGCTCAACAAGCTCGGTATCCATGTCGACGGCGTCGGCACCACGCCGCTGGCCGGCGCCTTCAGCATCGAACGTCCATTAACCCAACCGGAGCGCGACATTATGCAGTCGCAGGTCAATTTCGGTTACCAGGAATTCACTGAGGGTGTGGCCAAGGGCCGCGGTCTGCCGCTGGCAACGGTGCAACAGATCGCCCAAGGCCGCGTCTGGAGCGGGCAGGAAGCGAAGAAGCTTGGCTTGGTCGATGCGTTCGGCGGACTCGATGCTGCCGAGGCCGAAGCGGCAAAGTTGGCCAAATTCGAACCCGGCAGTTATCGCCTGAAGTTGTTCGTGCCCCAGCGCGAATTTCTGCAGCGTGTGCTGGGGCAGTTGTCGGTGAGTGCGCACGCGGGTCTATCGGGATGGGCAGGACTGTCGATAGCCGACATGCAGTGGCTGCAGCCGGTGGTCCACACGGCGCATCTATTGCGCCATTTCAATGATCCCAAGGGTGAGTACGCCTACTGTTTCTGCACTCCGGCAGTCGCGGCAACGGTACACTGATGGCAGGTGGTGCGCTCGACATCGCGCCGGTTTCGCTGGCGTTTGTCGATACTGGTAACCCGCCAGCGGCAGCACTGCCGCCGCTGGTGTTGTTACACGGGATCGGTGCCAGCGGTGAAGATTGGGAGTACCAGATTCCGGTGTTTGCACCGCTGTGCCGGGTGATCGTGCCGGACCTGCGCGGCTACGGTCGCAGTCCCAAGGGCGGCGCGTATACAGTGGAGGCGTTTGCCGCCGACGTGTGGGCCCTGTTGGTCCGCCTCGACATCGAACGGTTCAATCTGGTCGGACATTCGATGGGAGGTGCGGTGGCCTTGCGTATGGCGGTAGACCGGCCGGGCTGCATCGACCGGTTGGTGCTGGCCAATACGCTGCCAAGTTTTGTGACCGACACGTTTGGCAAGGCGATGTTGTACTGGTATCGATTGGTGGTGATGTGGCTGTTTGGTCCCGCGTGGCTGGCCGAGACGGTACAAAAAAAACTTTTTCCAAAACCCGAACACGCGGCGTTGCGCGCACGTCTCAACGCACGCAGCGTGCGGCGGGATCGCGAGGTGTATCTGCACACCCTGCATGCCCTGAAAGGCTGGAGCATCGTTGATCGCCTGCAGGAACTGAGCATGCCGACGTTGGTGCTGGCAGCGGAAAATGATTATTTCCCTCGTGGCGATGCCCAGGCGTTTGTAGCGGCTCTGCCCAACGCCCGGCTGCAGATTTTTGACGATACTCATCACCACTTGCCGCTGGAAGTACCCGAGCGCTTCAATGCAGCGGTGCTGACATTCCTGAAGCAGTAGAAGTCCGTATCGAGTGAATTGATTCCTGAAGCGCTATTCGCGCGCGGTCAGACGCAAGCCGCGCGGCGTCAGTAAGCGCTCAATGATTTCGAAGAACCCTTGAACCAGCAACGCGAGTATGGCGGCGGGGATCGCTCCTTGCAGAATCAGGCCGATGTCATCCAGCCGAATGCCGGCGAGAATCGGCTGGCCGTAACCGCCGGCGCCGATCAGTGCACCGAGCGCGGCAGTGCCGACATTGATGACGGCAGCGATCTTGACGCCGGCGAGGATGGTGCTGAGTGCCAATGGCAGCTCTATGCGCCACAGCCGCGTGCGCCGCGGCAGGCCGAGCGCGGCGGCCGATTCATGTAGTTCTGGCGCGATGCCGCTCAACCCGGCGTGAGTGTTGCGCACGATCGGCAGCAGACTGTAGAGAAACAACGCGGCGATGGCCGGTGCCGCGCCGATGCCGAACAGCGGGATCATGAATACGAACATCGCCAGTGTTGGCACGGTCTGCAGAATACCGGTCAGTGCAATCACGATTTGGCCAACGTGACGCTCACGCGCGGCCAGCACGCCCAGCGGCAGTGCCAGCAGCAGTGCCAGTGACAGCGAGACACCCACCAGCACCAGATGCTCCAGCGTGCGTCGGTACAAACGCTGCCAGAAGCCGTTGTCGTTGTGTGAGGTTACGGCGGTGCTGAGAAAACCGGCGGTCACGCGAGCAGGGCTCTGATGATCGATCTTGACCGCCTTGTTCATGCTGCGCATGGCCTCTTCATCAATCCGCCCACTCAGGCTTTGCAGCGCGGCGATGAACTGGGGCGCCCGTTTGCGCAGATCCAGCCGATACAGATAAACCGCATCGTAACGTGGGAAATAGTGTAGATCGTCCTTGAGCACGCGCAGGTGGTGTAGGCAATCTCGGCGTCGGTGCGGTAGAGGTCGGTGACGTCGATGGCGCCGCTGGCCAGCGCGCGATAGGCCACGTCGTGGCTCATGCCGCGGGCGTGCATCGGCAGGCGGTAGGCGCGCTTGAGCCCCGGCCAGCCGTCGACGCGATTCATGAATTCGTTGGAAAAGGCCAGCTTGAGCTGCGGCTGTGCGCGCAGATCAGAAATACGGGCGATGTGCAGGCGCTTGGCTTCCGTTTCGCGCATGCCCAGGGCGTAGGTGTTGTTGAAACCCAGCGGATCGGTCATGCCGATGCCGAGTGTGTGCAGGCGTTTGCGCAGCGCGGCGATGCTGGCATCCGGCGCCGTGTTCGGTAACAGCTCGTGAGTCAGGGTGCCGGTGTATTCGGGATAGGCGTCGATGTCTCCTTCACGCAGCGCGCGCCACACGATCCGGGTACCACCGAGGGCCGGTCGCAGCTGCACCTGCACGCCGTGCTGGCGCCCAGCGGCGCGTGCCAGCGTCGCCAGCACCACCGATTCGGTGAAGTTCTTAGAACCCCCCACCGGAACGGTGGCCAGGGCCGGTAGTGCCAACAACAGCAGGGCGCATGCCAGCAGCGGACCCAGGAGCATGCCTTGAGGCAAATGTCTCACGACCGCGCGTCCGGCAGTTCGCGGCGTGCCTGTACAAATTGCTCTACGAACGCATCCGCTGGATGTCGACGGAAATCTCCTAGACTGCCGTCCTGCAGTACCTGTCCGTTATGCAGCAGGACCAGTCGGTCAGCAAAGAAAGCGGCCTCGCTGAGATCGTGGGTGACCAGTACCACGGATTTGCCCAAGCGTTGGAAAATATCACGTAGATCGTCTTGTAGTTCGTAGCGCACGATCGGGTCCAGCGCGCCCAGCGGCTCGTCGAGCAGCAGTGCGTCGGGGTTCAGCATCAGGGCGCGCATCAACGCCACCCGCTGACGTTGACCGCCGGACAGCTCGGCTGGAAAACGTTCGAACAGGTCGGTAGACAGGTGTGTGAGTTCGGCCAACTCTGTCGCGCGCTGGCAGATATGCGCGTGATCCCAACCGATGTGCCGGGCCAGCAGGCCGAGGTTGCCGATCACGCTCAGGTGCGGGAACAGGCCGCCCTCCTGAATGACGTAACCGATACGCTGCCGCAACTGCAGAAGATGATTCCGTTCCAGCGGCACGCCTTCGAAGCGCACCTGCCCCGCGTCCGGCCATTCCAGGCCGACCAGCAGGCGCAACAGGCGGAGATGTTGAAGGCGATCCAGCCGCTGTCGGCGATCAGGTTGTAGGCGGCGCTGAACGCCTGTACCGGGATGTCGCCGAAGCCGAGTGCAGCGACGGTGATCATGGCATCGAAATTCCAGTCGGCCAGCTCACTTTTCTGGGCGGGGTCCAAGGCGGTCAGGTCGGTGACGTAGTAGGCATCGTAGGTGCCGGGACGGTCGCGGTCAGCGGCCATGGCCGCTTCCGGGATGATGTCGACACCGACCATGCGCGCGGCACCGTGTCCGACCATCTGTTCGCCAACCATGCCGTTGCCGGCGCCGACGTCGAGTACCCGCATGTGGGTAGGGTCAGAGCCGCTTTCGCGCACGACCTGGCGCAGAAGGTCGCTGAGCTTTCCCGGTGACGTGCACTTGAGTCGGTCGTAGAACAATTGTTCGTAGAGCCCGGGCCGTTTATAGATAGAGGCGTAATCGTGGAAGCGGATGCGGTGCTCGCTACCCTCTTCCATCACCGTGAAATAGGCCCCATTCTGCCCCGCGGTGGTCAGGTTGTCGCTGGGGAACCGAATCATATATCGTTGTGTTCGCATGCTCAGTTTGTGTTTGATTGGGGGCATGCAGACCCGTACGCAGTAACGCCAGGCCCGCCATAAACTAGGTGTCAAGCTGCATGATAATCTTGAAGATTAAGCCAGTTATCGTAGGGGATGCCTCCACCCATTGCAAACGGAGTGCGGTCCGAACGTGCAGGGTGGGGCTTTGATTCAACGGCGGGAACCTGGTTTGGCGTATGATGTCTATCTGTTCAAGTCAGCGTATCTTGCGCGACGTTCGTGTTCATGAACCATCATCAAGAGATATAGAAATGCCAATTGATTTCAAGCGCATGCAGTCAGACCCCGGCGTCACCGCGATACCGCAAGGCGACGAAGCCGGGTTGCGCGACTACATGCATGCCATCTACAACACCATGGCCGGAGGTCTGGCCCTGACCGGTGTGGTGGCCTGGTACGGCTACACCAGCGGCCTGTATCTGGCGATCGCAAAGACGCCGCTGATCTGGCTGGTGTTGTTCGCACCGCTGGCGATGGTGCTGTTTTTGAGTTTTCGTATTCAGAAGATGAGCCTGGCCACGGCGCAGATGACGTACTGGGCCTACGCGGCGTTGATGGGCTTGTCGCTGGCCGGCATCTTCATGCTCTACACTGGCGAGAGCATCGCCCGGGTGTTTTTCATCACGTCCGGCACGTTTGCCGGCATGAGCGTGTTCGGCTACGTCACCAAGACTGACCTGACACGCTGGAGATCGTTCCTGATGATGGGCCTGATCGGCGTCATCATCGCCGCTGTGGTCAACATGTTCCTGCACTCCAGCCAACTGCAATTTTTGGTGTCGGTGATCGGCGTCATCGTGTTCGTCGGCTTGACTGCCTACGACACGCAGAAGATCAAGCGCATGTACTTCGCCGCCGACGGCCATGATATGGTCGGCAAAAAAGTGATCATGGGCGCGCTGACCTTGTATCTGGACTTCATCAACCTGTTCCTGATGCTGCTGCGCCTGTTCGGTGGTCGCCGCTGATTCACCACGTTCACGGGCTCTAAAAACCGGGTTCAGTCGGCGACGAAGCGCATTGACAGGTCGACTGCCTGCAGGTGCTTGGTGATGGCGCCGATGGAGATGCGGTCGACGCCGGTTTCGGCGATGGCCCGCGCCCGTTCCAGCGTGGTGCCGCCGGAATATTCGATCAGCGTGTGGCCGCCGTTGGCTCGGTGTTCGCGAGTCAACCGCACGGCCTCACGCAGCGTTTCCAGCGGGAAGTCGTCGACCAGCAACAGATCGACGTCGGCGGCGAGTGCGATACGCGCTTCGTCCAGCGTTTCGGCTTCGGTCATCAACGGCACGCCGGCGTTCAGCGCGCGGGCACTGGCGATGGCCGCAGCGATCCCGCCGGCTGCGGCGATATGGTTTTCCTTGATCAGGATGCCGTCGTACAGACCGATGCGATGATTGACGCCGCCACCGCAGCGCACAGCGTACTTCTGTGCGCTGCGCAGCCCCGGCAGCGTCTTGCGGGTGTCGACGATATCCGTGCCAGTTCCGCTGATGGCATCGACATAGCGTCGCACCGCGGTGGCGGTGCCGGACAGCGTCTGCAGGAAGTTGAGTGCCGTGCGCTCGCCGGTCAGCAGTGCGCGGGCCGGGCCACGCAAAGTGAAGAGCCTCTCGCCAGCCTTGACCGTTGAACCTTCTGTCACCAACCAGTCGGTACGGGATCGAGCGTCGATCTGCGCGAACACCGCGTCCACCCAGAGGCGACCGCAGATGACTGCGTCCTCCCGTGTGATGACCCTGGCAGTGGCGATTTGATCGGCCGGTAGCAGTCTGGCGGTCACGTCGCCGCTGCCGACATCCTCCGCCAGTGCACGCTGAACCTGTTCGATAAGATCGCCGGGAATGGCGGCACTCACGGTGCAGCAGGCTCTGCCGTGTGGGTGATGAGATCCTCGAGTAGAGCCATCTGCGCCCACAAGCGGTTCTCGGCTTCATCGAAGACCACGCTCTGCGGCCCGTCGATGACGTCGGCCGTGACCTCCTCGCCGCGGTGGGCAGGCAGGCAGTGCATGAACAGCGCATCCGGCCGCGCATGTCCGAGCAGCTTGCCGTTGACCTGGAACGGCTCAAGAATTCGAATGCGCTCGGCGCGCTCGACTTCCCGGCCCATGCTGGTCCAGGTGTCGGTGACGATCAGATCGACGTCTTTGGTTGCCTCGACGGGGTCGTCTACCAGCGTGACCAGCTTGTCGGCGAAAGCCAGCGCGGCGGCGTCGGGACGGTACTGGTTGGGCACCGCTACTCGCAACTGGAAATTGAACAGGCGCGCGGCCTCGATCCAGGAGTTGCAGACGTTGTTGCCGTCGCCCAGCCACACCGCCACCTTGCCCACCGGACTACCGCGATGTTCGATCCAGGTCTGCATGTCGGCGAGCAACTGGCAGGGATGATGCAACTCGGACAGCGCGTTGATTACCGGCACCTGCGAGTGTCGCGCCACCTCTTCCTGATCGGTTTGTGAGTCGTTGCGGATCATGATGGCGTCGCAGTAACGCGACAGCACCCGCGCGGTATCGGCGAACGGTTCCTCACGGCCGAGCTGAGTCTGCGCGGTCGTCAGCATCAGTGCGTGCCCGCCGAGCTTGGACATGCCGACTTCGAATGACACGCGTGTACGGGTTGAGCTCTTGGCGAAGATCATCGCCAGCGTGCGGCCCTGCAGCGGTCGATGCTGCGGATCGTTCTCGGTCTTGAGTGCGACGGCACGTGTGATCAGCGCCTGTGCCTGCTCGGTGGACAGGTCACTGAGCTTGAGAAAATGGCGGATTTGAGCAGTCACGGCGATACGTCTTCTCGAAATAAAAAGGGCCGCCTCGAGGCGGCCCCGATGCAGGAGTTGCAGTTTAACCGAGATTTTCCTTGACAAACTCCCAGTTCACCAGCGACCAGTAATGCTCGAGGTAGTCCGGGCGGGAGTTGCGGTAGTCGATGTAGTAAGCGTGTTCCCAGACGTCGCAGGTCAGCAGCGGGGTCTTGCCGTCGGTCAGCGGAGTGTCGGCATTGGAGGTGTTGACGATCACCAGCTTGCCGCCGGCATCCAGCACCAGCCAAGTCCAACCCGAGCCAAAATTGCTGGTGGCGGATGCGCTGAATTGCTTCTTGAAATCGTCGACGCCGCCAAAATCGCGGATCAAGGTGTCGGCCAGTTTCTTGCCGAGTGGCAGCTGCCTGGGGGTCAGACAGTTCCAGAAGAAATTGTGATTCCAGATCTGTGCGACGTTGTTGAATAGTCCGCCGGAAGCCGTCTTGACAGCTTCTTCAAGACGCATGTTTTCGAATTCAGTGCCAGCCGCAGCGGCGTTGGCCTTGTCCACGTAGCTTTTGTGATGCTTGCCATAGTGATATTCCAGCGTCTCGCGCGACATATGCGGCTCGAGTGCTTCCTTGGCGTAGGGTAGTTCGGGCAGTGAAAAGCTCATAAATGAACCTCCGAGTTGTTGTTTGGTGAGTTATCCAGATTCCCTTACAATGGTAGGCCAGCATGAACCTGAATTCAATAGTGGTCTGCGTGCTCGCGGGGCTTGGACAACATGACGTCTGCATGGCGGTGGTACAATGCTCGCTGGCTCAATCCACAACGGCGGTACATTCAACATGGACAACATGGACGCACTCGAACGTATCAAGGCGCAGATTTCCGGTAATCCGGTCATCCTCTATATGAAAGGTACCCCGGATTTTCCACAGTGCGGATTTTCCGCGAGCGTCGTCAAAGCGCTCAACGCCTGTCATGCAGAATACGCTCACGTCAATATCTTCGAGGACGAGGAGATTCACCGGGCTTTGCCCAAGTTCAACAACTGGCCGACGTTCCCTCAGCTGTACGTCAAAGGTGAACTGGTCGGCGGCTGCGACATCGTGCTGGATCTGCATCAGTCCGGCGAACTGCAGAAGATGCTCAAGGAAGCAGTCGGTCAGGAGGCCGCTTGAAGCGAACTTCAGCGACAGAAAGCGCCCGCCTCGTGCGGGCGTTTTAGTGTGCGTCGTCGTGTTCACCGATTCCCGCCTTTACCCGAAGAATTTCCTGCCGACGGCGTCGGAGTTCCAGTTCGAGATCCCGATTACTTTCAAACTGGCTGGCAGTTGAAGTATTAGATCGTGCATAACGAGCAATAGTGTGAGATGAATCGTAATAACAAACCCTGAAGGCGATTGGTTCGAGTTATGCACTCCGACCACAAAAGTAACAGGCTGCCGTCGGGGGTGATCTCAAGGCCTGAATCCATGCCTCGACATCACGGCGTTGGATTCGCCCCAACCCACAGCACCGATTCCAGTCGCCACTCGTCGCACTTGACGCACGAATTCCACGCTTCTGGCTCACAGACAAGACTAGCCTGCGTCTGTCATCAACGCCGCTTTTGGTCGATGTGAGCAGTTCGATCAGGGGTATCACAGGCGGAATTTGGCGTGCATCCAGAGCCCACCAGTTCAAGAAGGTTCGCGCCTGCTGGGCCACCACCACGCGCGCCCACGCAGATTCGGTTTCAAGTCAACCTCGTGTCTTCAGGCCACAATCAGGGTTAACCCACAGGCGATCCGTTGGAACCACATCGAGTGCATGGGTGAGCAGCGGGCCAGCCAAGTCGGCAATCAGTTGTAGCCGCAGTTGACGCAGATACATATCAAATTCGGTCTTGTGTGCCAAAAACCATTCGCGCTCGTTGTGGCGGGCGAGTGCGCGCAGGAATCTGAAGCTGGCCTGACTGAAGCAACCTATGGTCGAGAGAGCCATCGAAGAATCCAGTAGAAGTTGAGGTAAATGTATCGCAACTCCGGGTGCCGCGGCATGGCTGCGCCTACATTGATCGGAGTGCCAGTGATAGCGTCAGGCCCAGCGAGACGATGGCAATACCAGCGCCGAGCATCCGCCGCCGGTTGAGCTGTGTCCACAGCACCACGCCGCTTAATGACAGCAGCAGTATGCTCCCGGCCAGCGTGTCGACCAGCAGGATCCAGGCAACCCCCATGCCGACGCCTTTGTGCAGGTTCATCAGCGTGGCCCAGATGTTGTTGGCACTGCGTTTGACGCTGACGTAGCTGTTTCCGACCCACCAGTCCGCCTGCACGTTTTCGCGCGGCATCGCGAACATTAAGGTCCAGTGCGCGGGTTGAATCAAGCTTCGATCACCCCATGCGACCCCGCGTGCAGGCTCTTGGCGAACGCGCTGTGGTGGGTGCGGTAACGCGAGCCGCTGCTGCAGCCAGCGTCCCAGTGCCCGCGCGTCGGTCGGCACCGGCTGAGGCAGTGCAAGATGGGCGGTGCTGACCTGTGTCTGCGCGGCCGGAATTCGCAGCAGCGCACGGTGATTGAGCAGGATGCCGGTGCTGCCGAACAGCAGCCCCAGTGTCGCCCCCCACAGACCGATCCAGCCGTGGACCCGCCGCAGCCAGACAATGAATCCGGCGCGACGCCGGCGTCTAGGTGTCGGCAGGATGACACTGCCATCGACGGTCGGTACGCTCATGCCTCGCTCCACTGCCGCAATAGGTTGTGATAGCAGCCCGTCAACTGCAGTCGTGCCTCGGCGTCGGCCTGGGTGGCGTTGAGTCGCTGCACGGCGCGATCAAGGTCGAACAGCAGGCTGCGCTGTGCGTCGTCACGCACCAGACTTTGTATCCAGAAGAAACTGGCCAGGCGCGCGCCGCGCGTGACCGGGGCGACGCGGTGCACGCTGCTGGCCGGATAGATGACGAGATCACCGGCCGACAGCTTGGCCGAATGCGAGCCGTAGGTGTCTTCGACCAGCAGTTCGCCGCCGTCGTAATCCTCGGGCGCGGCGAGAAACAGCGTGGCGGAAACGTCGGTGCGCAGCTTGGCGCCACTGCCCGGAATCAGGCGCACGGCGCCGTCGACATGGCTGCCGAAATGCATGCCGGGTTCGTACTGGTTGAACATCGGGGGATAAACCCGATTCGGCAGCACCGCGCTGATGAACAGCGGATTGCGCTCCAGCGCGCCGAGGATCAGGTCGCCAAGCTCGCGCGCCAGATTTGATGATTCGTCGATCTGGCGGTTGTGCTTGACGGGTGCACCCTGGTGCCCGGCGGTCGCGCGGCCGTCCACCCATGGCGCACCCGGCGCCAGCAGGCGCGTGCGCAGCGCCTTCACCTGCTGGACCGGGAGAACGTCGGGAATGCGTAGCAACATCGGTTTCAGTCGAAGCGGTAGGTCACGGTCATCAGCGCCGTGCGTGACGCACCGGGTGCGGCACGGCCGCCGTCGGACTGGATCAAGTTGTCGTAGTACGTCACGTTGGTGAGGTTGAGCAGGTTCAGGCGTACCTCGTACTTCGGCTGAGTGTAAGCGACGGTGGCGTCCCAGCGCACGAAGGAGGGCACCGACACGGCGTTGGTGACGTTGGCGTAGCGCATCGACTGCCATACGACGCCGGTGCCGGCGCTCCAATCCTGGGTAAAGGCGTAGTCGGTCCACAATGTGGCGTTGTTGCGCGGCATGTTGGCCGGCTGGTTGCCCTGGCTGGCGTCGATCGTCGAGCTGTCGGTGATCTTGCCGTCGAGGTAGGTGTAGCCGCCGAACACCTGCCACTTCGGCGTGATGTGGCCCGTGACGTTGACTTCACCGCCGTTCACGCGCACCGAGCCTTCAGGCTCGTAGACGCCCGTGGCGACCTGGACGACCGTGTTGGATTGGTGGACCTGAAACAGCGCGGCATTGACCGACAGCGCGTGGTCGAAGAAGTCGAACTTCGTGCCGGCCTCGTAGGAGCGGCTGGTCTCTGGCGGCAAAGCCTGCTGGCCGGCCGACACCGTCAGGGTTTCCAGCGCTGGGTCGAAGGAGGTGCCGTAGGAGACGTAGTAGGTCTGGCTGTCGGTCGGCTGATAGAGGATGCCGGTCCGCACGCTGCTGTGATAGACGGTCTGGTCGGCGGAAGCCGGGCTGCGGCTCGAAGGGACGCTGTTCGTCAGCTGCGCATTGTAGCGGTCCCAGCGGACGCCACCCACCACTTTCCAGTGCTTGCCGATGGATACCGTGTCGTTGAAGTAGCCGGCGTAGCTGGTGGCACTCGCCTGCGCGAGATTTTGTCCGGTGCTGGTGATGGTGACACCGGCCTGTTCTGCCGACAGGTGCGGTGGATCGACCAGTGGAATGGTCGGCAGGTTGTTATATTTCAGAGACTGGTTCTGGTAGGTCTCGCGGCCCAGTTCACCGCCCACGACGAGTTTGTGGTCGAGCGGCCCGGTGCGGAATTTCCAGGTGGCGTCGAACTGGTCGTAGGCGGAGGTGTCGAGGATGTTGCGCGCATGGCTGCCAAGCTGGACGTAGAGATCGCTGAGTGGCGCGTTGGTATAGCTGCCCGGACTGGTGGCCCGGATCGAGGCGAAGTCGGCACAGGATGGGTCGCTGCAGGTGCCGACGGTGCCCGGCGCCGTTTCCTGTGCGTCGATGCGGTAGCGCACGTACTGCGCCTCGTTGCGCAACGTGAGATTGGGTAGCGCTTCGTAACGCAGGCGCGCACTGATGAGCTTGACGTCCTGCGTCGTGCGGTCGCTGGTCAGGCCGTAGAACGTGTCACGCGACACGGGCGCCGGATGGCCGTTCACGGGCGGCAGGCCGTAGTCCGGCATGTCGTTGTTGTGTTCGAGCAGGCTGGTGAGCGTGAGTTCGGTCTTCGGATCGAGGCGGATGCGCAGGGACGGGGCCGCGCCGTAGTCCTGGCCGTGCATCACGTCACGCGTCGAATGCAGCGTTTGCGCCATCACCGGCAGGCGGAAGGCCACGGAATCGTTGATCGGGTGATCGAAATCGCCGGTGAAGCGATACTGGTCGCTGGTTCCGAGTGTGGTTTGCACCACATCGTGTGGCGTCCACGTCGGTGTCTTGCTGGTCTGGTTGATGATGCCGCCCGTGGAGCCGCGGCCGAACAGCATCGACGACGGGCCTTCCAGCACGTCGATGGAGTCCAGCGAGAAGGTGTCGCGGTAGTACTGACCGCGGTCGCGGAAGCCGTCGAGGTAGACGTCGGTGCGCGCGTTGAAGCCGCGCAGGTTGATGTTGTTGCCGATGGTCCCACCCTCGGCCGCCGCAAAAGTGATGCCGGGTACGTAGCGCAGGGCGTCCTGGAAGTTGGTTGCGCCTTGCGCCTGCATGAGCTTCTGGTCGACGATGGTGACGGATTGCGGCAGGTCCTGCAACGGCGTGTTGGCGAGTGGGCCGATGTTCGCGATGGATGGGTTATAGCCTTCGTTTGGGCGTTTCGCCTCTACTTGCACCGCAGTCAGCTTTGTAGTCGAAACATCCTGTTTCGAAGACGTATTAGCCGCAGAATTATTTTTGACAGTGGGGTCGGCGCTCTGGGCATGCACCGACATTGGCAGGGTGCTGAACATCAGGACTGCGGCAGCCAGCGGACGCAGCCGGAAACGGGCGGGCGGGGTAAGGGTCATCGTTCATCCTTTCTTGGTTAGGTGGGCATCGCCGGCCCCCATGTGGGACATGCCAAGTCAATGCGGAGGCAAATCTAATACAAACGATAATCATTATCAAGTATGGTTAATTCGCATCCACTACGAGCGACCCCATTTCCGATTGATCATGATGGCGGTGCAGAAACAAACTGTTGGGTGAATTCAAGGCTTTCGGTGTTGCTGTTTATTGTGGATTAATCACTTCAAACACAACCTGCGCACCTTGGCCTGACCAGCCGTTTGGAACCCAAGTCCGTGAGTAAAATGGGGACTGCACAGGTTCTGATGATCTGGCGCGCAGTAAGCGCACTGATCAAACCAAGACGAGCGCAAACACTCGTTTCTCTCCTTCCATCGCTATCAACCGAGAATCGGGACACCCGTGACGCATGCGAGCCAACCATATTTGATAATGATTATTGTTTGTATTAATCTTGCGTCGGCTCCGGCTTAACAGTTGCCGCGAGGATGCCGGCAATACCCCGCCCGACCACTACAGGATGAACAGATGACCCTGACCCCACCCGCCCGTTTCCGGCTGCGTCCGCTGGCTGCCGCAGTACTTCCGCAAATGTTGAAGCTTGAGCCCCCGTATAAGCCCGGTGATGAAGTGACCGACACAATGATCGGCTTGGTCGCAAGTGATTGCCTGTCCTTAATTGATGATGAAGAGTAGCCATAAGTGATGCTCACCTCCCTGAT
>Ga0307372_10006483_pt1 | contig 17089 bp, 18 predicted proteins | sample OX1MG_FD_202533 | JGI IMG/M metagenome (GOLD analysis project Ga0307372, IMG submission 202533) | Soil microbial communities from Risofladan, Vaasa, Finland - OX-1 | ecosystem: Environmental > Terrestrial > Soil > Coastal area > Acid sulfate soil | place: Finland: Risofladan, Vaasa | collected... | reverse complement strand
AGACTCGGTCCGATTGGCGGTGACGTCGCGACGTCCGCGAGAGCGGGGACCTCCGCGGCTGGTGCGGCCAGCGTTGTCGGTGGCGGCATCGTTGCTGGCGCGGCGCTCGCCGGCGACCGAGTACGAAGAAGAGCGTCCGGCGCCGCAAAGAATGGGGTCGCGTCGGGTGCGACGGTTCGTGAGTCAACTGGTAGTGGCGCGAGTGGATCACCTCTCGTACCGCGCGCTGCTGGTCCATCTCGCACCGGGCAAGACCCGGCACCGAGTTCACCTGGCAGCTCAATCACTCCTCTGACCCCCAGTCCGCTGACTCGCAATTTCGACGCTCCCGTTTCTCCCGTGTCCTTTAGTCAGGCACCTCCGCCACCCGCGCCGCCCCGTGCGGCGGTAGATCCACCATCTCAAGCGCCCCCGACGTTCCCCGTCGCGCCGCCCGAACCGCCAAGGGAATAGGTCTTGACTACAATCACAGGTCCCTCGACGGTGCGATTCGCCCGACGTCCAACGCGCGGCATGATGCTCGGCTTTTCGGCCCTGCGCTGTGGCGCCATTGGCCTTTCGTTCGTGACGATGCTGGTCGGCCTCCTTGCTGGTGGAGGGTTCGGTCTCCTCGTCACGGGCCCTCTCTGGATGTTGTTCGTAGCCAGTGCCTTCGTCACTCGCAAGGGCGAACCGGTCGTCGAATGGTTGCCCTTCTTGGTGCACTGGTCGACGCGCGTATTTGTGAAGCAGACCGAGTACCGGATGCGCGTGACGTCGCCACGCCCTATGGGCACGATGGCCCTGCCGGGCGACGCGGCACCGCTGCGTTTCTTTAACGACCCCGACACCAGAACGTGTCTGGTGCACGACCCCCACCGTCAAACGCTCTCGGCGGTTCTTGCGGTGTCGCACTCGGCCTACGTGTTACTGGCGCCGAGCGATCAAGTACAACGCGTGTCGGCGTGGGGGCGCGTGCTCGCGTCCCTCGCCCAGACGGGCACGTGCGCGGCGATCCAGATCCTCGAGTCGACAATTCCCGACCCCGGCACGAAGGTCGCCCAGTGGTACGAGGAGCACGCCACGTACGCGGCGGACTGGTCCAACGAGCAGTACCGGGCCCTGCTCGCGCAATCGTCATTTGGTTCCTCGACGCATCGCACGACGCTCACGCTCACCCTCGACATGAAGAAGGCCGCGTCGGCCATTCGCGCGGCCGGGCGCGGCGTGAGAGGAGCGGCTCACGTGCTGCGCGTTGACATGGCCGTCCTCGAACAAGGGCTTCGCGCGGCCAGCCTGCGCGTGGACGCCTGGCTCAGCGAAGCCGAGATCGCGACGCTGATTCGCCGGGCCTACGATCCCGCGAGCGAACTGGGAGTTGCGCATCCCGGGGCGAGACTTCGAACGTCGGGACCGGTCGCCGTCTCCGAGCACTGGTCGTACCTGCGACACGACTCGGGGTACTCGAGTGTGCTCTGGATCAGCGAGTGGCCCAGGATCGAGGTCGCGCCACACTTTTTGCACGCGCTCGTCTTCGCACCCGACATTCGCAAATCTCTGTCACTGGTAGCGCGGCCGATCGGCACGGCCGAAGCGCTGCGCGCCCTGCGCAAGGAGAAGACCGAAGCGATTACCGACGCCGGTCACAAGGCCAAGGTCGGCCAGATACAAGACCTCTCCGACGTCCAGGAGTACCAGGACTTACTGCAACGCGAGCAGGCCCTCATCGGTGGCCACGCCGACGTTGAGTTCGCTGGCTTCGTCACGGTCACCTCGGGCAGCGAAGAGGGATTGACCCAAGCCGTGGCGCTGATTGAACGCGCCGCCGGTCGGTCGGGCTGCGAAACCCGTGTGCTCTACGGACGCCAGTCGCAGGGCTTCGTCGTCGCGGCGCTGCCGCTCGGGCGCAGCGTCTTCTAAGGAGAGAGGTGTATTCAAGTGTCACGTCGTAGAGAGAGCCCCACGCAGCACAACGAGATCAAGGAACTGGAGATGGCGATAGCGAAGCCGCGCCTCGCGCGAGTGCCGGGGTCCCATCACGTCGTCGTGGCCGGCCCGAAAGGGGGTGTGGGCACGACCACGACGGCAGCCATGCTCGCCCTCTGTTTCGCCGAAGTTCGTGGGGAGATCGTGAGCGTGCTCGACGCGACCACGCAGCTCGGCACCTTGCGTCGTCGCCTGGTGTCGCCAGAGGAACCTTCGACGCGACCCTTTCGAGAACTCTGCGCCCGAGCTCTGGATGGTGACGTGCTTCCCGAATGGTCCGCGCTCGCGCCCTACGTCGACGTGGTGAACGGTCTGCGGGTGCTTCGAAGTCTGAGCAGTCCCACGGACCAGGACTGTCTTACACCAGCGGAGTTCGCCGCGGGCGTTGCGCTGCTGCGACACGCCGGTGACATCGTCGTCTCCGACGTGGGCACGAGGGCCAACGGCCCGGTCGCCGTCGCGGCGCTCGAGAGCGCGAGCACGCTGGTCCTCGCGACAGAGTTCGCCTACGACGCGCTCGAGCTGACCATTGAGATGGTAAGCGCGCTGGCCGGTCAGCCCCTCAGTTATCGGCCCGACCCCGACGACTGGTCCGCCGTGGCCGACGGGAGGTTCGCCCCGTTGGTCGCGGGGTCCGTGGTCGTCGTCGCACCCGGTCGTCAACGTAGCGGCGCCACGGATCGCCCCGACGTCAATCTAAGGGCGATGACCGAGTGGCTTCGTGTCGTGTGCGGTGGCGTCGTCATGGTCAACCACGATGATCACCTCGACCTGGGCGATCGGATCGTGCTCGGCGAGCTGCAACTCGACACGGCAGTGGCGTATCTGCGCGCCGCCGCTCTTATCGCCGCGAGATTCCCACTGACGGAGGTGAACGAGTGATTCCCGAACTACCGGTGCGACGGGTTGCGCCGCGACGTGGAACCCCGCGGGTCCGTCACCCGGCGTCAACGCAATCGACAACCAGAGCGAAGCGAACAACCGTGGTGGAACTGGTGGCCGTGGGCATCGTTGATCTGGTGTTGATTGTGGCGATTTTTCATCCGGGAATCGTGCGAAGCATCTTCACGTCAATGCCGATGACGGTTACCGAGCTGAGCGCGACGCTTACGACGGCGACGAGTTGGGGTGGCGCGTGACGAGCCAAGAAGATCGACCCGTCGCCGCGCCGGCGCGGATTCAACTCCCGCCGTATCCGTCTTTCGTTGGTGCTCGAACGCGTAGTTCCGTGACGCCGTCGGTGGTCTCGCTCAAAACCCCTGGTGGATGTGGGATGCCTACGCCCCGCACGCGGAAAATTGAGCCCACAGCGGCGATCCTGGACGGAGGGAAATCACTCGGTGGCACGTTGTACAGCGGTTCGAACACGCCGCGACGCGAGCGACGAGGATTGGCGCGCGCGGCCGCGGAGATTTCCGGGGCGGACCGCGTCGCGGCGCGCGAGCAACTGAGAGAAGCCAAACGTCAACTTCAACTCGAGGCTAAAGCAGCCGCGTACCTACCGAGGAACGGAGAAACGGGTGAGCAGGCGCTGCGTACGTATCGAAGGTTGAAGGTTGAACCACACCGAGCGACGAGCGAGGTCGTAGCCGGCGCGTACCCGTTTCTCGCCGAGAGCGGTCTCGGGAGTGAAGGCATCCTGATCGGTCAAGACGCGTGGAGTGGCGCGGGCTTCGTCTACGACCCCTGGGTGCTCTACCGACTGGGTGTTCTCACTAATCCGAACTGTCTGCTCGCGGGGGTCGTCGGTCGTGGCAAGAGCACGCTCGCCAAGTCGATCGCGACACGCTCGATCGCTTTCGGGCGGAAGTGTTACGTGCCCGGCGACCCTAAGGGGGAGTGGACGGCCGTCAGTCGTAGCGTCGGCGGTCAGGCCATTGCCCTGGGTGACGGCGTAGTGGCGCGGCTCAATCCCCTCGACGAAGGTCCGCGTCCCGCGTACCTGACGAACTCTGACGGCAGTCAGGTCACGCTGACGGACGCGGCGTGGGCGCAGATGGTGCGACAGCGTCGCCGCGAGCTGTTGCGTTCGATCACCGAAGCGGCGCTCGGCCGACCGATGGGACCCGTGGAGTCCACGGCGCTCTACGCGGCGCTCGACGAGGCGGTGGCAACGAACACCGTCGCGACGTTGCCGCAGGTGGTCTCAGCGATGTTCGATCCACCAGGCGACGTGATCGGTTCAAATCGCGCGCAGTTGCTGGACGACGGTCGCGACGTGGCGCACGCGCTCAATCGCCTCGTCGGTGGTGACCTGGGAGGACTGTTTGACGGGCCCTCCACCGTGCACTTTGACGCGACTCTCCCCATGGTGAGTCTCGACCTCAGTCGCATACAAGGTTCGGACGCGAAGATCGGTCTGGTGATGACGTGCGCCAGTTCGTGGATGGAGGCGGCCTTGCAGGATCCCTCGGGCGGACAGCGCTGGGTGATCTACGACGAAGCGTGGCGCGTGCTGAAGCAACCGGCCTTGCTCGCGCGCATGCAGAGCCAGTGGAAACTCAGTCGCGCCCTCGGGATTGCCAACCTGATGGTGATACACCGTCTGAGCGACCTCGACGCCGTGGGTGAAAGAGACTCTGAAGCGCGCAATCTCGCCTTGGGCCTGTTGGCGGACTGCTCCACCAAGATCATCTACGCCCAAGAGTCGGGCGAAGACGCCAAGACCGGCGCGGCGCTGGGTCTGTCCTCGACCGAGATCGACCAGCTCGCGAGTCTGGCGCGAGGCGAAGGGCTCTGGCGCGTGGGCGAGCGGTCCTTCGTCGTTCGCCATATCTGCACGCCGGGCGAGTTGGCTCTCTTTGACACAAACGAAAGAATGTTGACAAACCCCCGTGAGTCCAGGAACTCGTGAGCGCACGACGCGACGACGCGTGGCTTTTCGTGGTGGCGGGTATCTTCACGCTCTTTCTGGTGCTCGCAGCGGGAGGACTTCTGAGCGCTCTTCTGTCCGGTCACGGACTGGCGACGCATCACGTCGCGGGCGCGATCACGGCTTTCAAGCACGCTCGCGATCCCTCACTCGCGTGGAAGGTGCCCGTTGGTCCGGCCTGGCTGTACTGGAGCGTCACTGCGGTCGTGCTCGGCGTGGCCGCGGCCGTCACCCTCGTTGCCGCGCGTTACCTGAAGGCCGACGCGCGATCGAAGTCCGACGACCCGACGCGCGTCGCGGGCCTCGCCGATCGACACGAGGTGCTGCTGGCGGCCGGGGCCAAGCACCTTCTCACCCGTGGTCTCGTCCTTCGACCCTCGCTTGAGAAATTCAAGGCGAATGATCTCGGACTCTTTCTTGGGCGCAGTCGTAACGTGGAGTGTTACGCCAGTGTCGAGGACTCGATGGTGATTCTCGGTCCCCCGCGCAGTGGCAAGGGGTACAACCTCGTCATCCCCTTCATCCTCGACGCTCCGGGGGCGGTAGTGACGACGAGCACGCGACCGGACAATCTGGCCGTGACGATGACCGAGCGAATGAAGCGTGGACCCGTTGGCGTCTTTGACCCCCAGGGACTCGCGAAGGGCGTCGCGGGGGGGCTTCGCTGGTCGCCAATTCGCGGTTGTGAGCACCCCGAGACGGCGATGTTGCGCGCCGGGGCGCTCTGCGCGGGTGCCGCCGGCAACGTCACCGACGGGAATTTTTGGCAGCAACAGACCGAGGTCGTGGTGCGTTGTCTCCTTCAGGCGGCCGCCGTCGATGGGCGCAGCGTGACCGATCTCTACCGCTGGAGCCTCTCGCCCGACGAGGCCAAAGAAGCAGCCGAAATCTTGCGAGCGTCCTCACGGGCGACACCCCTCTGGTCGAGGGCCTTGGGCGCCGTGATCGGACTCGAGCCGCGTCAGCGCGCGAACATCTGGTCGGTCGTGAGTTCGGTGTTCGCGCCCTTCGCGAGTCCGCAAGTAATTGAGCAGCTCACACCAACCCGCGGTGCCGAGTTTCACCCCGAGGAGTTCCTGCGAGAGAACGGCACGCTGTACTTGCTCGGCACGAGTTCGGGGGCGTTCGCTACCGCGAACATCGTCTCCGCATTGATCGAAGACGTCGTGGAGACGGCGCGCCTGCTCGCGAGTCGCTCTCGCGGTGCGCGACTCGATCCACCGGTGGCGCTGATTCTCGACGAGGCGGCGAACTACCCGCTGCCCTCGTTGGGATCTCTCATGAGCGAAGGCGGAGGTACTGGTATTACGACCGTCGCTGTCCTGCAATCCTTGGCGCAGGCTCGCGACCGGTGGGGCCACGAGCAGGCACAAGCCATTTGGGATTCGGCCACCACCAAGATCATCCTCGGCGGATCGAGCAACGCGAACGATCTGCGCGACTTGGCCCAACTCATTGGTGACCGCGAGACTCCCGAAATCTCCACCACGCGCCAAGCCGGCGGTGGGAGAAATGTCACGGAGTCGTCTCGTCAGCGATCCATTCTGGACCCGAGTGACATTCGCCTCATCGGAGTCGGTCACGGACTACTCATGCTGCGTGCGGCGCGACCGATCATGTTGACCCTGCGACCGTGGACGGGTCGAAAGAACGCCAAGGAACTCGAGGTTCAAAGGGCCCAGGTGGAGGGGGCGCTGCGCATCGGAGCCTCAACCTCCACGTCGTCGTGGATAACGTGACGACCGAGCGCTCGCCGCGTGACGACCTGCGTCGCTTCGAGCCGCGACCGCGAGTGGCCGAGAGTGCTGAAGAGAAGGGCGTGCCCCCCGTTCATTGGCCGAGTCTCGGGGCGATTCCGGCCGAGCGCGAGTGGCCCGAGCTGGGTCGCTGGGTCGCTGAACTGCGCGAACGTTATCCCGGTCTCGACAGCTACGTCGTGCCGGCGTGCTGGTATGAGCACGAGTCGCTCGTGGTCGCCCTCCAAGCGCTGAAGGACCACGAGCGCGTCGCCTACGCGACGTCGTCGCCGGGCTCCGCGGGCATGGAATGGCATCGCGCGCTTCGTGACGTGTCCGCGCTCCTTCGTCAGTTCACGGCCGACCTGCGTTGTGACCACGGTCCGAACTGCGCCACAAGCGAACAGTTCGACGACTTCGTGACGCAAGATATTGCTCGACGACGTCGCAGAGCCGCGACCGTTGCGTTGGGCCACTCGGATGAAGCGAACACCGGGTGAGACGGAGACCCACGCATGGCTCGCGATTACGCCGAACTGCTCGATACCCTCAGCGAGGGCGTGGCGGCACTCGCCACCAGCGAACGCTGGACGCAGTACCTCGAGGTGCAGAGTCGATTTCCGCGCTACAGCTCGAACAACGTGCTGTTGATTCTGGCCCAGCGGCCCGACGCCACGCGCGTCGCGGGGTACCGAGCGTGGCAGGCGCTTGGTCACCAGGTGTTGGCGAAGGAGTCGGCGTTACGGATCTTTGCGCCGATCAAGTATCGAAGGGACGACGTGCCCGACGGTGAGCTGGCCCGGGAGATACGTGGTTTCAAGCTCGTCCCGGTCTTTGACGTCAGTCAGACCGAAGGGCCCGAGCTTCCCGACATCGTGAGCAAGCTCCACGGTCACGCGCCCGAGGGCCTATTCGCGAAGCTCACCGACTTCGCTGACGGGATTGGTTTTCGAGTGGAGCGCCCGTGGTCGCTCGAGAGCGGGGCCAACGGTGACACCGACCACGCAGCGGGACTCATCCGCGTCGCGACGTACAACGATGGAGCCCAACAGGTAAAGACCCTGGCCCACGAGATTGGTCATGCGCTGTTGCACGACCCCGAGGTCACGTCGACCCGAGATCTGGCCCGGGGACTGAAGGAGCTGGAAGCCGAGTCGGTCGCTTACGTGATCTGTCGAGCACTCGGGATGGAGACGGGCGACTACTCCTTTGGTTACGTCGTCGGCTGGTCCGGCGATGGCGAACAGGCAATACAGGGAATCAAGGCCTCCGCGACCCGAATCCAGCGCGCTGCCGCGGCGGTCCTTGCGACCTTCGAGTCTGAAGAGCCGGTCGTGGAGGCGGTGAACGTGGTGAGCGCCGGCGTCACGATCGGACAGTGGCGGAACCTCGATGCGGGACTCGACGCGGGGGAGCGGTGGCACGGCTACGGCGGCGAGCTGGCCGGGCTCTACGAGGTAGCCGACATGTCCGACGAGCGAGTCCGGGTCGCTCCCACCGACGTGCGGTCTCGCGATATCCCCGTGAGTAGCCATCTGCCATTCGCCGGGCACGAACTTGAAGAACCCACCGTCTCCGCTGACGCGTGGCGCGAGTTCGGGATCTAAGGAGGAGAGTGTCCAAACGAATCTCTCTGGTCGTCACGTACAACACGGAGACCGACCTGTTAGTCGTTGACAATGACGCGTCGTCGATACTCTTCCCCGAAGGATCTTGTTGGGACGACGAGCTGAATCGCTGGGTCGAAGAGCCAGCGCTCGTTGATGACGTGGCACGGGGGATCGATCTTCGTCTTCGTACAGTCGATCCATCTACGTCGTCTAGTCAGAGAGTCCCTCCGCCCGTGGGGACAAAGTTCATTGAGCTGGCACTAAACATCATTGATCCGGATGGCGCGTGGGATCCGGAAGAGACGCTCGAGTTTGGCGACGCTGCGCGGGTATATCTCTATGAGTACCCGATCACGAACTGGGAGATCGAAGGCGCGTTCGCGCTCGTTGCGCAGTTCGTCCACGATTGGGCGCTGGGTGTGGCTCAGGGCGCGGACCGTAACAGCAGCGCAAGTCCTGCGCTCGTCGCGGGCCTTCTCATGCCCGAGCATCTGTCGGGAGCATCGACCACTGCCACCAAAGACAATGAGGATCCAAGCTTCGAAGGACTTGCGTCACTGGAGACAGAAGATCCATTGTCGGGAGCGAAGCTCCGGATGTTTCTCGGAGATTTTGAGGGAGCACCCACGCTGGCGCTCTTCGTGGGAGAGGACGAGGAGCCGATTCTCATTGATCGCTCTGCACTACACATTGCGATCGAGCAGTGGTGGGAGAGTCGAGACGACGGAGACCGACCCATGTTCTCTTTTCAGGCGAACGCCGAACGGGAGTTCGAAGTTATCGAACTGGACATCGACGTTGATCCCACGTTCGAGTAAGGCAAGTCGGAACTGGCGAGCAAGAGGAGAAGGAATGAAGGCGAGCGAATCAACAAGGGTCCTAATGGAGACAACTCTCGCCGAGGCCATCGAAGTCGTGAGCGCGAACCGCACGACCGCTTGGTCGCGTCGCGATCGCGGAGAAGTCCCTGTATCGGTGAGTCAGGAGTTCAGTCCATCGAAACTTCTCCTTACGGTGACAGAGGCAAGTCAGGCTTTGGCCATCAGTCGTTCCAAGCTCTACGAACTTCTCAATTCGGGACATCTGCCCTCGGTGCACATCGGTCGTTCGCGACGAATTCGCATGAAGGATATTCAAGACTTTGTAGATAGCAGTGGTCACGAATATTGATTCGTACAGATCCGACAATCAGATACTTAATGTGGGCGCCCAGAGAGTGCACACTGCAGCGCGTATCTAGTTACGTCGCGTGAGACATTGATCATCATCCCTCTATGAGGCGAATAATTAGATGAGACCTAAATCGTCAGCAGCCCTCATCATCCCCTTCGGAATAGAAGCGCATGGCTCACGCAGTGGCACTTGTCGCCATGCTTTGATTCACTACTCGGATTGTTGATTTCAACTCCCCGACACCATGTAAGACTGATGACTATCGGATGGTTTGGTTGATAAGCCGAGTCGCTGCATGAGTTCGGCAACAGTTGCGCCGGTAGCGGCCTTCCAAGTCAGGCCACTGTGTCGCAGATCGTGGAAGGGGAGGTCCTTGCGGAAGGTTCGACTACTTCGCCCATGACAACGACAGTTCAATTACGCCATACGAAGCGCTGAAGACTCCTCGCGCTGGCAGAGGAACTCCGTGACTGCTTCCGCATATCATTCCGTCAATGGTCGCGACCTCGAATCAACTGCCAACGCTTGTGTTTGGTTTCATCGGCGTTCTCGTTGGCGCATTCGTGGGACTACTTGGTGTTCGACTCCAAATATCGAGTACCAAAAATGAGCGCCATCAAGAGCGGCAGTACGAATGGCTAATCGCTCTCCAAGACGCGCTGTACGAGTTCGTCAAGGAGGTTGTGGTCACGCACCTTGCCAACGTGAAGAATTTCGAAGAGAATCCGAACGTGCAGTTCGGTGCGACTCCCATTCCGGACGAAGACTTTCAACGTGAAGCCGCGCTGAGTAGAAAAGTCGAGATTTACAATTCGAGGATCGATGACGGGAACATTCGAAAGCATGTCACAGAGCTGCTCACCGTGAAACTCGGGGTAGCTCGGCCGAGAGAACTCAGAAACGCCTGGGTGGTCCTCGATCGTCTATTTGAACTTAACAACATTGCTATTCAACTTGTTGGTGCGACGATTCGGTCCGTAGATCGCGACGGACTTCCTGATTCGTCGAGTAAAGGGAATTGATGGTGGGCGCGGCGGAGTCTCTGCGGTCATTCACGCGGAAAAGGGGATGGCTGGGAGGCATCGGTTTTCTTGTTGGGGTGGGGTTGCTTACTCTGGAACTTGGGACAGCGAACACTTCATACAGGCACTTCGCACCTACTGCCGACTATCCGAACGGAGTTGTCGGAACACTCCACCTCGGGGGCTGGCGAATTGCCCTCATCGTCATTGCTATCGCGATGATGCTTTTCGGCCTTCTAATTTTCTCCGAATGGTCGCAGTTACGGAGCGGAAGCGCGAACCATAGAGCCGCGCGTGTTAAACGTCTCAGCGACGCGCTTGACGAAGCGCTGAAAACGATCGCCTCCGTTCGATCTGAGGTAGAAGATGGTCAGAAGATTCTCGCGAGTCTGCAAGGCGAAATTGCTGAAAGTTCAGAATTGGCCACCCTTACATCAGATCAGTCAAAGGCGGTCAATAATTTCCTCAGTAGAGCACTGAGACGAGAGCGATGGCCGTCCGTACTATTGCAATTTGTTATTGGACTCGTCTTAATCTGCATTGGTGTATTGATTTCGCACCTCTAAATGAAACTCGAGAATGTGTGCGCAGTTGTCGCAACGTGTTGGAGGATGTTGAACAGGAGGTTTAGGATGTCGGCACCTTCGATGTGATTGGCAGTTATTCCGACACAGGGGATGAGCGAAAGTACCGCTTCCATGCGCTCCGGGCGCGTGGTGTAACTCAAACGCGCGATATCTTTGCCGTTTTCAAGCGTGCCCCAGTTGAAGGTGATCGAAGCGTCTCCTGTGTCCACGCCTTCGATCTTGTAGCTCGCGCCCTGGAATGCACAGACTGTTGGCAAAAGTAATTGGTGTTTGTCTCGGTTGTCTAGGTCCTTCAACACTCCCAGTAAATAGTTGTTGATCCCGCTTCCATAGGGCTGAACTAATCCAAGGATCTCATTAACTTGGTCGCTTGTTCCTCCGCGAAGGGTTACCAAGTCTCCGTTCGGGGGCGGCGACTTCAAGATTGGAAAGGAGGTTTGGTAATTAGGTTTTGTCGCCAGCCTGTACGCCAGATGGTCAAGGGCGCACCGGGCGTTGTGAATCACGTCTCCAGCAATCAAAGCAATGTCTTCGGGAACATTCTTGACGTTGTGTGCTTGAAACTTATAGGTGAGATCGTCGTATGGAAGAACAAACAAACTGTGGGTTCTCTGTTCGAGGAAAGCGCTAACTGCAACTCGCAGCTCTGCCAAGTGCAAGTGGGCTCGACGATGCTTAGCCATTACCTCGTCGATGGCATTCGTGGTCACGGACTTGGAGGTCTCGGAGTCAAGATTTGAGTCATGATGGCTCTTAACCAGAGCGAGCCAGCGAAGCGTCGATAATCTCACGAACGACTTCCGCCTTCCAGACGGTACCGAGATCGGAATCCTTGCTAATTCGACCCGAGTAGACGCCAACGAAGTCGCATACGCTTCCTGCCGACATCGTTTTCATACCTAGAACTGATGTGTAATTGCCGTTACCGCTATAGAAGATCACAGGCGCCCCGGACTGCCCATGCCGGGTTCTACTGTCGATCAAGAAGCAAGGTAGCCCTCCGTGGTTGACCTGCGTTTGAGTGGCAACAAATCCTTGAACCCAAATGCCCAGAGTTGTATAGCTGATTATTCCCAGTGGGAAACCGATGATGCTCAGCCTCTCGCACGGATCAATAAGGGCGACGGGCTCGACCCAGGGATCGTATCCAAGCACGTCCTTACCGTCGAGTTGTGGAAGTGGGAGCGCGATGACATCGACCTTGCCTCTATAACGAGGATGCTCGATCCAAAGCGGTTCCTCATTTTCATCGTATAAAGGTTCGAACAACTCTTGCCACAGATTGAACTGACTCTCCAGGAGGAAAAGTATCCGAATTGAATTCGGCACACCGCCGTGAGCCGCGAGAGGCTGATCAGTATCTTGGTGTCTTCCTCGAACGACGTGTCGATTGGTGATCAGAAACACCTTGCCTTCCCTTTTCACCATGAAGCCCGTAGCGCTAGCAAGCGTTGTGTCTTTGAACTGCGGCTCGACGTAGGCAGACTTGACTGAAGGCGCAAGAACCGGTCGTACCATCACTGGCCAGAATCATCCCACGAATCGCATCGAAAGTCTCAAGTTACCGCCAACGTCAATCGGGCACAGTTCGCATGCAGCCCGCAAATTGTCCGCAAACAAGGAAAAACAGTGCGAACTGGTGAGCAGAGTTATTTCGCGTCAGGGGCAGATTTGCTTACCTCCAGAGGTGAGCGTACCTGCTTGAGGGGCTGGTGCCCTTAGGGCGTGTCGGTTCACGTCCCGTCTGCGACACCAAAAAACGGGAAGCTTCCCGTCACGCACTGTGCGAAGACGAATACCTCTTGCACTGTTGCACCGAGGGCCGTAGGCTGCGGCGAATGGGCCAGAAGAGCAAAGGCGGGATGTGGTGTGCGGCGTGTGACCGTCCCGTGATGGGGGTCAAGAACACGCACCGGTTTCGCAACATACTCAGCGTCGGCACTTCGATTGCGACCGCGGGGGTATCGCTTCTCGGCGCGAAGGTGGAGGGCTATGTGTGTCCCACCTGCGGAGGCGCAGTACACCGAAGGTTGTAGGTTGTAGGTTGCGGTGCAGGCGAGGATAAAATCCCGCTGACTTCCCGAATGATACCTTCCCTAAAAACAGAAGATCCGATTTGAGACGTATGGTTCGGATATGACGAGAAGCATCGGGCTGGTCGTTGCTTCAGTCTTTCTGTCGGGACTCAGTGCCTCATTTCTGATGTCACCTGCCATTGCGGGGGTCACTCCCGCCATTCGAGTAGCCGGAACTTCGGCCTGTTTGACCGACCTGAATCGATCGCAGGCATCGATAGCCATGCCCAACCCTGTCCGGCTCCAGAAACGGTTTGAGATCGGGGGAGCTGTCTTCACGCCGGTCCCGTCGCTCTTCGAATCTGTCGTAACTCCGTTCAGGGCGTGGCGGGACTTTCACGAACTCAAGCAGGCCACGGCAACTTACAAGATCATCCTCTCGCGAATTCGCCAGAACAATCCGCCAGGAACCAATGCTGCGTTCAAGCCTCAAATTGTTTGGCTAGTTCTCGCCCAACATGTCGCATTCTTGCCATCTCCGGCGCCAGGTACGAACTATCCACGACCTCCGTGTGCTTTCGGCTATTCGTTCTGGGCGGTTAATGCAACCTCCGGAGAGCCGATTTATGGTGGAGGAGGGTGAGTCCTGGTCATAGGCGCACAATCGCGAGTGCTTGGTACCAGAGCAGTTACGTCGGGTCCGCGATGAGAACCCGCACTCAATCAGTTGAACGGTATTCCGATCTCTATCCGTTAGCAACGACGTCAGTAACGAGCGAAGATATGATGATGACATGACGTCGCTGTGAGGTGGTTTTATTGACCCCTTGCACACTCTGCAAGGGCATTTCGTCAGCAACGCCGTCAGCAACGCCAAAAGATTTGTGCACTCAGCGGCAAATATCAGTGGACAAAAAGTGCTACGATTCGACGAGGTTTGGACGTCAGAAAGCACCGGTGAACAGGATATATGGGCATGACATGCTTGGGGTCATCAAACCTCGCGTCGAGATCTTCATAGGTCAGTCGACACCACTGATTCGTGGAGTTTGTTGCCATCTTGCGACCGTTGCGGTACGTGAATAGCAAAGCGAAAATCAGCGATGAGCGCGCGTAACGATCGCGAACAGGTCGCCGTTGATCTCATTTCAATTCCCGTTGCTGCAAGTCGAATCGGCTTGTCAGCCGAGACCGTCTACCGTCTCGCGCGAGCAGGCCAGTTCGAGCCAGCTATTCGAGTCGGCGCTAGATGGTTGGTCAGCGTTCCACGTCTCGAGAGGTTCCTTCATGGCGACGCTTAAGTCGCATCTTGAGCCTCGACATCCGGCGTGCCGGAGGACCATCGCACGTTCGTAAGTCGCCATTGGATCAAGGAGGCGTTGGCTGGCGGCGATACGCATTTGGCTTCGCTTGCTCGCCGCTCGTCGCGAACCAACGTCTACGGACATTGTGCGCGACAGTCGTCGTTGCTTTCACTCGTTGTAGCGCAGTGCTTTGGGACGCAGCCGGAGAGCACAATGGTGAGCGATATTTCAGTGAGCTTATGGAGTTCCGTCAAGATCGCAGGTCCGTGATGGCTGCAGTTGGGCAAGACAATCAGGACCAGTTACCTCCCCGGTATCGCCAGCCCTGATGATCCACATCGGGGCTGTCGCGGGGATCGCCATCACCACCCGGGGGATCTCCAACGTGGCCCCCGAGGACTCCAGCGCCGCGCCGGGCCTGCTCAACGTGTTCAATCAACTCGGCAGCACCCGGGGGCTGGCCATCTTGGTCTCGGTGTTCGCCTCGGCCAGCCGCGACGCGTCATCCCACCCGGCTGCCGGCTCGATGCGAAGTGCCGGGCGGCCCAGGTCCTGGCCCAGGGCGTGTGGAGCGCCCTCACCGGTTCCGCCGTATTCCTCGGCATCGCCGTCGTCGTCGCCCAGGTCATGGTCCGCCGGGTCAAATGACTGCCGTCCAAACCTCCATGATCATCATGGTCAGGCGCACACGTCGCATCCTTGTGCTGGACTGACGGCTATGACGACTTCGATTTCAGCAAATGACGGCGACGAGCCGAAGACCGTGGACGTTTCCCCAACCTATGGCGGCACAGACAAGCACGCGTTCAACAAGAAGGTGCCGAACGTAGATCTGAGCATCGTTGAAGTGGACGCACCCGAAGACGAGGGAGTGTCTGTTGTTCTCAATTGCCGCGATACTCGCATATTGGGCGAAGCACTGATCCCTTTATCGGGCGAGGCCGACGAGTGGAAATACAAGTTTGAGCCGAATGAGGGGAACGGACTCAAATGATTTGGTTCGCGGCTGCCGCGTTGGGTGTTTCTGTCGTTGGCGTAATCGTCGCAGTGAATGCGAACAAAAGGTCACGAGAAGCAAACGCTCTTTCGCGCGACGCGAACACGATCGCTGGCGAGGCGAAGGATGCCGCCGTGAAGTCGGCTGGCGAAGCGAGTAAATCGGCTGAAGAGGCCCGCAAGTCGCGTCTCGAAAACCTTGCGTCATCCGTCACGATCAAGAACATAGAGCCCCATCGTGAGCGCTGGATAATTGATTCAAAGCGTGAAACCGAAGAGATGACACACCCGGGCATTTGCGAGCCGAACACAACCTTTCACCTGCCGATTAGCGGTGCCGGGCGAATCCTGGTCGGAGCAATGTTGACGCTTGCCAATGAAGGCAACAGAACGGCCGAAGTGGACTTTGACGTGAATCGCCTCGACGATGTCACTTCGGAGGGCGACTACGCGGCCGCGCTCGACAAATACAACGCCGCCACCTGGCGCGACCAAAGTAATTCGGTTCGACGCAATAGAAAAGTCTCTGTCGCTCCCCATACTGAACGTCGGGTGTTTGTTCGCTCTGGCCCTACATTTCAAGAGTGGCTTGATGGCGGTGAGCCTCCCGTCTGGATAACTCAGGTGTCAATTACATCTCACGTCGCTGTTGCTGCCGCAATCCAGCGATGGATCTTAACGCTGTCTGCTCAATTACTGACAACTGATCCGCAGTATCAAGGTCAGGTAAGAACTCTCTCGAATACGTTGATAGGCGCTGATCTTCAACTGCTTTCGTATGGGTATCCCGATGATCCGCGCGCCTCGCATGTGTAAGTGGATGCGAGGCTGGTTGTGAATTTCGACGGTGATTATAAGCCTTTGCCTCCTGTGGCGCAGAGCCTTCCGATTGGTTCGACTCTGAGGTTCGCAGTCGGAGATTCCAGTGGCATGCGATCAAGCACATGGAGCGTCGTTGGTGGTAAGCGTGAAAGGGACATTTATATCGGAGCTCGCCAGGCAATGGGTAGTCATAAGTTGTCACTTCATCGCTCTGGTAATTGGCGATTGGCTGAGGTCCAAAAACGAGATGGCGGTGAAGACCGAGTGATAACTCGGTACGATCCCTCACCGGAGGTCGCGCAAGGCTGGCGCTTCGCCGCGCAGATACTCGTGCCGACGACGAGTTTGCGTCCGCGGTTCCCCGAAAAGGCGGCGAGCGACAAAAGGGCGATCTCTTGGTGGCTACCGCCAAGACCGGGTTGGACTTTGGGTTTTCATATATTCCTTGGCGATGACACGCGCGATCCGAATTTCACAGTCCAGTGCGTTGGAGTGGTCGGGTCCATTGAACTGCCCGGCAATGCCATCGTTTGGGTGCTCGCGGAGGAGCTCAACTCAACTGAACAAGAGGCTCAAATTGAGGAGCTTCGTGAGGCTATGAAGAATAACAAGAAGCCCTCGACCACGTATCCGGCCGCTGCGGCGTGGGCGACCGAAAACGAAACTGGTAGGCCCGTTGTCTACGACCTTGGAGACCTCAATTAGGCTCAGCCCAACTACGGCTGAGGTCATCTTGCCCCACAAAATGCTCCACAAACCGACTCGTGTGCTGATAGCCCCAGTCGTCTTCCGTGGTGATCTCTCCTGATCAAGTGGTATGGGGTGGTACACCGTTGTCTAACGAACACGATAGGAACACTTTCACACGGCTGAGGTCACAGGTTCGAGTCCTGTAGCGCCCACCGAATGGGTGGTGAGACTTCACAGGGTGGTGAGACTTCACAGGGTGGTGAGACTTCACAGGGTGGGAGTCGAACTCATCGCCGC
>Ga0307372_10006482_pt1 | contig 17090 bp, 11 predicted proteins | sample OX1MG_FD_202533 | JGI IMG/M metagenome (GOLD analysis project Ga0307372, IMG submission 202533) | Soil microbial communities from Risofladan, Vaasa, Finland - OX-1 | ecosystem: Environmental > Terrestrial > Soil > Coastal area > Acid sulfate soil | place: Finland: Risofladan, Vaasa | collected... | reverse complement strand
CCGTCGGCCAGCAGGTAGTTCGGCGCGCCACGGGTGACGACCGTGGTGACTACGTCACCCGGCCGGGGCAGAGCGCCCGCAACCACGGGGCCGTCAACCACGGGGCCGTCAACCACGAGGCCGTTCCCGCCCGGCGCGAAATGCACCAGGCGGTTGTCCGCGGCGCGGCCCGACATCCGGTGCGTCGCGCCGTCCTTACGGCCCTCGCCGTCGGCGACCAGCACCTCGACCGTCGTGCCCGCCAGCTTCTGGTTCTCCTGCCAGGACACCTCGCTGACCAGCGCGGCCAGCCGGTCATAGCGCTCCCGGACCACCTCGGGCGGGATCTGGCCGTCCATCTGGGCGGCCGGGGTCCCCGGCCGGATCGAGTACTGGAAGGTGAAGGCGCTCGCGAAGCGCGCCTGGCGGACGACGTCGAGGGTGTCGCAGAAATCCCGCTCGGTCTCGCCGGGGAAGCCGACGATGATGTCGGTGGTAATCGCCGCGTCCGGCATGGCGGCCCGGACCCGGTCGATGATGGCCAGGTACTTGTCGCGCCGGTAGGCGCGCCGCATGGAGCGCAGCACAGCATCGGAACCGGACTGCAGCGGCATGTGCAGCTGGGGCATGACGTTGTCCGTCGCCGCCATGGCGGCGATGACGTCATCGGTGAAATCGCGCGGGTGCGGGGAGGTGAACCGGACGCGCTCCAGTCCCTCGATCTCGCCGCAGGCCCGCAGCAGCTTGCTGAACGCCAGCCGGTCGCCGAACCCCACCCCGTAGGAGTTCACGTTCTGACCAAGCAGGGTGACTTCGAGGACGCCCTCGGACGCGAGCATCTCGATCTCGGCCAGCACGTCCCCCGGGCGGCGGTCCTCCTCGCGGCCCCGCAGGCTGGGCACGATGCAGAAGGTGCAGGTGTTGTTGCAGCCGACCGAGATGGCCACCCAGGCCGAGTACGGCGACTCCCGCCGGGCGGGGAGCACCGATGGGAACCGCTCCAGCGACTCCAGGATCTCGACCTGGGCCTGCTCCTGAACCCGCGCCCGCTCCAGCAGCACGGGCAGCGAGCCGATGTTGTGCGTGCCGAAGACCACGTCGACCCAGGGCGCGCGGGCGGTGATCGCGGCCCGGTCCTTCTGGGCCAGGCAGCCGCCGACGGCGATCTGCATGCCCGGGTGGGCGTTCTTGACCGGCAGCAGATGGCCGAGGTTCCCGTAGAGGCGGTTATCGGCGTTCTCGCGGACCGCGCAGGTGTTGAACACCACGACGTCGGGGGCGGCGTCGGGGGCGGCGCGCCGGTAGCCGGCGGTCTCCAGCAGGCCGGCGAGCCGCTCGGAGTCGTGCATGTTCATCTGGCATCCGTAGGTCCGGATGTCGAAGGTTCGCTGAGGAGTGGCGCCGACCATGCCCACCAGGGTAGACGCCCGCGCGGGCAGCAGGCGCCGCGCCCGGGGATGCCGGCTACCGCCGGTTATCAGTTTCTGGCGCGCCGGTGACTAACCCCTGCTCAGACCGGTGTCGCCGCAGCTGGCCGCAGGAACCTGTCCCGCTGGGTCGGCAATCTCCGCGAGGAGGGCTCGCGCGGTAGGGCACGATATGCCTATGACAGATGGCGGGACGGGTTCGGCGGGCATCGGGACAGCATCGACGGCAACGGCGACAGTGTCCAAACCGGAGATACCTTTCGGTGCGTGGTCGTCGCCTATCACCTCCGCCGACGTGGCCCGCGGCGGTCTGCGACTGTCCTTCCCGGCGGTCATCGGCGGTGACGTCTGGTGGCAGGAGGTGCGGCCGGATGAGGGCGGCCGGAGCACCGTTATCTGCCAGGCGGCCGGCGGCAAGCAGACGGAACTGCTGCCCGCGCCCTGGAACGCGCGGACGCGGGTCCACGAGTACGGCGGCCTGGCGTACCTGCCCGTGCCCCGCCCGCCCGTGCCAGGTCTCGCCGTGCGGGCCGGCAAATCGCCGCGCGGCCGCGCGATCGTCTTCGCCAACTACTCCGATCAGCGGCTGTACCTCGCGGGCCGGGAAACCGCCGAGGGCAAGGAGCAGCCGCAGCCGCTGACCCCGGACCCCACGCAGGTGCCCGCGGCCAAGGGGACGGGGATGCTGGAGGCCGGCGCGCTGCGTTACGCCGACTTCGTCCTCTCGCCGGATGACAGCGAGGTGTGGTGCGTGCAGGAGCGCTACGACGGGGACAAGGTCACCCGCTCGATCGTGGCCGTCCCCCTGAACGGATCGGCCGCCGCCAACCCGGAGGCCATCCGAACGCTGATCACCGGCTCGGACTTCTTCGCGTTCCCGAGCCCGTCACCCGACGGCAGCCGGATCGCCTGGATCGCCTGGAACCACCCGCACATGCCCTGGGACGGCACCGAGTTGCGGGTCGCCGCCATCGAGGACGGGGTGCCTGGCAAGAGCCGGCTGCTCAAGGGCAGCCTCCGCGAGTCGGTACTGGCTCCCGTGTGGCGAGATAACGCCAGCCTCTACGTGGCGACCGACTGGGCCGGCTGGTGGAACATTTACCAGCTCAGCCTGACCGGTGAGCCGCCGCTGGCCCTGTTCGCCGCCGACGAGGAGTTCGCCGGGCCACTCTGGCAGCTCGGGGCACGCCCGTTCGCCATGCTGGGCGACGGCCGGCTCGCGGTCGTGCACGGCCGGGGCTCGACTCGGCTGGGCATCCTGGACCCGGAGTCCGTCGAGCTGTCCGACCTCGACCTGCCCTTCACCGACTTCGACTTCTCGGTAGCCGCGGACGGCATGGCCATCGCGGGCATCGCGGGCAGCCCGCTGATGCCAGCGTCGGTCGTCCGGGTCGACGCCGGCAGCGGCAAGGCGGAGGTACTGCGGCGGGAACTCGACGAACTGCCGGACGAGGAGTACCTGCCGGTCCCCCGGGCGATGGAGTTCGAGGGGCCCTACGGCCGCGTGGTGCACGCCCTGGTGTACCCGCCGACCAGCCCGGACGCTACCGCGCCCGCCGGCGAGCTGCCGCCCTACGTGGTCTGGATCCATGGCGGCCCGACCTCCAGCGTCAACGCCGTTCTCGACCTGGAGAAGGCCTACTTCACCAGCCGCGGGATCGGGGTCATCGACGTCAACTACGGGGGCTCGACCGGCTACGGCCGGTCCTACCGCGAGCGCCTGCGCCGGCAGTGGGGCGTCGTCGACGTGGAAGACGCTATGGCGGCCGCCCGCTTCCTGGCCGACGCTGGTGAGGCCGACCCGAAGCGGCTGGCCATCCGCGGCGGCTCGGCGGGCGGCTGGACCGCCCTCGCCGCGGTGACCACCGGCGCGATCGCGAGCAGCCCGGTCTTCAGCGCCGCAACCTCCTACTACGGCGTTTCCGACCTGCGCGGCTTCGTCGATCAGACGCACGACTTTGAGTCGCGCTACCTCGACGGGCTGCTCGGGCCGCTGCCGGGCTTCGCCGCCGTGTACGAGGAGCGCTCCCCGCTCGGTCACGTGACGGACGCCACCGCGCCCGTGCTCCTGCTGCAAGGGCTCGATGATCCGATCGTCCCGCCGTCCCAGTCGGAGATCATCGCGGCTGACCTCGCGGCGCACGGCATCCGGCACGCCTACATCACCTTCGAGGGGGAATCACACGGCTTCAGGAAGGCCGAGACCGTGATGGCGTCGCTGGAGGCTGAGCTGTCGTTTTACGGTCAGATTCTCGGTTTCACCCCGCCCGGAGTCCCCGCGGTCAAGGTATCCGCGGGCACGCCCGCGCGGTAGGCGGCGGCTGCGGCCGGCCGGGGATCAGCGCGCGAACTCGATGGCCCGCGACTCCCGGACGACCGTGACCCGGATCTGGCCCGGGTAGGTCAGCTCCTCCTCGACCTGCTTGGCCACGTCCCGCGCGATGACCTGCGCCTGGATGTCGTCGACGTCCGACGGCTTCACCATGATCCGGACCTCGCGGCCCGCCTGCATCGCGAAGACCTTCTCGACCCCGTTGCGGGCCAGCGCGATCTGCTCCAGCCGTTCCAGCCGCTTGACGTAGGCCTCCAGCGACTCGCGGCGCGCACCGGGCCGGCCGCCGCTGATCGAGTCCGCGGCCTGGGTCAGCACGGCCTCCACCGTGTGCACCTCGACCTCGTTGTGGTGGGCCTCGATGGCGTGGACGACATCGGGCGACTCACCGTAGCGGCGGGCGATCTCCGCGCCGATGAGCGCATGACTGCCCTGGACCTCGTGCGTGAGCGCCTTGCCGATGTCGTGCAGGACTGTGCAACGTTTCATCAGGACGGGATCCATGCCGAGCTCGCTGGCCATCATGCCGGCGATGTGCGCCGATTCCACCAGGTGCTTGAGCACGTTCTGGCCGTAGGACGTGCGGTAGCGCAGCCGCCCGAGCAGGTTAGTCAGCTCGGGGTGCATCTCGGTGATGCCGACGTCCACCAGCGCGTCCTCGCCCGCGCGGACGCAGAGCTGCTCGATCTCGGCCTTGCTCCGCTCGTAGGCTTCCTCGATGCGCTGCGGGTGAATCCGGCCATCGAGCACGAGCCGCTCCAGCGTCAGCCGGCCCACCTCCCGGCGCACCGGGTCGAAGCAGGACAGCAGCACGGCCTCGGGGGTGTCGTCGATGATGAGGTTCACGCCGGTCACCGACTCGAAGGCCCGGATGTTGCGGCCCTCCCGGCCGATGATCCGGCCCTTCATCTCATCGCCGGGCAGGTGCAGCACGGAGACCACCGACTCGCTGGTCTGATCGCTGGCGACCCGCTGGATGGCCAGTGTCACGATCTTGCGGGCGCGCTTGTCGCCTTCCTTGCGCGCGTCACCCTCGATGTCGCGGACGATCAGTGCCGCCTCGCGCTTGGCCTGGTTCTCGATGATGGTGACTAGCTCGGTCTTTGCCTGGCTGGCGGTCAGCCCCGCCACCCGCTCCAGCACCTCGCGGCGCTGAGCGTCCAGCTGCTGCAGCTCGGCACGCTGCTCGTCAAGCTCGGCCTGGGCGGCCTCCAGTGCGTCGGCGCGCTGGTCGACCTTGCGCGCCTCTTCGTGGATCCGCTGCTCGCGCTCGGCCAGTCGGACCTCCCTGCGCTCGAGATCGGCGCGAAGCAGCTTGACCTCGTCCTTGACCGTCTTGATCTCGGCCTCAACCTCACGGCGGGCCACGTCGGCCTGGGCCGCGGCGGCCTCGGCCTTGGCGAGGATGGCCGCGGCGGCGCGTTCAGCCTCGACGCGTATCTGCTCGGCGCGCTGGGCCGCCTCCTCGGCGGCCTGCCGGCTGATATCGGCGCTCAGCTCGGGTGGCTGGCTCCCGTCGGACGGATGACCGCCGGCGGCGGCCGGGCCGACGGCGACGGGGACGGCGCCAGGGACGGTGGCGGTCGCCAACCCTGGCCGGGCGGCGCCTGCCTGGCGCAGGTCGGCTGCGTCCGTGCCTGCCAGGGCCGGGTCTGCCGCGCCCGCGCCGGGCCCGATTCCGCCGCGCCGGGCGCTGGCGGGCTGGACGCTGGCGGGCTGGACGCTGGATTCCTGGGGCTGACCGGCCTGGTCCGTCTGGCCGGCGGCGGGCGGGCCCGGCAGCAAGCTAGGGCTGCGGCGGATCACAAACCAGAGCGCGATCAGCGCGGCCAGTGCGACGACGCACGCGACTATCGCCAGCACGAGCACAATTCCGCTGTTCAAGTCGCGCCCCTTCCCGCTTACGGCTCGCGCGCATCGCGAGCCTGACTAGGCATGCCTGCCCTGCACACATGCCTTCCAGCGAGGGGTACTTCACGCCGACGCCGCAGCGATTGGCCGACGAGCTGACGCTCGGCACACCGCAGCCTGGCCGGGCGCAGGGGGCAGCGATACCGGTGACCTGCCTCCAGCCCTCTGGCTGGCCGACCGGTCGAGGCAGCCGCTACCTCAGCTCCGAGCGCACCGCTGACCCTGGCCGGGCCGCCCGCGAACTTACCGCGGAGGCTGGCCCTGCCGGCGCTCGGGCCTTGCAGCAGCCAGGCTGCGCAGCACGCCAGGCCAAGTTCACCTTGACCTAGGCGCGGCCAGCAGCCGAAGCTAGTCCTGCGTCAGGCTCAGCTTCTGCCCAGGCGAACAGCCCAGGCGCTCTTGCTCCTTCCACCGGGCCGCCATTGCCGGCCAGGCCAGGTTCGGCCTGGTTCTGCTTCGGCTACTACCCGTCGGTCGTGCCGCATCTTCATAGCCTCCAAGCCGCCCGGCTGAGTCGCCGCCGGGCCGCCCGGTGCTCATATCTGATCTTCCTTGTACCGCTGATCCGCCTTGCGCGGAGTAAACCTCGCTGCCGTGAGGTTAAGCGGAGATAACGATTTGGGCAAGTAGGAGCACACGGCCTCCGCGGGGCCCGGTGCGCTTCCACGGCCGTTCACCAATCGGTCGGTTCGCCGTCCGGCTCGGGTCCCGGCAGGTCAGGCAGGCCATCAACGGACGGCTCCTTTTCGAGCGCCTCCCGGACGACCCGGTAAGCCAGCCCTTCCGAATAACCCTTCCTCGCCAGCATCCCCATCAGCCGCCGGAACCGAGTCGACCTAGGCTGCCCGCGCATCGCCGCCAGGCGGCGCTCAACGAGCGCGCGGGCCGTCGCGTATTCCTGCTCCGGATCCACCCGGCCCACGGCCGCCTGGATGTCCTCGGTCGCCACGCCGCGCTGACGTAGCTCGGCCGCGAGCGCGCGACGGGCCAGGCCGCGCCCGTGGTGCCGGGAGTCGACCCAGGCCCGCGCGAACATCGCGTCGTCGATGAGCTGGACGTCAGCGAAGCGCTCCAGCACCGCCTCGGCGGCCTCGTCCGGCACGCCGCGCCGATGCAGCGCGCTGGCGAGCTGCGCGCGGGTCTGGGGCGCAGCTGTCAGCAGCCGCAGGCAGATCAGCCGGGCCACCGCCTCGGGATCCGCCGGCTCCGCTGGGGCTTCGCCGGACGGGACCATGCCAGGGTCGGCGTCGCACTCGCCTTCGCCCGGCCTCGCCCGGCGCGGGCGCCGTCCCTGCCCCGTTGCGGGGCTCCCGGCGGCCGCACCGACGCCGCGAGCCATGCCTACTCCACGCCCCGCAGGCTGGTCACCGTGGCCTTCGCGGCACCGGCGGGCTTAGCAGGAACACCGGCCTCGGGAGCGGCCGGAACCTGGGCGTCCACGCGGGCGCCGATGCCGAGCTTCTCCTTGACCTTCTTCTCGATCTCGTTGGCCATGTCCGGGTTACTACGCAGGAAAGTCCTGGCGTTTTCCTTGCCCTGGCCGAGCTGGTCGCCGTCGTAGGTGTACCAGGCACCGGACTTGCGCACAATGCCCTGCTCGACGCCGAGGTCGATGAGACTGCCCTCGCGGCTGATACCCACGCCGTACAGGATGTCGAACTCGGCGACCTTGAATGGAGGGCTGCAGTTGTGTACGACCACATCCTCGGCTACCAGGTTATGCAACTCCTCCACCTCCAGGTCGAAGGTCCTGGATCGCCGAACCGGCAGGATGGCCTCGACACGCGAGAACCAGAGCCCATCCGCCACGACCTCGCGCAGGAACGAGTCGTCAAGTGCCTCTGCGAGCCTCCCGACTCGATCGCGACGCATACGCGAAGCGCCAAGGACGATCTTCATTCCACCCCGCGGATCTCCTGCGCGCTCGCCGATCAGCTGAGCAGCTAGCAATGCCGTCACCCCACGGCGCTCCAGATGAGTGAGAACAGGCTCCGCCACGTCCTGCGGCAGGTAGACCCGCTGCGATCCCCGATAGCGCCCGTCGAGTGCCGCGACCTCGCGCGTCAGCACCTGCCCGCGCGGTCCCCACATCGGAATCCCGGCTGAAAATGCCGAGACGTTCTCCACTCCAGAGACCCGTACCTCCCATATCGGGAGCTTGCCTACGATCCTGCGCCCCTTCACTAGGCCGCCGCGTTGAGCCCGCGGATTGCGGCTCTGAACACTGCTCCCGATACCCCAGCGGAGAAGAAGCCAGTGAATTTGATGAGCAAGCTGCTCAGAGGTCGTAGTAAAGCCGACCCGGAGCCCGCCGGTCTGCTCCCTCGAGACATAACCGTCAGACTCGAAAATACCGAAAATGAGATTACCCACGACCTCGGCCGAGACGTCGGGCGCAAAGAAAGCCGCTGGAATCTTCTTGGTGGGAGCTAGGCCTCCTGCGATTCCCGCCCAGCGGCAAAGCTCAAGGACGCCGTTCTTCTCGCCGCGCCGATGGGAAAGCGCCACGGTAATGTCGTTGCTAGCCGGCTTCGCATCACATCCTAGGGTGCTGGCGATCCGGGCGACATCCTGCTGCAAAGACTCCGCGGTATTGATGAACTGCACAGGAGTCTTACCGCCGACGTAGCCGTCACCGATGAGATAACCAAGCAGCCTCGCGTGATCGGCTGGCACCGGCTCATGCGAGCCGAAGCCCAGGTAGGTCCTGGGCCTGGCTAGCCGGTCGCCCCTAATGAGTTCTCCTGCGGGTAGCCATCCACGCTCGGTCAAGACCCTGTGATCAGGCGTCACCCAGAGCTTGTTACTGTCACGAAGCTTGATTCCGATGACATCCTGCTCGCCTTGGTCGAACCAGGATGTTACCTCGCGTATATGCAAGATGCCGCTTTTGTCTGTCGATACAACGTGCACGGGAAGTTGCTGCTGGACGACTTCTTCGATGCGATGGATGAGGCCACTTACGGGGTCGAATATCTGAGTTCCCTCTGCAAGGCACTTGTTCTTCACTACTTTTACGCGGGTACGATTGCCCACTGCGTCAGTGCCATCTTTCAGCGTCTCGATACGTCGGATATCCAGCCGAATTGACGCGTAGAATTTGAGAGCCTTTCCCCCTGTCGTCGTTTCCGGACTTCCGAACATCACGCCTATCTTTTCCCGCAATTGGTTAATAAAAATGGCGGTGGTATGCGTATTGTTAAGCGCGCCGGCGATCTTGCGGAGAGCCTGGGACATCAGCCTCGCCTGCAGGCCGACGTGGCTGTCCCCCATCTCACCCTCGATCTCCGCGCGCGGGACCAGCGCCGCGACCGAGTCGATGACCACGACGTCAATAGCCCCGGAGCGGATCAGCATGTCGCAGATCTCCAGCGCCTGCTCACCGGTGTCCGGCTGGGAGACCAGCAGCGCATCGGTGTTCACGCCGAGTTTCGAAGCGTAGTCGGGGTCAAGCGCGTGCTCAGCGTCGATGAACGCGGCGATGCCGCCGGCCTTCTGGGCGTTAGCGACCGCATGCAGGGCGAGCGACGTCTTTCCGCTGCTCTCCGGCCCGTAGATCTCGACTATCCGGCCACGCGGGAGGCCGCCGATGCCAAGCGCGGCATCTAGCGCGATGGAGCCAGTGGGGATGACCTCGATCGGCGCGCGGGCCTCGTCACCGAGTCGCATGATGGCGCCCCGGCCGAACTGCCGCTCGATCTGCGCGAGCGCGGTCTCCAGGGACTTCTCCCGGTCGCCGCCGCCCCTGTTGCCCGCTTTATCGCTGGGTGCCATGTGAACTCCTGTCGGGATCAAGGGGCTCCGCTGAGCCACTCGCAGCACGGCGATCCGCACTACCTGGATCCGCCTGCCTGACCATGTCATCTGCTAACGGCGGAGACGCTACGCGTCGCCACTGACAATTCCTCGTGTCGTCCTCGTGCCGGGCTTCCCTGGCGGTCGCCGCGAGTCGCGCGAGACCTCCAGCAGTCCTACTGTAGCGAACAACTGTTCGATCATGCAGGCGACACGCCGAGTTGACCGAAATCGCGTCACCACCATGTCAAACGGACCACCCGCGGCGCTTCCCGGCCTGCTCAGGGCCGTTCCGCAGCCTGCGGCAGGCGCGCCCTGACGGCCGCCGCCAGCGCGGGAATGTCCACCGGGCCGGTGGTGTCCACGATGATGACCTCGCCGACGCCCACGGGACGGTCGTATTCGGCGAGCATCTCCGCGGACAAGCGGGTCACCACGTGCACGGGATGAGTCGCCGCCGCGCGGGCGGCGTAGCGGCGGGCGGCGACCTCGGGCGGGCAGGCGCAGTTCACCTCGACGACCCGGCCGCCGAGGGCCGGGATCCGGTTCCGCTCATAGGCCCCGTACGGCCGGAAGTTGGCCTCGAGGACCACCGCGGGCGCGTCGGCCGCCAGCGCCCACAGCAGTTCCATCGCGGCTCCGCCCAGCCGGCGCGACCACGCCAGGTCGATCGCGGGCGCACTGCCGGGTGCGCCACTCAGGGCGTCGTGCAGGGTCTCCTTGATCCGGTCCTTGCTCAGCAGCGCGAACCCCAGTCCAGCGGCCAGCGGCACGGTCAGGGTGGTCTTGCCCGCGCCAGGAGCCCCGGAGGCCAGCACGATGCGCCGACCGGAACGCTCCATCAGCGGTCAGCGGGCCCGCTCGGGCAGGTGGAAGGCGTCGCAGACGGCACGCCACACGGTCTTCGCGTCCTCGCCGTCGGCCAGTGCCTGGTTGACGGTGCGGTTGCCGAGCGCGCCGATGACGTGATCCTTGGCCACGCTCTCGGCGTACGCCTCGCCGAACTGCGCGCGCATGTGATCCCAGAACGCAGTTAGCCGCACGCGGGCCAGGTTACCCCCGCTCCACGGGCCAGCGCACCGACCCGCCGGGCCCGACGCACGCGTCCGAGTGCCATCGCGGCCTGGTTAGTGTTTCGTTACGGATCTGAGTTCTTGCGCTCCCGCGGGGATCGGATGTTACTGTCCTAGTGGAGAACAAGGACCGCGCCTAGCCCCCGGAGGCCCCGCAGTGGCACGCCTGGACGAGAGCCCTGGCCTGTGGCTGGTTTCGCGGCGCCACGTCGACCTCCTGCGCGTCTCTAGCGCCATGTGTCGCTCTTTCTGCTGATCCGTCCTTAACGGATAACGGATTTCCCCGCATCACGGATTCGTTCCGCCTGCCTTGACCGGGTAACTCCCGGCACCGTCAGCCATGTCCGCACGCCAGCAGAAGGATGCCGCATGCCGTCGCCGCCCCGGCGGGGCCAGGGTCAGTGGGCCCTGGGCCACCTTGAGCCGCTCAACGCCGCTGAAAGATTCAAGAAAGACGATGGCGGGCTGAACGTCCGCGACCGGATCATCAACCGCTACGCCAGCCAGGGTTTCTCCGCCATCGACCCGTCCGACCTGCGCGGCCGGTTCCGCTGGTGGGGGCTGTACACGCAGCGCCGGCCGGGGATCGAGGGCGGCCGCACCGGCGCCCTGGAGGACGCCGAGATCGAGGACAGCTACTTCATGATGCGGGTCCGCATCCCCGGCGGGCAGCTCACCGCCGGGCAGCTGAGGACGGTGGCCGGCATCGCGAAGGAGTACGGCCGCGACCTGGCCGACATCACCGACCGGCAGAACGTCCAGTACCACTGGATCCGGATCGAGGACGTCCCGGCGATCTGGGCTCGCCTGGAGGAAGCGGGCCTGTCCTCGCTGCAGGCCTGCGGCGACGTGCCGCGCAACATACTCGGCTGCCCGGTGGCCGGGATCGACTCCGGCGAGATCCTCGACGCCACGGCGACGCTGCGCGCGACCGAGGCGGTCGCGGCCCTGAACCCGGAGTTCGAGAACCTGCCGCGCAAGTTCAAGACCGCCATCTCCGGCTGCGCCTCGCACTGCACGGCGCACGAGGTCAACGACGTCTCGTTCGTCGGCGTTACCGGGCCGGACGGCGTCCCCGGCTTCGACCTGTGGGTGGGCGGCGGCCTGTCGACCAACCCGATGATCGCCCAGCGCCTGGGCGTGTTCGTCCGCCCGGACCAGGTGCCCGCCGTCTGGGCGGGCGTCGCCGGCCTGTTCCGGGACTACGGCTACCGCCGACTGCGCAGCCGGGCCCGGCTGAAGTTCCTGGTCTCCGACTGGGGCGCGGAGCGGTTCCGCGAGGTACTGGAGACGGAGTACCTGGGCGAGCGGCTGCCCGACGGCCCGGCCCCGGCGGCACCGGCACAGGGCAGCCGCGACCATGTCGGCGTGCACCGGCAGCGCGACGGCCGTTACTACATCGGGGTGGCACCGCATGTGGGGCGCAGTTCCGGCACCCAGCTGTGGCAGGTCGCCGACCTCGCCGAGGCCTACGGCTCCGGGACGATCCGCACGACGACCGAGCAGAAATTGCTGATCCTCGACGTGCCGGAAGATCACCTGGCCGACCTGCTGGGCGCGCTCGACGACCTGGACCTGCAGGCGAAGCCGTCGGCCTTCCGCCGCGGCACGATGGCCTGCACGGGCATCGAGTTCTGCAAGCTGGCCATCGTCGAGACCAAGGGGCGCGCCCGGGACCTGTACACCGAGCTCGGCCGCCGGCTGCCGGACTTCGACACGCCCATCACCATCAACGTCAACGGCTGCCCGAACTCGTGCGCCCGGTTCCAGCTCGCCGACATCGGCCTGAAGGGGTCGATCGTCGACGGGACCGAGGGATTCCAGGTTCACCTGGGCGGGTCGCTGGGCGCGGACCCGTCGTTCGGGCGCAAGCTGCGCGGCCTGAAGGTCACCGCGGACGCGCTGCCGGACTATGTCGAGCGGGTGCTGCGCAACTACCAGGCCGACCGGGCGGACGGCGAGCAGTTCGCCACCTGGGTGCGGCGGGCCGGCGAAGGGCTGCTGGCGTGAGCGGCGAGCGCCAGGTCCCCTTCTACTGCCCGTACTGCGGCGAGGAGGCGCTGCGCCCGTCCGGGCCCGACGCCGGCGACTGGGAGTGCGGCGCCTGCGCGCGCGGCTTTCAGCTGCGCTTCGTGGCCGTCCTGCGCCCGCAGCGGCGAGACCAGCCAGATCCGCTCCCGGGGCTGGCGTCGTGACGGCGTATCCGCTGGCGCTGGACCTGACCGGACGCCCGGCCGTGGTCGTCGGCGGCGGGCAGGTGGCGCTGCGCCGGACCCGCGCGCTGGTCGACGCGGGGGCGCTGGTGACCGTAATCGCGCCGCGGATGCTGGCCGAGTTCCCCGCCCTCATAACGCAACGGGGCGCCGAGCCGGCCGCCGGCCCGGCCAGCGGGCCCAGCGTCACGCTAGTCCGGCGCGAGTACCGGGACGGTGATCTGGCGGACGCCTGGCTGGCGCACGCCGCGACGGACGACCCCGCCGTCAACGCGGCGGTCGCGGCGGAGGCCGAGCGCGAGCGGATCTGGTGCGTGCGCGCTGACGACGCCAGCGTCTCCACGGCGTCGACCCCGGCGGTCACCCGGCACGGCGAGCTGACCGTCGCCGTCACGGCCAGCGGCGATCCCCGGCGGTCGCAGGCGCTGCGGGCCGCTATCGCGGCGGCGCTGGCTGACGGCAGCCTGCCGCCGGGCCGCCGGGCCCGCCGCCCTCGCCGGCCGGCCGCCGCCGGCAGCGTGGCCGTGATCGGCAGCGTGGCCCTGATCGGCGGCGGGCCCGGCGACGCCGGGCTCATCACCGTGCTCGGCCGCCGGCTGCTCGCCGAGGCCGACGTGGTGGTGGCCGACAGGCTGGCGCCCCGATCGCTGCTGGCCGAGCTCGACCCGGACGTCGAGGTCATCGACGCGGGCAAGGCGCCGCACGCGCACAACCTGACCCAGGAGCAGATCAACGACCTGATCGTGGAACGGGCGCTGGCCGGCCAGCGCGTCGTGCGGCTCAAGGGCGGCGACCCGTTCGTCTTCGGCCGCGGCGGCGAGGAGGCCCTGGCCTGCGTGCGGGCGGGCGTCCCCTTCCGGGTCGTGCCCGGCGTGACCAGCGCCGTCGCGGTGCCCGCCTATGCCGGCATCCCGGTCACGCACCGCGGCGTCACGCAGGACTTCGCCGTGGTGTCCGCGCACCTGGACCCGTCGCACCCGGGCGCGACCGTGGACTGGGAGTCGCTGGCCCGCGGCCCCGGCACGCTGGTGCTGCTGATGGGCGTGGCGCACCTGGAGGAGATCTCGGCCGAGCTGATTAAGCGCGGCCGGGACGCGGCCACCCCGGTGGCGGTGATCCGCGACGGCACGATGCCCAGCCAGGACGTGCTGACCTCCACCCTCGGTCAGGTGGCCGCCGACGCCGACCGCGCGGGCGTGCGGCCGCCGGCGGTCGTGGTGATCGGCGAGGTAGTCCGGCTCCGCGAGCTTCTGGAAGTGGCATGAGTAACCCGACCCTGCTGGCCGTCGCGCATGGCAGCAAGGACCCTGCCGCGCAGGAGACGGTCGGCGTGCTCGCCCGCCAGATCCGGCGGCTGGCTCCCGTGCTGGACGTGCGCGTCGCTTTCGTGCAGCACGCGGAGCCGGCGCTGCCCGACGTGCTGAGCGCCGCAGGGGCGAACACGGTCATCGTTCCGCTGCTGCTGTCCACCGGCTACCACCTGCGGACCGACATCGCCCGCGCCGCCAGCGAGGTCGGCGCCCGGGTCGCCGACCAGCTGGGGCCCGACCTGCTGCTGGTCACCGCCCTGGCGGGCCGCCTCACCCAGGCGGGCGTGCCGGACGGGACGCCCGTGGTGCTGGCGGCGGGCGGCTCGTCCGACCCGGCCGCCGAGGCGGACATCCAGGCACAGGCGGCGCTGCTCGCCGAGCGCCTGGCCGTGCCCGTGGTCCCCGCGTACGCGTCGGCCGGCCGGCCGCGGGTCCCGGAGGCGGTAGCTGACCTGCGCGAGCGCACCGGCCAGCCGGTGGCGGTGGCCACCTACCTGCTGGCGCCCGGCCATTTTCACGACCAGCTCCAGCATGCGGGCGCCCGCTGGGTCACCGCGCCCCTGGGCGGGCACCCGGCGATGGCGGGCCTGGTGATCGACCGGTACCGCACCGCCTCCCGCCGTCCGGCCGCCGCGACCGCTGGGTCCGCCGGGGCGGAAGCGGAGGCGGCGGCCGGGGCGGAAGCGGAGGCGGCGGCGGCGGCGGCCGGCCTGCGGATCGGCTGGCGGCTAGCCGACGCTGCCGTGGGCGAAGATGGCCCCGTCGGAGCCGGTCTTCGTGCCCGCGATGCCCGCGCCCCATAGCGCGTGGGTTCCGGGGATGGCGGCGAGCTCGCCGGGGCCCCAGCTCATGCCGGACGCCGTGCGCGTGCGGGTCCACGTGCCGGACTTGGACCTGTGCAGCACCCACGACACGCTGGGCAGCCCGAAGGAGCTGGCGGTCATCCAGAGGCCACCCTGGCCGTCGGAGATGACCTGGCCCAGCTGGAGCTTCCACGGCACGGCGACCTTCCGCCAGCGCTTGCCGTTCCAGTTGACCGCCAGGGCCGCAGGCTGGCCGCCGGCCGCCCGTCCCACTACCCACACGTCAGTGCGGGAAAGGGCGACGATGCCGCCGAACTGAGCGTTGTCCAGGGTGGCGGCTGATACCCGCGTCCAGCTTTTGCCGTTGTCATGGACAACGGAGTCTCCGGGGGACAGGCGCGACCCGATCGCCCAGATGTTGCGGGGCGACAGCGCACTAGCCCCCTCGAGGCCGCTGGCGGCCCCGCCGATCTCGGTCCAGCGGTGGCCGTTGTAGTGCCAGGTGCCCAGGCCGCCGCTGAAGCCGGGGCCCCCGAATACCCAGACGTTCGTGGCGCTGAACGCGGTGACCCCCGTCAGCTCGTTCTCCCCGCTGGTCGTCCACCTTTTCGCCACCGACCATTTCTTCCCGTTCCAGTGCAGCACGTACTGCCCGAGCCCGCTGATGGCCCAGATGTCGCTGCTCGACGGCGCGCTGGCAGCCTCGATCACGTCGGTCAGCCCGGCGGGCAGCGACGCAGGACGCCAGCGCCTGCCGTTCCAGCGCGCGGCGACCGGTTCGCTGCGGAGGGCCGCGTTACTCGTCCCGAAAGCCCAGGCGTCGCCTTTGCCCGGCGCAACGACGGCGTAGTAGGCGCTGTACTGAGAAGCCAGGCCGTAGTGATGCCGGTAGAAAATTCGCCAGCCCGGAGTGCTGGCGGCCTGAGCTGGCACGGCAATCGTCGCCGCGAGCGTGGCGGCCGACATCACGGCACCCGCGAGAATGGCTATTCGGTGGAACCGGCTCATGACAGCCTCCGCTAAGCCCGCCGCGCGCCACTCGGCGCATGGCAACGGCACACTACCAAATTTACGGATAAAAAATGTGATAACGGATGGCTCGCTGGAGCGGTGAACACGGGGAACTCGCGGTTACGGCTGCGAGCGAACATGGCCCGCCACGGCTACGGCCACTGATACACCGACTTCGTGCTGACCCGCGCTGAGCCACCTGCACCGGCCGGACAACAGGCTGGACCAGGCTGTCGGCGGGGCAAGGCAGTATGGGGGGATGTCCGTCACCGTGCCTGACCAGGGCCGGGATCTCGCCGGTTTCAGCGAGGCGACCAGGGCCTGGTTCACCGCCGCCTTCGCGGCGCCGACCCCGGCGCAGGCGCAGGCGTGGGGAGCGATCGCGCGCGGCGAGCACACCCTCGTCATCGCGCCGACCGGGTCCGGCAAGACGCTGGCGGCGTTCCTGTGGGCGATCGACAAGCTGGCAAGCGAGCCGGCTCCCGCCGACCCCCGGCAGCGCTGCCGGGTGCTGTATGTTTCCCCGCTCAAGGCCCTCGCCGTCGACGTCCAGCGGAACCTGCGCTCGCCGCTGACCGGCATCGGGCACGCGGCGCGGCGGCTCGGGCTGGCCGAGCCGGATATCAGGGTCGGGGTCAGGACCGGGGACACAGCCGCCGACGAGCGCCGCAAGCTGGCGGGCAAGCCGCCGGACATCCTCATCACCACGCCCGAGTCGCTCTACCTCATGCTGACCTCGCGAGCCCGCGAGACCCTGCGCAGCGTGCAGACCGTGATCATCGACGAGGTCCACGCGCTGGCCGGCGGCAAGCGCGGTGCCCACCTGGCGCTGTCCCTGGAGCGGCTGGACGCCCTGCGCGCGGCCCAGGACGAGCTGGCCGGCGAGGGCTCCCAGCAGCGGCCGGTGCAGCAGCGGCCGGTGCAGCGGATCGGGCTGTCGGCGACCGTCCGGCCCCCCGAGGAGGTCGCCGCGTTCCTCGGCGGCTCGCTGCCGGTCAGCATCGTCTCGCCGCCCAGCGAGAAGCAGTTCGACCTGAAGATCGTCGTACCGGTCGAGGACATGGCCGACCTGCAGACGGCCGACGGCGGCCCGGCCGGCCCGCCGGGCGTGCAGCCGGGCGGCGACGAGCTCGAGCCGGGGCCAGGTAACCCGGTCCGCCAGCACTCGATCTGGCCGCACGTCGAGGAGCGCGTGCTGGAGCTGATCCAGAGCCACCGTTCCACGATCGTGTTCGC
>Ga0307372_10006480_pt1 | contig 17092 bp, 14 predicted proteins | sample OX1MG_FD_202533 | JGI IMG/M metagenome (GOLD analysis project Ga0307372, IMG submission 202533) | Soil microbial communities from Risofladan, Vaasa, Finland - OX-1 | ecosystem: Environmental > Terrestrial > Soil > Coastal area > Acid sulfate soil | place: Finland: Risofladan, Vaasa | collected... | reverse complement strand
GCCAGACCTGCGCCAGATCTACGATGCCCTGCAGATCGATCCGGCGCCGGGCGGGGTCAGGAAATACGTCGCATGACCCGCCCAATGCCCGAATGTAGTGTTACTCGGCGAAAATCTGCCGCACACAATGCTGATATTGCAGAAGTTTTTTTAGTGAGTGTCAAAGATGGGTTATGGCACCAGCCAAACCGCCGCCGGCAACACGCTCGCGTCCGTGTGACACGGTACCGATCATGACCAAGGCGTGATTGGCGCGCCGCCGCTTAAGCCGCCAATCTCGTGCCTTGACACAATTCGGATACACCGGGCTGGCATGATGCGGCCCATGATCAGCACCCGCTCGCAGTTCCTGCGTCGCTCGATCGGCTCGGTCGCGCTTGTCGCCGCGCTGACCGGCTGCTTTGCCGCCACCACCCCGGCCTCCGCGCGCCTTTGGATCGGCTTCGGTTTTCCGGGCTTGTATGCCGGGCCGCCAGCCTACTACTACCCGCCGCCGGCCTATTACCCCCCGCCGGCCTACTACCCGCCACCGGCCTACTACCCGCCGCCGCCGATGTCCTACGCCCCGCCGCCGGCAGGCCCTGCGCCCGCCGCCAACCAGACCTGCTACGCCGGCCCCTACACCTGCCCGATGGATCGACCCGTGGCCTCCGGCGCGGCCTGCTACTGCCTCGGCAACGGTGGCACCCGGATGTGGGGCAGGGCAAACTGACCAGGTCGGCGCCCCCCGCCGGCGACCTCCGTGCGCGGTCCGGGTCCGGGTCCGCCGCCCCGGCAGAGCAACCCCCGGACATCGAAGACTACGCCCTGATCGGCGACTGCGGCACCGCGGCACTGGTCAGCCGGGCCGGTTCGATCGACTGGCTATGCTGGCCGCGTTTCGACAGCCCCGCCGTCTTCGCCGCCCTGCTCGGCACCCCTGCCAACGGCCGCTGGCGCATCGCGCCGGATGCCCAGGGCGCCCGCGTGTCGCGCCACTACCGGCCGGGCACGCTGATCCTGGAAACCCTGTTCGACACCGACCAGGGCAGCGCCGCGCTGATCGACTGCATGGTGCCGGGACGCCGTTCGGTGGTGCGCATCGTCGAGGGCCGGTCGGGCAATCTCGCCATGCGGCTCGATGTGGCGCTGCGCTTCGACTACGGCTCAGCGATCCCCTGGGTGACGCGGCTGGAACATGGGCACGGCATCTGCGCCGTCGCCGGGCCGGACCAGGTGGTGCTGCACAGCGACGTGCCGTTGCACGGCCGCGATCTGACCCACGCCGCCACGTTCGACGTGGCCGCGGGGCAGCGCGTGCGCTTCGTCCTGACCCACGGCCTGTCGTACCAGCCCCGCCCGCACCCGCCCGACGCCGAGGCGGCACTGGCGGGGACAGAAACGTTCTGGACCGCGTGGTCCGCCCGCTGCACCTATCACGGCATCTGGCGCGCGCAGGTGCTGCGCTCGCTGATCACCCTGAAGGCGCTCAGCTACGCCCCGACCGGCGGCATCGTCGCCGCGCCCACCACCTCGCTGCCCGAGCAACCCGGCGGCCAGCGCAACTGGGACTACCGGTTCTGCTGGCTGCGCGACGCCACCTTCACGCTGATGGCGCTGATGCACGCCGGCTACCAGGAGGAGGCGCGCGCCTGGGGCGACTGGCTGCGCCGCAGCGTCGCCGGCACGCCGGCGCAGGTGCAGACGCTGTACGGCCTCGCCGGCGAGCGCTGGATCATGGAGTGGGAGGTGCCGTGGCTGCGCGGCTACCAGGGCGCCAGCCCGGTGCGCGTCGGCAACGCCGCCAGCACGCAGGTGCAACTCGACGTGTACGGCGAGTTGCTCGACGCCCTCTACCAGGAAGCGCATGGCGGCCTGGTGCGGCCGCAGGCGAGTTGGGACCTGCAGACCGCCTTGATCGGGCATTTGGCGGAAATCTGGCAACAGCCGGACGAGGGGATATGGGAGGTGCGCGGCGGCGCGCGGCATTTCACCTTCTCCAAGGCGATGGCCTGGGTGGCGATGGACCGGGCGATCCGCACCGCGGAGGAGTTCGGCCTGGAGGCGCCGCTCGAAACCTGGCGGGCGCTGCGCGCGCGCATCCATGACGCGGTGTGCCGCGATGGCTTCAACACGGCGAAGGGCGCCTTCGTGCAGTACTACGGCGCCGACGAGCTGGACGCGAGCCTGCTGCTGCTGCCGCTGGTCGGCTTCCTGCCGGCCGACGATCCCCGCATGCGCGGCACGATCGAGGCGATCGGCCGCGACCTGATGACCGACGGCCTGGTGCAACGCTACCGCACCCACCAGGGCGTTGACGGCCTGCCGCCAGGCGAGGGCGTGTTCCTGGCCTGCAGCTTCTGGTACGCCGACTGCCTGACGCTGCTGGGCCGCCGCCGCGAGGCGCGCACCCTGTTCGAGAAGCTGCTGGCCCTGTGCAACGACGTCGGCCTTTTGGCCGAGGAATACGATCCCGTGGCACGGCGGCTGCTCGGCAATTTCCCGCAGGCGTTCTCACACCTGGCGCTGATCAATACCGCGCTGAACCTGGAGAATGCGCACGGTCCGGCGCATCGCCGGGGCCGCCCTGGGCCTGGCATCCACGATCCGGGCGGCGCGGCTGGCCAGGCTCCGGAGGGCAGGCTCCGGCCGAAGGCATGACTTCGTTGGTTATTCCGCACGGGACGGGACGACTCTCGTCATCCCCGAGCAAGCGCCAGGGGATTCTCACATCTCCAAACCCTAAGCGATATCAACGGGTTGCTGGCGTCGGTTGCAATAGGGGCAAAACCCCGGGCACGCAGGTGCAGCATGATCGAGGGTCGGCTGGCGGAATGGCGGAAATCCGCCATCGTTACGGCGTCTGGTACCGCAACAAGGCATGATTTTCCATAATCTGCCCGGGGGTTTGCCCCTATTACCGTCGGTTGAAGGCTGCCCCTGCACCATTCCTCCGGCCAGAAAAACAGAGAAATACAGACACCACCAAAACTTTGCCCGATCGCAGTCGCCATCCATTTTGAGCACGACATCACATGTGAGCATGCCCTGGCGCGCAAGCGAGGGCCCAGCGGCATGCGTCCCCCAGCGGAGTCGCACAAGTCGGGACTTACACGGGCTTTCAATATGATGGAATTTCACTACTTATTAACCTTCCCATAATAATTGCCATGAGGTCGCCGGCAAAATAGCCGTGGCCAACAGGCTGCCCGAGAGCGCATGCAAGACAACCATTCTGGGAAGGTTAATAAGTCACAGATTACAGAAGGAAGTACCAAAATTTCCTGCCCGCATGATCCGGATCGATGGACCATGATCGATATTTCATCTGATCTGTGACTCAATCGATGCATTCTGTGTTAAACACTCGCTTTTTTTCTTTCCGCAACCCCGGGATGATCCGGGCGGCCGCGGCCAAGACCGAGCACAAGCCAAGTGCGATTGCCCTGCCTATCGCCTGACTCCTGACGCTTCCCGCGTAGAATTCTCTTGCGATCGAGAAACGTCGCACGATGGTCGGCCGGTCGCGATGGCTTGATCCCATAGGCTTCTTATCCGTTGGATCCGCCGATGCGGGACCAATCGGATGAATGTGAAGCGGCGGCTCGTCCGAATTTGCCGCGCGGCCGACGGAGAGGTATTGCCTTTTTGATTCCGGGTCCACCAGCTTGGGCTCTTGTGCTCTTGTCGCAAACTTTGTTGCAGCGGTTGCAACCTGAGCAACAGAGCAGAAAACATTGTCGGCCCCGGATGCGCGCTGATGCGCACAGATGGACCAGGCGACATGATGGGTCTGCGCGTTTTCCTGCGGCGTGGTTGCGCACATTCATTGCAGCAGCACGGTGAATCTGCGTGCATCCGCGTGCATCTGTGGCTGAAATTCCTGCGTGCTTTCGTCCGGAGCAAGTCCAAGAAGTTTGCCCCCACGGCCAAAGGCCAAACGTAGCCTGCGTTGCTCCGACCCCGCCGGCCCAGGGCATCCAGGTCGATTTGCGGCGGTTCGCCGACATCGGCCTGCTCAAGCCCGGCGATGCGCCGAGCCTTGGCGATCGCCGCCCCGATAACGACGGCGATAGTCTGGCGCAGGAAGGGCAAATCCTTCCGCATCGCTTCGATCGCGGTGCGTTGCCGCTGGCGGGCGGCGCTGGCAGCCTGATCAGGCCCGGACCGTTGTCAGCCGCTCAGCCCGGCGGTGCCACCGAAAGCCGTCCCACCACGCCATGCTTCTCGATCAGGCCCGCGACCAGCCCGGACTGCTTCGCCTCCTCCACGAAATCGCGCAGGAAGACCGCGCCCGCCGCGTTGCCGCGCGCGGTGCCGATCGCCTGCTGCACCGCGGTGAACTTGCCGTCGAGGATCCGCGCGCCGGGCATCTTCGGCAAATCCCCCAGCAGTCCGGGCCGCAATCCGGCCAGCGCGTCCAGCTTGTCGCGCACGAACAGTTCGACCGCGCTGTTGAGGCCGTCGGACCGCAGCAGCGTGGCATGCCGGATGTTGCGTTCCAGCCAAAGGTCATACGCGCTGCGCGCCGACACCGCGATCCGCACGCCCGGGCGGTCCACGTCGTCGATCGTCCGCAACGGCGATCCGGCCGGCACCAGGTAGGTCGCCTCGATTTCCACATAGGCGGCGGTGAAGGCGATCTTCTCAGCGCGCGCCGGCTCGGCGCCGATCAGCCCGATGTCCCAGGCGTCGCTGCCCGCCGCGTCCGCCAGCTCGCCGGGCTTGGCATACGGCACGTATTTGACCGGCACGCCCAGACGTTCGGCGATCGCGCGCGCCATGTCGGGTGACACGCCCGCCGGATCGCCGGAGGGGGTGCGGCCAGTCACCAGCAGGAAATTGCCCATGTTGATCGCGGCACGCAGGACGCCGTGCGGCGCGAGTTCGGAGACGATAGACTGGGGCATGCGGATGGACTCCGGAGAATGAGCATGTGGCACTGTACCGACCCACGCGCGGGCCGCAAGCGGGACGATGCCGCGCGACGCGACGGACTCGCCGGGCCATGCCTCGACGGCACATGCCGCCGCCCGATTTGCTCCGCGAGGTGCACTATCCGCACATGCTCACGATAAAGCGAAGCCGATGCAACCCATTTTGGCCATGATTTGCATCAAACGTGCCTGCTGCGAAACCGAATGCCAATTCGCAGCGCAGTACGATCAAACGGGGGAGTACAACCATGCCGGCTCAGCGACCGATTCTGATCGTCGAAGATGATGCGACCTTGCGAGATATCCTGGCGGAGTACCTCGCCGGCGTCTCCGGTTTCACCGTCGCCACCGCCGCGAACTTGGAGGAGGCCGACAAGGCGATCAACCATGCAGACGCACGCTTCGACGCCGTGATCCTCGACATCGGCTTGCCGGATGGCGATGGACGCGACTATTGCGCCAGCCTCCGGCGGCAGGGACACAAGATGCCCGTCATCATGCTGACCGGGTCGGATGGCGAGGCGGACGTCGTGCGCGGTCTCGACTCCGGCGCCAACGACTACATCGCAAAGCCGTTCCGCTCGAACGAATTGCTGGCGCGGCTGCGCGCCCAGTTGCGCCTGTTCGACGGCAGCGAGGAAGCCGTGTTTTCCGTCGGACCATACACCTTCCGGCCTGCCAAGAAGCTTTTGCAGGACCCCGCCAGGAATCGCCGCATCCGGCTGACCGACAAGGAATCGGCGATCCTTAAACTCCTCTACCGCTCGGACGCGCGTCCCGTGGGGCGCGAGATTCTGTTGCATGAGGTGTGGGGCTACAACCCGGCGGTGACGACCCACACGCTGGAAACCCACATCTACCGCCTGCGGCAGAAACTGGAGACCAATCCCGCAAGTCCGGCACTGCTGCTGACCGAACATGGGGGCTACCGCCTCAACCTGCACATGGCGACCGCCGACGCCGCATGACCGCACAGGTACGCTCAGGGCGCGTCAGGGAATAATCGTTCCGACCGCGGAGAAGGCGATCCCCCCTTGTCGTCATCCCCGCACTGTCGTCATCCCCGCACTGTCGTCATCCATGTCATGTTGCGGCATCCATGTCATTGCGAGGAGCGGAGCGACGAAGCAACCTCCAGCCCGGCGAGCCGCGGTCCTGCGTCATCGGGCGGGAGATTGCTTCGTCGCTGCGCTCCTAGCAATGACATGGTACTCGGTCCCCGCACGACTACATCAGCCTTTCGTGCGCTTGGTATAATTCCCGACCCGTCCTTGGCCGGTCCGGTCGGCAATCCGCCCGCAATGCCAGGGGGAAATAGCCAGGGGGAAATAGAACGAATGGTTCGGCGGCGGCCGGGCAATCACCCTGCGCGGAGGTTTGCCAGGGCTTCCTCGCGTGACGCGCAGTCTTCGAAAACACCACTGAAACCGCCCAGTTCGATCACCCGCCGGACCGGCGCGGTCAGGCCGCACAGGACCAGCCTTCCCTGGGTCTGCGCGGCGAGGCGGGCGGCGATCAGCAGCGCGCGCAGCCCGAGGCTGCCGACATAGTCCAACCGTGACGCCTCGATCAGCAGGCGCGCCTGTCCGGTGCGGATCAGTGTGGTCAGCCGTTCGCCGAACTGCCTGGCGGAGTCGGCATCGAGCCGGCCGGCAATAGCGACGACGGTAACCTCGCCCGCGGCTTCCTCGGTGAGTTCCACGCTGCCTCAAGCCTCCTGCGGGCTATCTTCCGGACCACGGTAGCGGCAGCGCGCCCCGCAAGGCAATCGACCGCTGGCAGCCGCCCGAGAGATTGACTCCCGGCAGCCCGCAGCCCGGCACGCCTCAATGATGGAACTGGAACCGCACGACGCAGCTCTCGCCCCGCCGTGTGGCCGTTGCGCGATCGGCATTGTGCCGCAGCAGGAAGCCTGCCAGCAGCCGCGCCCCATCCTCGCTCGCGCGGATGTCCGCATCGCTGGGCCGCCGCTCCGGCAGTTCCAGCAGATCGCCGGTGTAGCGTGCCTCCACCGCCAGGTCGAATTCGTCGAAGCTGCCCGACAGCACGACCGGTCCGCGCGGCGCGCAGTTCTCCACGATCACCTCGATCAATTGCTGCGCGGCGAAGGTGGCGCGGGTGACAACGTCACGCCGTGCACCCCACAGCCCGCCGCGTCCATCCATGAAGCTGTGGATCGCATCGAAATCGATTTGCTTCGGCTCGACGGCCAGCACCGCGCGTCGGCGCATGCCGAGGCGGAACACCGCGTTCAGTGCAAAACCGACCAGCGTGCCGAGCACCAGCGGCGAACCGACCAAAGGCTGGATCCCGTGCGGCATGGTCCGGAAAACCCCAGGAAACGCCTCCACCGCCAGGCCGGTCAGGATCGCCATCCCCACCACGAGCGTGCGCCGCGCATCCAGCATGCGCGAGGCAATCGTCTCGATCCCGCTCTTGACGATGGCGCAGGACGTAAAGATGAAGGCTGCGCCGATAACCGCTGCCGGAATCAGCGTGAAAAACCGCACCAGGTCCGGGATGAACGCCATGACAAGAAGGATCGCGCTGATCGCATAGGCCACCACGCGCGAGGCGACGCCGGTTGCCTCGTTGAGGCCGACAGCGGAGGCGCTGACATTGGCGCCGAACACACAGAACGCGCCGGAAAGAGCCGTCGTGATGCCGTCCGCCAGCACGCCGCCGCCGATGCGTTGCAGGTCCGGGCGCACCCAGTCGGCGTCGGCCTGACGATCGGCGGCGGTGAGCAGGGCGGCCGCCTTCAGCGTATTGGCCAGCGCGGCGACCACGAAGGGCGCGATCAGCAGCGCGTTGAACGACCAGGCGAAATAGCCCACGCTCGGCACTTGCAGCGGCGGCAGCGCGGCAAGTTGGCCCAACTCGTCGTGCGGCAGCAATCCGGCCGGAATGGCGGCGGCGTAGCCGGCGATTATGCCGATCAGCACGCAGGACGCGCGCAGGATGCCGCGTCCCCACACGCTCAAGGCAACGATGACCAGCAAGGTGATGAGCGCCACCGCCCAGTGACCCAGGTTCGCCGGCTCGGCCGGGCCGGGCGCCAGCAGGTAGCGATAGCCCAGCATGCCATTGCCGATCGCCACCAGCAGGATCACGGCGCCGGACAGTTCGGGTGGCATCAACGGGCGCAGCCGGTGCATCGAGCGCGACACCGCGGCCTCGACGACGCCACCGAACAAGGTCATGCCGGCCATCAGCGCCAGCCCGCCGAGACGGACCGCTTCCAGCGAAGGACCGACATACACCGCCGTCATCACGCTGGGAGCCAGGTAGCCGCTGCCGACAGGCCCTTTCGGCAATGCCTGCAGGGTCGTGCCGATCGCCATGATGATCATCGACCAGCTCAGCACGCTGTCGGCGACCGCGAGCGACGCGTGCGCCGCCCGCGTCATGATCAGCGGGAACACCAGAAAGCCAGTGAGCACCGCAATGTATTGCAGGGCAGTGACGAGGATGACCGGCGCCGGCGGAACCTCCGTCACGCCGTATTGCAGGGTGGCGGGTTTACGGGTCATGCTGCTGGTGCGCCTGGGTTGCCCGCGAGGTGGGTCGTTGAGATGGCGGCGCAGTGCGGGCCAGGCTGGCGCGACAGCCCCTGCACCGATTCGCGCCTTGGCGTGTGGATGCCAGCAGGAGAGTACCGTGCCGCGTGACGGCCGTCCATGATCGTCGGCACCGCCGGCCATATCGACCACGGCAAGACCGCGCTGGTGAAGGCGCTCACCGGCGTCGATGCCGATCGGCTCGCCGAGGAAAAACGCCGCGGCATCACCATCGATCTCGGATTCGCCTACACCGACACGCCGGCGGGAACCTTCGGCTTCGTTGACGTGCCCGGCCACGAGCGCTTCGTGCACACCATGCTGGCCGGCGCCACCGGGATCGACGCGGCTCTACTGGCGGTGGCGCTGGACGACGGCATCATGCCGCAAACCCGCGAACACGCCGCGATCCTCGATCTGCTGGGCATCGATCGCGGAGTCGTCGCGCTCACAAAGGCCGATATCGCCGGCGACAACATCCCGACGGTCATCGCCGAAGTGCGGGCGCTGCTTGCGGCCACGGGCCTGCGTGACGCCACCATCCTGCCCGTCTCCGCCGTCACCGGCGCCGGCATCGCGGCGCTCATTGACGCGCTGCGCGCGCTCGGGCCGAAGCAGCGTGACGCCACCGGCCATCCACGCCTGGCGGTGGACCGCGCCTTCACGCTGCCGGGCGCAGGACTCGTCGTCACCGGCACCCTGGTTGCCGGCCGCATCGCGGTGGACGACCGGCTAATGCTCTCGCCGCCCGGGCTGGAACTGCGCGTGCGCGGCCTGCATGCGCAGAACCGCGCCGCGACCGCCGCGGAAGCCGGCCAGCGCGTGGCGTTGAACATCACCGGCCCGCGCTTGTCGAAGGATGCGGTGACCCGCGGCGACTGGGTGCTGCACCCCGACGCGCACGCACCGACCGCCGCGATCGATGCGCGGCTGCGCGTGCTGTCCGGCGAACCCGCGCCGCTGCGCGCCGACACGCCGGTTCACCTGCATCTCGGCGCCACCCATGTCATGGCCCGAATCCACCCGCTCGACCGCGAGCGCATCCAGCCCGGCGCCGACGCCCTGGTGCGGCTGACCCTCGATCGGCCGATCGGCGCGCTCGCCGGCGACCGTCTGGCACTGCGCGACTCCGGCGCCAGCCGCACCATCGGCGGCGGCAGTGTCATCGACCCGTTCGCTCCGGCCCGCGGCCGGCGCACGCCGGCCCGCCTCGCGCAGCTCGCCGCGCTGGAAGCGGCGGAACCGGACGTCGCGTTGCGCCAATTGCTCGCCTTGCCGCCGGGCTGGACCGATCGCGCCCGCTTCATCCGGGCACGCAACCTGCCCGCGCCGGCCGCGGACTCCGTGCAAAAGGCCGCCCCGGCCGTTGCGGTCGCCGAATTGCTCATGGCGCCCGAGACGCGGGACGCGCTGCAGCAGGCGCTGCTACGGACGCTGGCGGCCTGGCACGCCGGCGCGGCCGACCAACCCGGGCTGCAACCGGAACGACTGCGTCAGCAACTGGCAGTGCCCCCGCCGCCGGCGGCGTTCCGCGCCACGATCGACACCTTGCTGCGCCGCGGCACGGTGCGGCAGGACGGCCCGTGGTTGCGCCTCGCCACACACCAGATCCGGCTGTCCGCCACCGACGAACGCGCCTGGCCACACATCCGCGCATTGCTCGCCGCCGAGCGTTTCCGTCCGCCGCGCACCCGCGACATGGCGCACGCGCTGTCGATGCCGGAGACCGCCGTCCGCGGCACCCTGAAACGCCTGCAACGCGTCGGGCGCTTGCTCGAACTGGCGCCGGATCTTTTCTTCCCGCGCGAAACGGTTGCCGAGATGGCTGGCATCGCCGCCGCACTCGCCAGGAACGGTCCGGCCGGCCGATTGACCGCGGCCGCATTCCGCGACCGGCTGGACAACGGCCGCAAGCTGGCGATCGAGATTCTGGAATATTTCGACCGCACCGGCCTGACCGTGCGAACCGGCGACACGCGTGACGTGCGCGAAGACCGGTTGGCGCTGTTCGGCCGGGCGGCAACCGACGGGGAGGAAACGTCATGAGCGAAACAACCGCGCTGCCGGCGGCCTTGGACATGCGCGGGCGGCGCGTGCTGGTGACCGGTGCCGCCAGCGGCATCGGCCGTGCGACGGCGATCGCGCTCGCCCAACTCGGCGCCACACTGCTGTTGGCCGACCGCGCGCCGCTCGCCGCCACGCGGGCCGAGGCGGAACGCTTCCAGGTGCCGTGCGAAACCGCCGAGGGAGACCTGACGGACGACGGCTTCCTCCGCGGCCTGGTGTCCGGCGCCCGGCTCCATGCCGCGGCGCATTGCGCGGCCGTCCTGGAGTCCCGTCCATGGCACGACGACCCGGGATGGCAGGATCGGTTTCATCGCGTAATGGACATCAACGTTCGTGTGCCGCTGGCGCTCGGCGCCGCCTGCATCGATCACATGGCGGAACATGGCGGCGGCGCGCTGGTGCTGGTGGGCTCCGTCGCCGGCCGCACCGGCGGCACGTCGGCCAACACGCCGCCCGACTACGCGGCCTCGAAAGGCGCGGTGCACACGCTGGTGAAATGGTTGTCGCGCCAGGGCATCCGCCGCGGCGTGCTGGTCAACGCCGTAGCCCCCGGCCCGGTGGAGACGCCGATGACCCGTGGATTCGATGCCGCCGCCGCGCTGCCGCTGGGGCGACTCGGAAAACCCGAGGAGCTGGCCTGGCCGATCGCCTTCCTGTGTTCCCCGGCGGCAAGCTATCTGTCCGGCGCGATCCTCGACGTGAACGGCGGCGCGTTCGTGGGCTGAGCCGTCCCCCGCCCCGCGGCGGGCTGTGGCCGAAACCACACGCCGCCCGGCACCACGACCTATTTTGGCTTTTTTACGGCGGACACCGGATTTTCCGGTTGCGATGTCCCCGCCGGAGCGGGCAAACATCGCCGCATGTGCGTTTCACGACTCAGTGAAGGCGAAGCCTCGGTGTAGCTGTCTGCAGTGTAGATTCGCGGAACCGCCGCGCGATCGCGGCGGTCGGCGCGCATGACCGATCAATCCCGTTTCGGAAGTGGATATGCCTATGTCGCAGACCGGCGCGTTCTCAGTCGAGGAGCACATACACGGCGACACCGTCTGGGTCGCCATCCGGGCCCGAGGCGCCGAATGGTCCTGGCTGACACCGCAGGAGGCAGCGCGCCTGGGTCGCGAATGGGTCGAGAGATACGGCGCCACCGAGCGCCACCACGCCGTACCCCACTTGGTGGCTGCCGAGTAATCCGCGTCCGCCGCCTTCACGCGCGGTGCCGCCTTCATGCGCGGTGCGTCGCTCTCGCGCACCCTCTCCCGCCCGGCGGAAGAGGGTCGCGTACGGCGATCAGGCCGTGGTGGGGAACCTGCACTTCTCGTTCAGCGGATGCAGCACCTCGCTGGCCGGTGAGGTGTGCAGCAGCTTGTAGAAATCCCACGGATACTTGCTCTCGGCTTTCGTCTTCACTTCGAACAGATATGCGGGGAACACGCCGCGCCCGTCCGCCCGGATGCTGCCCTTGCCGAATGCGTCGTCGTCGGTCGGAATCGACTTCATGGTCGCCACGGTCTCCCGGCAGCTCTTCGACGCCTTGGCCGCACCCATCGCCGCCACCGTCTTGAGGTAGTGCAGCGTGATCGCATAGCCACTGGCATGCGCCTGGTTCGGGTAGTTGTTCGGCGTCCGCGGCAGCACCCGCTTGGTGAAGGCGCGGGTGCGCGGATTCAGGTCCCAGTAAAACGTCTCGGTCGTGACCAGACCGGCAGCGAGACCGAGGCCGAGTGCGTGCACGTCGGTGATGAACATCAGCAGCGGCACGATCTTCATCTGCTTGTCGAGGCCGAACTCGTGCGCCTGCTTGACGCAGTTCTGCGTGTCCAGCCCGGCATTGGCCAGGCCGAGCGTCTTGGCGCCGCTCGCCATCGCCTGGGTCAGGTACGCGGAGAAATCCGTGGTGTCCGGGAACGGATAGCGCACCGAGCCCTTCACCTCGCCGCCCGCCTTCTTCACCAGCGCCATGTTCTGCGCTTCCAGGATATGGCCGAACACGTAGTCCGCGGTGATGAAGAACCAGGACTTGTTGCCGGCCCGCACCATCGCACCCCCGGTCGAGGCAGCGTTCTCGTAGGTGTCGAAGCTCCAGACGATACTGTTGGGACTGCACTGCGAGTCGGTGATGTCGGTGACCGTGGCCGACGCGTTGAGCATGATCTTGTCTTTTTCCTTCGCCACCTGCGCAACGGCCAGCGCAACGGAGGAGGTCGGCACGTCGATCGCCGCCAGCACGCCCTCGTCGAACCATTGCCGCGAGATCGACGACGCAACGTCGGGCTTGTTCTGGTGGTCGGCCTGGCGCAGGTCAACCTCGAACCCATGCGCCGATGGGTTGAACTCCGCGATCGCCTGCTGCACGCAGGCGATGGTGGTCGGCCCGGTGTTGTCGCGGTACGTGCCACTTAGATCGGTGAGCACGCCGAGCTTGATGACAGGCTTCCCCTGGGCACGGGCGCGGACGACCGGCGCGGCAGACAATGCGGCGGCGCTGGTAAGCAAAGTACGGCGTGACAGACGCATGAACGGAGCCTCCCCCCTGGATCTTGTTATTGCATCGGCGCGCACCGAAGGCACGACCCGCCTTGGGTCGCACGCGAGTGCGGCCGGCCCCCGAGCTTAGCCGAAACGACCCGACCTCGGGAAGCCCGCGGGCGGCATGCGCCCCACCTGCCCGCGCGCCGCCAGCCAGTCGCGCAGGTTGGTCTCGGTGCGAAGCTTGTCGCCGAGTTTCCAGGTGAGGCCTTCGGCAAGCCGGAACACCTTGGCGTCGGCCATCCCGCCCTCCTTGTAGCGTTGCAGGATCACGCCCGCACCGCGCGACAGCTCCGGAACCTGGTCGAGCGGAAAAACCAACAGCCTGCGATTCGATCCTATCACGGCAACGTAGTCGCCATCCGCAACGACGCACAGCGCGGCCTCCTCGTCCGGCTTCACGTTGAGGATCTGCTTGCCGGTGCGCTTCTCCGCTGCCAGCTCCGCGCCACCCACCACGAAGCCTCGGCCAGTGCTCGACGCCACCAGGTATTTCGCGCCTTCGGTTGCCACGAACAGCGCCACCACGTCATCCTCGTTGCCGAGCTCGGCCAGCAGCCGCACCGGCTGGCCGTCGCCGCGACCGCGCGGCAGGTCGCCCGCCTTCAGCGTGTACGCCCGGCCGTTGGTCGCGAACAGCGTGAGCCGGTCGGTGGTGAAGCACGGCAGCAGCCGCTTCAGCTTGTCGCCTTCCTTGAAATGCAGCTCGGCCGGATCGGCGACCACGCCGCGCACCGCGCGAACCCAGCCCTTGTCGGACAGGATGACGCTGATCGCCTCGCGCTCGACCAGCGCCTCGCTCGCCACGTCCACCGCCGCCGGCGCGGCACCCAGCTCGGTCCGCCGGTCGCCGAGCGCACCCGATCCGAATTTCGTCCGTGTCGCCTCGAGTTCCTCGGTGATGCGGGTCCAGCGGAGCGAAGCATCCTTCAGCAGCGCGGCGATCTCCTTGCGCTCCTTCGTCAGGGCGCGGTGCTCCTTGCGCAGTTCCATCTCCTCCAGCCGCCGCAGGGCCCGCAGCCGCATGTTGAGGATCGCGTCGGCCTGCGTGTCGGTCAGCGTGAAGCGCGCCATCAGCGCCGGCTTCGGTTCGTCTTCGTTGCGGATGATGCGGATCACCTCGTCGAGGTTCAGATAGACCAGCAGATAACCGTCCAGCACCTCGATGCGCCGGTCGATCGCCGCCAGCCGATGGGTGCTGCGGCGCACCAGCACCTCGTGCCGGTGATCCAGCCAGGCGCGTAAGACTTCCGCCAGCGACATCACGCGCGGCGTGCGCGTCGCGTCCAGCACGTTCATGTTCAGAGGAAAACGCGTCTCCAGCGCGGTGGCGCGGAACACCGTCTCCATCAGCATTTCGGGTTCGACGCCGCGGGTGCGCGGTTCCAGCACCAACCGGATCGCCTCGTCGCTTTCGTCGCGCACGTCCCCCAGCAGCGGCAGTTTCTTCTCCTCCAGAAGCTGCGCGATTTGCTCAATCAACCTTGCTTTCTGCACCTGGTAGGGGATTTGCGTGACGACGATCTGCCAGGTGCCATGCCTGGCCTTTTCCACCGCCCATTTCGCCCGCAGCCGGAAGCCGCCGCGACCCGTTTCATACGCGGACAGAACGGCGGAAGGGTCCTCCGCCAGCACGCCGCCGGTGGGGAAATCCGGGCCGGGCATGTGGCGCAGCAGATCGGCCGTGGTGGCCTGCGGGTGACGGATCAGGTGAATCGCCGCCGCGCAGATCTCGCCGGCGTTGTGCGGCGGGATCGACGTCGCCATGCCGACCGCAATGCCGGCCGCGCCGTTCGCCAGCAGGTTGGGAAACGCGCCCGGCAGCACGACGGGTTCGGTTTCCTCGCCGTCATAGGTCGGGCGGAAATCCACCGCGTCCTCGGCGATGCCGGCCAGCATCGCGCCGGCAACCTCGGTGAGCCGCGCTTCGGTGTACCGCATGGCGGCGGGGTTGTCGCCGTCCACATTGCCAAAGTTACCCTGGCCTTCCACCAGCGGGTAGCGGGCGGAAAAATCCTGCGCCATGCGCACCATGGCGTCGTAGATCGAGGCGTCGCCGTGCGGATGGAACTTGCCCATCACGTCGCCGACCACGCGCGCGCATTTCTTGAACCCGGTGCCCGGATCCAGCCGCAGAAGCTGCATCGCGTAGATCAGCCGCCGGTGCACCGGCTTCAGCCCGTCGCGCACATCCGGCAGCGAGCGCGACATGATGGTGGACAGCGCATAGGCCAGGTAGCGCTCGGACAGCGCGTCCCTTAACTGGGTGTCCTCGATATGTCCGGCCGTGTCATCCGGCATTGCTGCCCTCCGGGGTCGTGCTCGACTCGTCCGCCCGCGCGGCGACCCGGTCGTATAGCATCTGCCGCGCCCGAGGCAGCGGGCGGTGCTGCGCGCCGAACACGTCGCGCGCCAGGAAATGGCCGGTGAGCGCCAGCCCATCGCGCCAGTCGGACGCTTCCGCGGCGTCGCCGCCGGCCAGGAAGCCGGGCAGGCGCAAGAGGCGGGACTGCCACGCGCCGGCGGCGGCGTCGGTCACCGCCCGGCCCGTGCGGGGCGAGACATAGGCCAACCCGGCCGTCTCGCCGCTTATCGCGCAAGACGTGAGGTCCAGGCCATAGCCGAGATCCGCCAGCAGCGCCGTCTCCCACAGAACCAGATCCTTCAGCATCGCGGCGCCGAGCGGCAGGTGCGCCACCAGGTGCACCAGGCCGCGGAACACGCGCGGATGCGGCTCGCGTTCCGGCAGCGCGCCTTCCGCCACGGCGCAGACCGAGGACAGCATCGCCAGCGCGAGCGCATCGTCCATGACGGACGCGGCGCCGGCATGGATCATCTCGGCACTGAAACTGCCGAGCTGGTCGGACAGCCGCGCCACCCAGCGCACCTGCGCCAGGTTGCCCGGCTGCCACAACGCCGCCTGCGCGCGCGATCCGCCGCCCCGTGCCAGGCCGCGATGCAGGCCGTGCGCTTCGGTCATGACCGTGGCGATCGCGTCGCCCTCGCCGAAGGGCCGCGCGTCCAGCACGATCGCCGGCGCGTCCCAGTCCATGGGTTCAGTCCATCCGGTCGGTGGTGGTGGTCAAAGCCAGTGGAAGCCGTGCGCCATCGCGGCAAGCATCGCCCCCATGGCCCCTGGCAACGTGGTAAAGCCGGCCAGCATGACCCCGAGCAACCAGCGGAAATCGGCGCGTTGCTCCGCGGCAAGCGCTACCACCAACGCACGCAGTTCTGCCCCTTGCGTGTCCACCCGGCGCTCGATCCGCTCCAGACCGGCAGTCGTCGCCCGGGCGATCTGTTCCAGCACGGCGACGCGGCTTTCCATGTCCGCAGGATAGCGGCCGGGGCTGGCCGGTTCAACCGGAAGGTCGGGCACCGCACATCTCCATCGGCAAGCGATGGAGAGGATGCCTTGGAGGAATCAAGCAATCGCTATCGGGGCTGCATACAATTGCCTGCCCAGGCTGGTTGCAGCCACTGGAATCTTACACTATGGCGACGCCCAGAAACAAGCGAGCCAGTCGTCACGGGACGGGACGACTGAGGTGGCATCGACCACCGCGGCGATGTTCCACGGGCGGTTCGTGCCATGGTCACGCAGGCGATCACCGAGCAGCAGGGGACGGACGGATGATAGCGATGTTCCGCGCGCCGAGGTCATAAGCGCCGCGATCGTGTTGCACTGCGCCGACGCGGCCCAATTCTCCCCGCACCCTACGCCACAGGCGCAGCGTAGCGGCATCCTTCACCATTACGATCGCGCTGTCACACGCGCCCGACATGCCGGCATCCGACTGGAACGCCGTGCCCCCCGTCAGCGGCGCCTGCGCGTTCTCTTGACTTATTTCCTATAATACCCTATAAGCCCAGGTATGGACACCTATCCTCAGCCGCACCACCTCACCCCACGCCTCGGCCTCCGCCCGCCAGCTCATTACCAGCTCGTCCACGCCCTCGCGGCCGTCCTGCCGCCGCCGGTCAACGACACGCCCGAGGCACTGCTCGCCCGTAACGACGCCGCCA
>Ga0307372_10006478_pt1 | contig 17093 bp, 27 predicted proteins | sample OX1MG_FD_202533 | JGI IMG/M metagenome (GOLD analysis project Ga0307372, IMG submission 202533) | Soil microbial communities from Risofladan, Vaasa, Finland - OX-1 | ecosystem: Environmental > Terrestrial > Soil > Coastal area > Acid sulfate soil | place: Finland: Risofladan, Vaasa | collected... | reverse complement strand
GGAGGCGGCGAATTCGCTCAGCTTTACCTCGCCCGACTTGTCGAGCCGACCTCTGAGCGCGTTGGCGACCGCCTCCGGCGCCTCGTGGATCTCCTTCAGCATGAAGTGGGCGTATCCGCCGCGCTCAGCCTGGCTCACGTCCCAATCGACGTGGATGATGCGCGGCTCGACCGGAATCCCGTCCAGGCTCGTCACCGTGGGCCCGAGCGGGGTCACGATCGCCATCTCGCCCTCGCCCAGGACCAGCACCTTGTTGGTGTGCGGGATGATGGCGGTGATGTCCGAGGCGACGAACCATTCACCGTCGCCCAGACCGACGACCAGGGGGGCGTTGAGCCGGGCCCCGACCAGAAGCTCGGGGTCGTCGATCGAGAACATGGCCAGGGCGTAGGCTCCACGGAGCCGGGCGACGGCCTGGCGCACGGCGCCCAGGAAGTCGCCGCGGTAGTACTTCTCGATCAGGTGGGGCACGACCTCCGAGTCGGTCTCGGAGACGAATTGGTGTCCCTCGGCGATGAGCTCAGTGCGCAACTCGACGAAGTTCTCGATGATGCCGTTGTGCACGACGAAGATGCGCCCCGCGCAATCGCCGTGGGGATGGGCGTTGGGCACCGAAGGGCGACCGTGCGTCGCCCAGCGCGTGTGCCCGATGCCCAGCCGCCCGGTGGGCATGGCCGGACCCATGGCCTGGACCAGGGCCGCCACCTTGTCGGCGCTCTTGCTGATCGAGGTGATGTCGCTGCCGCGCTCCAGCACCGCCACGCCGGCCGAGTCGTAGCCACGATATTCAAGCCGGCGCAGACCGTCGATCAGGATCGGTGCCGCCTCGCGCTCACCCAGGTAGCCGATGATGCCGCACATGCTTGTCTCCTTCGACGCTCCGGCGGGGATATGAGCTAAACGCGAGCCGGCGGGAACGGTTACCCCGGGGGTGTCGGGGCCGTCGCGGGGGACGGCGAGGGAGCGGCGCAGCTGAACGCCTGGGTCAGGGTGAGCAAGACGCGCACCGAGCTGGGATCGGCCTTGAGCGTCGGGCTGCCGGTGCTGACCGGCCGGGTGACGGTGGTCCCCGAGCTGAGACCGCTCAGATCGACGGGGGCGAGCTGGATCACGCTCAGGTTGCTGACCGAGCCCGTCGGCCCGCTCACCTGAACCAGAGCGCTGGGCTGGATGCTGACGGACGCCAGCTGGTAGCCGCACGCGGGGGTGCCTGTGGTGGTGACCCGAAGCGGTACCGAAAGGCTCTGGGTACCCCCCAGGGTCTGGATGTGGACGCCGACGTTGGCGTGGTCAACCGCGGGCAGGGGATAGTCGTCGAGGGCGGAGAAGTCGATCGGACGTCCACTCTGCTCGAAATGCACGGGGTAGTTGTTGCTGTCCACCGTGGCCTGAGTACCGATGGCGCCGCTGTACTCGACGTAGGCGTCGAGCCCGTTCATGAACGAGGCGGGCGCGGTGACCCTGACCTGACAGGGGGTCAGGGTGTCGCCGCAGACGACGAATGTGTGGGCGGCATCGATGGTGACGCCCGAGGTCAAATTGGGGATGCGCACGTCGATGGCAAAGGTCTGGCTCACCAGCCTGGCGGCGGTGAGCGAGATCTGGACCGAGTTGGACTGCGCGGTGACCCCCTGGACCAGGATCTTGGGGGTGACTGAGACCGTGGTGCTGCCGACTCGCAGGTGAGAGAGGTCGGGGGTGACCACGATGCTGGCCGGACCCAGGCTCGAGATCGCGTCGCGGACCCCAAAGACGGGCACGCCGACCGAGGCGGGCGGATTGACCAGGACCACATTGGGGGCCAGTCCGGAACCGGCGTAGTTGATCCGCACCTGCTCGGTGGACAGGGTGAGCGGGTTCTCAGAGAACGCCACCGCACCCAACAGCGCGACCGACAGGACCAGGGCCAGCAGCTTTAAGCGCCAATTGCTCACGATCCAGCTCATCTCGGGCTCCTCACGCCTTGGGCCCGGTCAGACGCCAGCCCAGGATGTGCACGGGGCGGTGCGAGGCCTCCCGCCGCCGCTCCAGTCCGCCGGACAGCCGGCGCCGCAGGGCATCCCCGTCTAAGTTGCGGACAATGCTCCCGTTCTCCACCACCGAGATACCTCCGGTCTCCTCGGACACCACCACGACCAGGGCGTCGGAGGCCAGGGAGAGACCGATCGCGGCCCGGTGGCGGGTACCCAGGCGCTCCCTGACCGTCCCCTCCTCGGGCAGGGGCAGCAGGCAGCCGGCGGCCAGGATGGTGGCGCCGCGGATGATCACCGCCCCATCGTGCAAGGGCGAGTTGGGGTAGAAGATGCTCTGCAGGAGCTCGGCGCTCATCTCTGCCGCCACCCGCACCCCGCTGTCGGCGTAGTCCTGCAATCCAACCTCGCGCTCAAATACCACCAGCGCCCCGATGCGACGTGCCGACATCCGCTCCAGCGCCCGGATGGAGTCGTCCACCGCGCGCCGAAAGAGCCGGTCACTGTAGTTGGACAGGGGTCGGCCCAGGTGTCCGATCCGGCCCACCTGGTCCAGGATCCGCCTCAGTTCGGGTTGGAACAGAACCATGATGGCGATCACGATGAAGGGGGCGGCATTGGTGAAGAGCCAGCCCAACAGAATCAGGTGGAGCTCGGTCGCAAAGACGCCCAGCATGACCAAAAAGACCAGCCCGACGATGAGCTGGGTGGCCTGGGTGCCGCGAACCAGACGCAGCAGCTGGTAGAAGATCACGGCCACGACGATCACGTCGACGACTTCAACCGGGCCCACGCGCCCCACGAGTCCGAGCGCCTGGCCGAGGGCGGTGGCTACGGTGGGCATGGCTAGAAGATCGCTGCCAACAGCGCCATCTGGGCCCAGAGTCGGTTCTCGGCTTGATCCAGGACCAGGGAGTTGGGGCCATCCAAGACCTCAGCCTCGACCTCCTCCCCCCGGTGCGCCGGCAGGCAGTGCATGAACCTGGCCCCGGGCGCCCTCGCCATCAGGGCGGCGTCCACACGGTAGGGCTCAAATTGGGCCCGCCGCTCCGCCGCCTCAGATTCCCTGCCCATCGAGGTCCAGACGTCGGTGTAGACGACATCGGCGCCTCGCACCGCTTCGAGATCGCCGGAGAGCTGCACCCCGGGCGCACGCGCCAGCAACTCGGGCGCCGGGCGGTAGGCGGGTGGGGAGACCACGGCAAGCTGAAACCCCAGGCTTAAGTGGGCCTCGATGAGCGAGTAGACAACGTTGTTCCCGTCGCCCACGAACGCCACCTTAAAGTTGCGATCGAGACCGCCCAGGGCCTCGTCCATGGTCATCAGATCGGCCAGCACCTGGCAGGGGTGACTCTTGTCGGTCAGGGCGTTGATCACCGGCTTGTTCGAGGCCCGGGCCATCTCGAGCAGGTCCTTATGATCGAATAGCCGGGCCACGATGCCGTCGACGTAGCGCGCCAGAACCCCGGCCACATCGCCCGCCGGCTCACGCCGGCCCACGCCTACCTCGGCGTCACCGAGCACGATGGACGTGCCCCCCAGGCGCTCGATCCCGACCTCAAAGCTGACCCGGGTCCGCATCGAGGGCTTCTGGAACAGGAGCGCGATGGATCGCCCGGCGAGCGGTCGCGGCCGAACCTTCCCCGACTTCAGGTCCCGGGACAGGTCCAACAGCGCGCGCAACCCCTGCGGGCTCAGATCGCAAATGTCGAGGAAGTCGGATCCTCTCATGCCTTCCACTTCAGAGGTGATCAAGGGCCCCACATTAACCCCAACGCGCGCCGCGCAGGAATCGGTACCGCCGCCTTATTGAACACGGCCCCGTCCACGATTCAGGCGTACTCCACCCGCACCAGGGTGAGCCCCCGGGCAGGAGCGGGCTTGGGGGCCAGCCGGCGGTCGCGAGCGGCGATCAGCCGGCCCAGGTCGCCGGGCTCGCGGCGACCCAGACCGATCTCGGTCAGCTCGCCCGCCAGGCCCCGGATCAGGCCGCGCAGGAAGCCGAGACCGGTGAGCTGGAGGTCGACCCGGTCGCCGGTGCGCGCCAGCTCGGCCGCCATGATGGGACGCACGCGAGCCCGTGGGCTCGCGCCGTCTGAGCCGCGGGCGCGGCAGAAGGTGGTCCAATCGTGCTCCCCCACGAGAGCCAGGGCGGCCTCGGCCATGGCCTCCTCGCTGAGCCGGCGCCAGACCTGAAAGAGGCGCTCCCGCCCCAGCACAGCCCGAGCTGGACGATCGCACCAGCTGTAGCGGTACACGCGGCGTAGGGCCAGATGACGGGCGTGGAAGTGGGGGTCGACGGCCTCGGCCGAGAGCACGCAGAGGTCGGGAGGGAGGAGTGCGTTGAGGGCCGAGCCCAGCCGCGCCAGCGGGAGGCGCCCACGATAGCGGAAGTTCACCACCTGACCCTCGGCGTGGGCGCCGGCGTCGGTGCGCCCGGCGGCACAGACCAGGCTGGGCTCTCCGGTCAGGCTTTCGAGCGCGGCGCAGAGTTCGGCCTCGACGCTCCGCCGCCCGCGCTGGCGCTGCCAGCCGCAGAACTCTCCCCCGTCGTATTCCAGGACCAGGCGCACGTTGACGAGCGCGGCCCAGGGACCGGGCGCAGCGGCCGCCGGGGGAGCCCCGGGAGCGTCCGGTGCGGTCAGGCGGGGTCTAACGCTTGGTGTACTGGGGTGCCTTTCGAGCCCGCTTGAGTCCGTACTTCTTGCGCTCCTTCTCGCGCGCGTCGCGGGTCAAAAGTCCCGCCTTCTTGAGGACCGGGCGAAGCTCGGGGTCGAATGCCTCCAGGGCCCGCGCAATGCCGTGCGCGATGGCACCGGCCTGGCCGGAGACCCCACCACCCTGGACCCTGACGCTGACGTCGAAGCGACGCAGGCTGTCCACCACGCGCAGCGGGTGCAGAACCTCCATCTCCAGGGTGCGCTGGCCCAGGTAGGCCAGAGGCGACTTCTCGTTGATCAGAATCCGACCCTCGCCGGGGATGATGCGAACCCGCGCCACGGCGGTCTTGCGCCGCCCCAGACCGCGGGTGATGTTGTCAGCCAATCTCGATGTCCCCTTTGGCGTTGAACGTGATCGGTCTGGGGGTTTGCGCCTGGTGCTCGTGCTCAGCTCCGGCGAATACGCGCAGCCTCTTCAGCTGGCTCGTGCCCAGGGTGTTGTTGGGCAGCATGCCGCGCACCGCGTGCTGCAGGGGGAAGGTCGGGTCCTTGTCCATCTGCTCGCGCAGGGAACGGCTCCGCAGCCCTCCTGGATAGCCCGAGTAGCGGGTGTACATCTTGTCGTCCATCTTGGCTCCCGTGGCCACGACGCGGGCGGCGTTGATCACCACCACGTGGTCTCCGGTGTTGAGGTGGAGGCTGTAGATCGGCTTGTGCTTGCCCTTGAGGATCTTGGCCACGCAGCTGGCGAGGCGGCCCAGGGGGATGCCGGTGGCATCCACCAAGTACCACTCGGCGTGTTCTAAGTCGGCCGCCTTGGGGGTCCAGGTCTTGATCTTGGACATCTTGTTTAGTCGACCAACTCGATCACGACCATGGGCGCGGCGTCACCCAGGCGCGGGCCCTTGGGCACGATGCGGGTGTACCCGCCGGGGCGATGGGCCAGGCGGGGCAGCAGGATCTGGAATAGGCGCGCGGCGACCTCGGGCTTGCTCACGTCCTGAGCCACGCGGCGACGGGCCGCGATGTCGTCATCCTTGGCCGTGGTGATGATGCGCTCGACCCAGCGTCTCAACTCCTTGGCCTTGGCCTCGGTCGTGGTGATCCGGCCCGACTCGAGCAGCGAGGTGCACAGGTTGCGCATCAGCGCCTTGCGCGCGTTGGTGTCGCGGTTGAAGCGGCGACCGCTCTTTTGATGTCTCATCTCTAGCGGAAGACGCTGTCCATCTGCTCGGGGGCCACGATGCCCTTCTCCACCAGCTTCTCCTTGATCTCGTCCAGCGACTTGCGACCGAAGTTGCGCAGGCCCAAGAGTTCGTCCTCTTTCTTGAGCAAAAGCTGGCCCACGCTGGAGATGTCGTTGGCCTTAAGGCAGTTGAAGGCCCGGACCGAGAGGTCGAGTTCTTCGATCGGGGTGTCGTTGACGCGCCCGGCGCCTCCGTTCTTGTCGGCCTCGCTCTCGCTACTCTCCACGATCGATTCACCAAACCGCACGAAGAGGCGGAGATGCTTGGTGAACAGGTCGGCGGCGTCGCTCACGGCCTGCTCAGCGGTCAGGGTGCCGTCGGTCCACACCTCCAGGATCAAGCGGTCGTAATCGGTGGACTGGCCCACCCGGGTCTTCTCGACCAGGAAGTTGGCGCGGTGCACGGGCGAGAAGATGGCGTCAATAGGGATGACCCCGATCGGCTGACCCTCGCGCTTGTTGCGATCCGCCGGCACGTAGCCCTTTCCGCGCTCCACGTTGAGCTCGACCCGCAGGTGGCCGCGCTCGGCGATGGTGCACACGTACAGGTCGGGATTGACCACCTCAACGTCGCTCGGGCACTGGATGTCGCCGGCGTGGACCTCGCTTGGTCCCTTGACGTCGAGCAGGAGGGTCACCGGATCCTCGGTGTGGCTCTTGAGATTCAAGTGCTTCAAATTCAAGATGAGCTCGGTCACGTCCTCTTTGACGTGGGGGATCGAGGTGAATTCGTGGGCCACCCCATCGATCTGGATCGAGGTCACGGCCGCCCCCCAGAGCGAGGAGAGCAGCACCCGGCGCAGCGTATTGCCGAGCGTGGTGCCGAAGCCGGGATCCAGGGGCTCGATCACAAAGCGACCATAGTCCGGAGCGGCGACGTCGGCCTCGGCCTTGTGGACCGAGGGACTGATCAGCGTCGGAATGTCAATGGACAAGGGAAACGCGTACCTCCTTACCGGGAGTAGAACTCGACGATCAGGTGCTCTTCGACCCCGGTCTCCATGTCCTGCCGCTCGGGCAGGGCAAGCACCTTGCCCGACTTGTCTCCCTCGTTAAATGCCAGCCATGCGGGCGTGGTTCGCATCTTGGATGCGTCCAGCGCCACCGCGACTGCGGTGTCGGCCTGGTCTCTGATCTTGATCACGTCCCCCAGCTTGACCTGGAAGGCCGGGATGTTCACGGTCCGGCCGTTGACCTCGAAGTGTCGGTGCGACACCAGCTGACGCGACTGCTTGCGCGAGGCGCCCATGCCGAGCCGGTAGACCACGTTGTCGAGTCGAAGCTCAAGATGTCGCAGCAGGTTGGTCCCGGTCACTCCGGGCTCGCCGGCGGCGCGCTCGAAATAGGAACGGAACTGCTTCTCGAGCAGCCCATAGGTGCGCCTCGCCTTCTGCTTGGCGCGCAGCTGGAGCCCGTAGTCGGAGGTCTTGCGCCGACGCGCCTGGCCGTGCTGACCGGGGGGGACGGCCCGCCTCTCGATCGCGCACTTGGGGCTGTAGCAGCGCTCGCCCTTGAGGTAGAGCTTGGCCCCCTCGCGCCGGCAAAACCGGCAGACGGGACCGTGATAGTTAGCCAAGTTCGGTTCTGATCTCCTGTGTCCTGTTCCTACTCATCGCGCTCTAGACCCGGCGCCGCTTGGGTGGCCGGCAGCCGTTGTGCGGTATCGGCGTCACGTCCGTGATCGCGGTCACCTCCAGGCCCGCTGCCTGCAGCGCGCGGATCGCCGACTCTCTACCCGAACCCGGGCCCCGAACGTACACCTCGACCGAGCGCATCCCGTGCTCCATCGCCCGACGGGCCGCGGTCTCGGCCGTCACCTGGGCCGCGAACGGGGTTGACTTGCGGCTGCCCTTGAAGCCCTGAGCACCAGCCGATCCCCACGAGACCACGTTTCCGGTGGTGTCGGTGATGGAGATGATGGTGTTGTTGAAGGTGCTCTGGACGTGCGCCTGTCCGATCACGACGTTCTTGCGTTCGCGGCGCCGGGTGCGAACCGCCTTCTTCTTCTTGGCCAACTAATTCCTCTTACTTGGTCTTCTTCTTCTTGCCGGCAACCGCCCGCTTGGGTCCCCGTCGGGCCCTGGCGTTGGTGCGGGTGCGCTGTCCGCGCACAGGCAGGCCGCGCCGGTGGCGCAGTCCGCGGTAGGTACCGATCTCCCCCAGGCGCTTGATGTTCATCGCCACCTCGCGCCTCAGGTCGCCCTCGATCATCACTTCTTTATCGCTCGAGAGCCGGTCCAGCACCTGTCGCAGGCGGGAGACCTCCTCGTCGCTCAGGTCACGAACCTTGGTGTCGGCCTGCACGTTGGCCATCCGGAGCAGCTTCTGCGCCGTGGTCCGGCCCACGCCGTGAATGTAGGTAAGGGAGATCACAACCCGCTTGTCGCGAGGAATGTCCACACCGGCCAGTCGTGCCATTTAAGCTCCCTTTCCGCTCCCTATCAACCCTGTCGCTGCTTGTGCTTAGGATTCGAGCACAGCACTCGGATCACGCCTTCGCGCTTGATCACCTTGCACTTCGGACAGATTTTTTTGACGCTCGGTCTAACCTTCATCTCTTGACTTCCCTGATTCGCCCTCGGCTCCGGTCCGACGCCGCGATCTCGACCGACACCCGATCCCCGGCCACCAGCCGGGCGAATCGGGTCCCGAGACGATCGGCCACGTGAGCCAGAACCTTGGATCCGTTCTCGAGCTCAACCCGGAAGAGGCCGTTGGGGAGAGGCTCAAGAACCCGCCCGTCCACCACTTCGACCGGCGGAGGCACGAAAAGCGATTGTAGTCCAAAACCCAGATCACGCGCCTGCTCCCCGGGTCAACACTCGGGCGCCGTGCTCGGTCACCGCCACCGTGTGCTCAGCATAGGCCGAGCACAGGCCGTCGACCGTGCACACCGTCCAGCCATCCGGACGCACGTAGACCTCGGGACTGCCCTGATTGATCATGGGCTCGATGGCCAGGACCATGCCCGGCCGCAACTGCGGTCCGGTCCCCGCCCGACCGAAGTTGGGGACCTGCGGATCCTCGTGCATCTGGCGTCCGATGCCGTGCCCCACGAACTGGCGGATGACGCCAAACCCGGCCGCCTCGGCGTGAGCCTGGACCGCGGCCGAGATGTCGCCCACACGCGCGCCGGGCTGAGCCTGCTCGACGGCCAGCTCCAGGCACTCCTGGGTCACCTTGACCAGTCGAGCCGCCTCGGGGGCCACCCGACCCACCATGACCGTGCAGCCCATGTCGGCCCAAAAGCCGTCCAGGACCAGACCCAGATCCAGGCTGACGAGGTCACCTTCCTCCACCCGGCGCGCCCCGGGGATGCCGTGCACGGCCTCGTCGTTGACCGACACGCAGATCGATTTGGGGAACCCGTTGTAGCCCAAAAAGCCCGGCTTGGCGCTGCGGGCACGGATGGCAGCGTCGCCGATCCGGTCCAGCTCGTCGGTCCGGACCCCGGCGCGGCAGCTCAAGACCAGCTCGCGCGTGACCTCCTCCAGCGCCGCCCCCGCCCGCGCCATCATGTCGATCTCGTACTCGGTCTTGAGGTTGATCACACCCCGACCTCAAGCGCTTCCACGATGCGCGCCTCGACCAGGGCCACGTCGCCCTCGCCGTCGACCTCTCCCACCAGTCCACGGGCGCGGTAGTGCTCGAGCACGGGCACGGTCTGGTCCATGTAAACCTGGATCCGGCGCCGGGCCGTGATCTCGGCGTCGTCATCGCGATGATGGAGCGCGGTGCCGTCATCGTCACACTGTCCCTCCCGCTGGGGGGGAGCGCTGGCCAGGTTGTAGACCCGCCCGCAGCGGGGACAGCTGAGGCGCCCAGCCAGGCGCGAGACCAGAGTAGGCAGGGGCACCCGCAGATAGATCACGCGATCCACCTGGCGCCCCAGGCCCGACAGCACCTGGTCCAGCGCCTGGGCCTGGCCAACCGTGCGCGGAAAGCCGTCCAGGAGGGCGCCGGGAAGGCAGTCGGGCTGGCCCAGCCGCTGCTCCAAAACGCGAATGGTGACCTCGTCCGGAACCAGATCGCCCGCGCGCATGATCTCCTCCACCCGGCGCCCGACCTCGCTGCCCCGGGCCACCTCGGCCCTGAACATGTCTCCGGTGGAGAGCTGGGGAATGCCCAGACGGCGGGCCAGGACCGAGCCCTGGGTGCCCTTGCCTGATCCCGGTGCGCCGAACAGCAGCAGGGTCGCCACGGTCAGCGGATGAACCCCCGGTACTGGCGCATGACGAGCTGCGTTTCGAGCTGTTTCATGGTGTCGAGGGCGACCCCGACCACGATCAGCAGCGCGGTGCCGCCGAGGTACATCTGGTTGGTCGGAATGGTGGAGACCTTGGAGGCCGCGATGGGCAGGAGGACGGTGATCACGCCCAGGAAGATGGCGCCGGCAAACGTGATCCGGTTCATCACCGCGCCCAGGTACTCGGCCGTGGGCCGACCAGGCCGGATGCCGGGGATGAAGCTCGAGTAGCGGCGCAGGTTGTCGGCCACGTCGCTGACGTCGAAGGTGACCGCGGTGTAGAAGTAGGTGAAGCCGAAGATGAAGCAGAAGTAGGCCAGGTTGTAGATCACCGTGGTCACCAGGTTGGGTCCGCTGGGGGTGAAGTTGTTGGAGATCCAGATCGCCACCTGGTAGTACCAGGTGCTGCTCGGCGCACCCCGAAAGTAGCTGGAGACGATGACCGGGAAGGTCATGATGGAGAGGGCGAAGATGATCGGGATCACCCCCGCCTGGTTCACCCGCAGAGGCAGGAAGGACTGCCTCCCCTGAACCGTGCGCCCTCCGGTCAGGCGCTGGGCCGACTGGATCGGGATCTTGCGCACCGCCTGCTGGACCTCGATCACAAAGGCGATGGCGATGATCCCGATCGCGACCAGCGCGAGCAGGGGCAGGTAGCCGGCGATGCCGCCTCCGGCCTGCGCGGCGACCGTGGAGTAGATGGTGGTGGGGGCCCGGCCGATGATCCCGGCGAAGATGATGAGGGAGATGCCGTTGCCGATCCCGTACTCGGTGATGAGCTCACCGAACCACATCAGGAGCACGGTGCCCCCGGTCATGGTGAGCATGATCGCGGCGCGCTGGAACCAGTCCATGCTGGGCGACAGGATGGGGGCGTTGGTGGGCTCGTTCTGGAACAGGACGGTGATCCCGTAGGACTGGGCCAGAGCCAGGCCCACGGTCAGGTACCGGGTGTAGCGCGTGATCCGACGGCGCCCCAGCTCCCCCTCCTTGGAGATCTCCTTGACGCGCTCGGAGACCACGGTCATGAGCTGCATGATGATGCTGGCGTTGATGTAGGGGTTGACGCCCATCGCGACCACGCTGAAGGACGAAAGCCCCCCGCCGGAGAACAGGTTCAAAAGCCCGAGCAGCGCCTGCCCGTTGAACAGGTTGTTCAGGGCGGCGGCGTTGGCGCCGGGGATCGAGATGTTGGCGAAGAGACGGAAGACGACGAGGATGCCGCCGGTGAAGAGCAGCTTGTTGCGCAGCTCGGGCAGCCGCAGGGCGCTGTAGAGAGCCTCGAGCAGGTTCATGTGGAGGCGAGACCCCTAAAAAGCCGCTACTCCTCGGCGGGAGTGGCGGCCTCCCCTTCGGCCGCCTCCGGCCGCTCCTGCTCGGGCTCGCCCAAGATCCTGACGCTCCCACCCGCGCCCTCGATGGCGGCGCGAGCGGCCTCGCTGGCCGCGCTGGCGACGATGTCCAGCCGGCGACGCAGGCGTCCCGAACCGAGCAGCTTGACGTCATCTCCGGGCTTGGCCAGGCCGGCCTCATAGAACCCGTGCAGGTCGACACTCGAGCCGTCGGCGAAGCGGTTGAGCTTGGTTAGGTTGACCACGGCGAAGACGCGCTTGAACGGGTTCTTGAACCCGCCCAGCTTGGGTAGGCGCTGGGCCAGCGGCATCTGGCCGCCCTCAAAGCCCAGGCGAAACCCCTCTCCGCGAGCGTTCTGGCCCTTCTGGCCCCGGCCCGACGTCTTACCCCGGCCCGAGCCGGTTCCCCGACCCACACGCTGGGTACGGTGCCGGGAGCCCTCGGGCGAGCGCAGTTCATGCAGTTTCACTTCTTTGCCTCTAGCGTCCTCTCATGTCCTTCTTGTTGGAGCGGGCGCGGGGAATCTTGTAGCGCGCGCGGCGCTGCTGGACCCAGGGCTCGCCTTCGACCGCGACCAGGAACGAGACCTTGTTCAGCATCCCCCGCACGGCGTCGGTGTCGGGCAGCTCGCGGACCTGGTTCAAGCGCCGGAAGCCCAGAGAGGCAACCGTGGCCTTCATGTCCGCGGAGTAGCCGATGGCGCTCTTGCGCCAGGTGGCGCGGATCGGCTCCGAGCTCATGCCGTTCCTTCCTCCGCCTTCTCCGGCCGGGCCCCGCTCGCCGCTCGGTGGGCAAAGGCCAGGCGCCGGCCGACGATGTCCTCGATCTGCTTGCCGCGAAGCTCGGCCACGTCCTGAGCCGAGCGCAACGACTCCAGCGCGTCGATGGTGGCGCGCACCGTGTTGATGGGGTTGTTGGTGCCCAGGCTCTTGGTCAGGATGTCCTTGATCCCGGAGACCTCGATCACCGCGCGCATGGCTCCGCCCGAGATGACCCCGGTACCGGGCGCGGCGGGCTTGAGCAGGACCTTGGCCGCACCCCACTTGTGGTGCACCTCATGGGGAATGGTCGTGCCCACCATGGGCACCGTGATCATGTTGCGCTTGGCGATTTCCACGCCCTTGCGGATGGCCTCGGCGACCTCGCGGGCCTTGCCCAGACCGGCGCCCACGCGGCCGTTGCCGTCGCCGACCACGATCAGGGCCGAGAAGGAGAACTTACGCCCTCCCTTGACCACCTTGGCCACCCGGTTCAATGACACGACCCGCTCGGCGATGTCGGAGGTGGGATAGCGCGATGACATCTAAAACTCCAGTCCCGCTTCGCGGGCAGCCTCGGCCAGGGCCTTGAGCCGGCCGTGGTAGAGGAAGCCGCCGCGGTCGAAGACGGCGGAGCTGACGCCCAGCTCCCGGGCTCGAGTGGCGATCTCCCGACCCACCGTCTGGGCCGCCTTGAGGTCGTTGCCACCGGTTTTGAGGGCCAGGGTCGAGACCGCGGCCAGGGTGCGGCCCTCGACGTCGTCGATGAGCTGCGCGTAGACGTGGTTCAGGCTCCGGAACACGCTCAGGCGGGGTCGCTGCGGGTTGCCGCTGACGCGGACACGGACGCGGCGGTGCCGCTTGACGCGGGCCGCCTTACGGTCGAACTGCTTCAGCATCTCTACTTGCTCCCCTTCCCGGCCTTGCCGGCCTTGCGCCGAATCACCTCTCCCCGGTACATCACGCCCTTGCCCTTGTAGGGCTCGGGGGGACGAAGCTTGCGCAGATCGGCGGCCACCTGGCCCACCTTCTCCTTGGAGATGCCGACGACGGCGAACTTGGTCGGTTCCGAGACCTCGATCGCGATCCCCTCCGGGGGCGTGACCCGGACCGGGTGCGAGAAGCCCAGGCTCAAGACCAGCTCGGGTCCCTGCATCTGGGCCCGGTAGCCGACGCCGACCATGTCCAGGTCCTTGCGGTAACCGGAGAAGACGCCGGTCACCATGTTCTGGACCAGGGTCCGGCTCAGGCCGTGCATGGAACGGTGCTCGCGACCATCGGTGGGTCGCTCGACCAGGATCTGGTCGGCATCGACGCTGACCTTGATCTGCGCCGGCAGGGCGCGTTCGAGCCGGCCCCTGGGGCCCTCGACCGTGACCACGTTGCCCTGCACGTTGACGCTGACCCCGGCCGGAACCGGGATCGGCAGCTTGCCAATTCGACTCATCTCTTCCTTATGACCTCACCAGACGAAGGCGAGAACCTCGCCTCCCACGCCCGCCCTGGTCGCCTGGGAGCCGCTCATGACGCCCAGAGAGGTGGACAGGATGGCGATGCCCAGGCCGCCCAGCACCCGCGGGATGTCCGTCTTGCGCGCGTAGATGCGCAGACCCGGGCGGCTGATGCGCTTCATCCCGGTGATCACGCGGCGGCGATCTGGTCGGGACTTGAACACGATCTTAAGCGTCTCCCCCGCCTCGGCGTCGGAGCTCTCGACCTGGTACTCCAGGATGTAGCCCTCGTCCTTCAGCACCCGCGCGATCTCTATCTTGAGCCGGCTGTTGGGCACCCGCACGTCCTGGTGACGCGCGCTGTTGGCGTTGCGGATCCGGGTCAGCATGTCGGCGATGGGATCGCTGACAACGCCCATGGTGTGTGCGCTCATCGGCTCACCAACTCGACTTGGTCACGCCCGGCAGGCGCCCTTCGGCGGCCAGGGTGCGAAAGCAGATGCGGCACATGCCGAATTTGCGCATGTAGGCGCGCGGCCGGCCGCAGAGCCGGCAGCGGTTGTGGAAACGGACCTTGAACTTGGGCGCCTTGGACCAGCGCTCGATCGATGACTTCTTCGCCATGTTCTCTCTAATCCCTCTTGCGGAACGGCATACCCAGCTCGCCGAGCAGGGTTCGGGCCTCTTCATCGGATTTCGCGGTGGTGACGATGGAGACCTCAAGACCGCGAATCTTGTCGATCTTGTCGTACTCGATCTCAGGGAAGATGATCTGCTCGCGCAGCCCCAGGGAGTAGTTTCCGCGGCCGTCAAATCCGCTGTCGGAGATGCCGCGGAAGTCCCGGATGCGGGGCAGTGCGACCCCGATCAGCTTATCCAGGAAGTCCCACATGCGCTGCCCTCGGAGCGTGGCCTTGATCCCCACCGGCATCCCGGCGCGGAGCTTGAAGGCGGCCACCGACTTTCGCGCCTTGACCACCACCGGCTGCTGGCCCGTGATCTGGCGCACGTCGTTTACAGCGGCGTCAAGGGCGCGTGCGTTGTCCTTGGCCTCGCCGATGCCGATGTTGATCACCACCTTGGCGATTCGAGGCACCTGCATCACGTTGTCGTACTCAAAACGCCGCTGCAGGGCGGGCACCGCCCGCTCCCGATAGCGGTCGCGCAGGGGCGCGGTCTGGGTCTGCATCTCCACGCTCACTGGGCCTCCGTGCGGCGCACGCGCTCATAGGGCTCGCCGCAATGGCGGCACTGGATCACGCCCGCGCCGCTCTCCAAGAGCACGTGCCGGATGCGGGTCGGCCGGCTGCAGCTGGGGCAGACCAGCATCACGTTGGAGTAGTCGAGGGGGGCTTCAAAGTCGATGATGCCGCCCTGCATGGCCGAGGTGCTGCCCGACTGATTACCCGCCTTCACGTGGCGCTTGACGATGTTCACGCCCTTGACCACGACCTTGCCGCGGGCGGGGATGGTGCGCAGCACCTCGCCCTGCTTGCCTTTGTCGCGGCCCGCCAGCACGAGCACGTTGTCGCCTGGAGCCAGGTCCAGCCAGCGCCGCTTGGCCGGGTGTTTGTTGGTCAGCATCTAGAGCACCTCCGGGGCCAGGGAGACGATCTTCATGAAGTTTCGCTCCCGCAACTCACGCGCCACCGGACCGAAGATGCGGGTGCCGCGAGGATTGTTCTGATTGTTGATGACCACGGCGGCGTTGTCGTCGAAGCGGATGTGGGAGCCGTCGGTACGCCGGTACTCCTTGGCCACACGCACCACCACCGCCTTAACCACCTCGCCCTTTTTCACCTGTCCGCCGGGCTGGGCCGACTTGACCGCGGCCGTGATCACGTCGCCGACCGAGGCGTACTTGCGATAGCTGCCGCCCATCACCCGGATGCATAAAAGCTCGCGGGCGCCGCTGTTGTCCGCCACCTTAAGGCGTGTCTCTTGCTGAATCATCGTCTACCTGGCCTTCTCCACCACTTCGACCACGCGCCAACGCTTGTCCTTGGAGATGGGCCGCGTCTCCATGATCCGGACCAGATCTCCGATCCGGCACTGGTTGACCTCGTCGTGCGCCTTAAAGCGCGTGCGGCGACGGATCACCTTCTTGTAGAGAGGGTGGCTCTTGAGGTCGGTGATCTGCACCACCACCGTCTTGTCCATCTTGTCCGAGACCACCAGGCCCGTGCGCACCTTGCGAAAGGCGCGCTCGGCGCTCGCGGTCTCCACTTCGTTGGCCTCGCTCATTGTTTGTCGCTCTCCTCCGCCGCGGCCGGCTTTCGGGCTCGGGTCCGCTTGGGCTTGGTCTCGGCCGCCGGAGCCGGCTCAGGGGCCGCTTCCACGGCGTCGGGTGTGGCCTCCATGGGTTCTGCCGCGGGCGCCAGAAGCTCGCTCGCCGTGGGAGCCGAGGGCACCGCGGCAGCGTACGTGCGCTCCACGTCCTCTCCCAGCTGGCGCTCGTGCACCACGGTCAGGATGCGCGCGATGTCCTTGCGCACCCTTAGCACCTGCCGGTTGTTCTCCAGCTGGCCCACCGCGAGCTTGAAGCGCAACTCATAGAGTTCGCGCCGCGCGCCCTTCAAACGGCTGCTCAGCTCCTCGGCGTCCAGGGTTCGAAGCTCCTCGGCCTTCAACATCACGCGGGCTCCTCCACCGGCGCTTCAGCCTGGTGGTGCACGGTCGCCTCAAGGCTCAAAAAGCGCGTCCGCATGGGCAGCTTGGCGGCCGCCAGACGCATCGCCTCCTTGGCCACCTCGGAGTCCACCCCGCCCATCTCGAAGAGTATCCGGCCCGGCTTAATCACCGCCACCCAGCCCTCGGGGTTGCCCTTGCCCGACCCCATGCGGGTCTCGGCCGGCTTCTTGGTCACCGATTTGTCGGGGAAGATGCGGATCCAGATCTTGCCTCCCCGGCGCACGTGCCGGGTCATGGCGCGACGGGCCGCCTCGATCTGGCGGTTGGTCATCCAGGACGCCTCCAGAGCCTGCAGCGCGAACTGACCAAAGGCGATGCTGGCGCCACGCGTGGCCACCCCGCCCCTCCGGCCCTTGTGCTGCTTGCGGTGCTTGACCCTCTTAGGCAGTAACATCGCCACCCTCCTTGGGGGCCTGCTCGGATTCCGCCGACGCCGGCTCGGGGGTCACGCTCGCGGCCGGCTCGGGGGTCACGCTCGCGGCCGGCTCGGGGGTCGCGCTCGCGGCCGGCTCGGGGGTCGCGCTCGCGGCCGGCTTGGGGGTCACGCTCGCGGCCGGCTTGGGGGTCACGCTCGCGGCCGGCTTGGGGGTCACGCTCGCGTCGGTCTCGGGCGCCGGGGCGGCGGCAGCACGCCGTCGCACCGGGCGGGCGGGAGCAGCCGCGGTCGCGGCCGCCGCATCCTGCTGGGGAGCCGCGGCCTGAGCGGTGGGTTCGCTCG
>Ga0307372_10006477_pt1 | contig 17094 bp, 22 predicted proteins | sample OX1MG_FD_202533 | JGI IMG/M metagenome (GOLD analysis project Ga0307372, IMG submission 202533) | Soil microbial communities from Risofladan, Vaasa, Finland - OX-1 | ecosystem: Environmental > Terrestrial > Soil > Coastal area > Acid sulfate soil | place: Finland: Risofladan, Vaasa | collected... | reverse complement strand
GGTGCAGCTCCTTTAAGCTCTTGATCTTCGAGCCCGTGATGGTATCGGCGAGCGGTCGCCCGAGAGCGGGTCCCAGAGGCTCAGCGCGTAGATCGCGTCGTCGGCCAGGTCGGCGCTCTTGGCGTCGGTGGCCTGGAGGTTCTCAAGCCAGGCGGCGGCCTCGCTGATCAGGCAGATGTCCCAATCACCCACACCGGAACTATAGCAAATCCTATAGTCGACGGTGCCAGCATGGCTCACCGCGTGCGGGCTATGGCTCGCGTGCCGCCAGAGCAGCCGTTTCGCGTCTCAGAGGGAAGGGGTGGGTGCCGTGCCGCCGCAACGTGCGGGCCTGTTCACGAGTTCGGGTGTGGGTGCAGACGGGTTGCTCGCGTGGGCGGAGCGTACCGGGCGTCGCCCGGCAGCGCAGCCGGGTCGTGGCGCGCTGCGGTTCGTGTTTTACGGGCGGGTGTCGACGGAGGACTGGCAGGATCCGGTGACGTCGCGGGCGCGGCAGCTCGGCCAGGCCGGGGCGCTGGTGGCCGGGCACGGTCAGATCGTGGCCCACTTCTTCGACATTGGGCAGAGCCGGACGCTGGCCTGGGCGCGCCGCCCGCAGGCCGCCGCCCTGGCCGCCGCGCTCGCCGACCCGGACCGCGGGTGGGACGCGATCGTGATCGGCGAGTACGAGCGGGCCTTCTACGGCAGCCAGTACGCGGCGATGGCCCCGCTGTTCGAGCATTACGGGGTCCAGCTGTGGCTGCCGGAGGCAGGCGGCCGGGTCGACTACGCCTCGGAGCATGACGAGCAGGCGATGACCGTGCTGGGCTTGTCATCCAAGCGGGAGATCACCCGGACCAGCATCCGGGTCCGAACCGCGATGGCCGCGCAGACGAGAGAGCAGGGCCGCTACCTGGGCGGCCGGCCGCCCTACGGGTACCGGCTCGCCGATGCAGGGCCGCACCCGAACAAGGCACACGCCGCCTGGGGCAGGAGGGCGCACCGCCTCGAACCCGACCCCGGGGCGGCGCATGTGGTGGCGTGGATGTTCGCGCAGCGACTGGCGGGACACAGCGTGGCGCGGATCGCCCGCGCACTGAACGAGGCGGGCCTCCCGTGCCCGTCGGCGGCCGACCCCGGGCGGAACCCGCACCGCAGCGGCAAGGCGTGGACGCTCGGCACCGTGGCGACCATCCTGGGCAACCCCCGGTACACCGGCCGCCAGGTATGGAACCGGCAGCGCACCGACTCCGAGCTGGCCGACCCCGCCAACACCAGCCTGGGGCACAGGCAGGTGCAGCGGTGGAACCTGCCCGACGGCTGGGTCATCTCCGCCCGGCCCGCGCACCCGGCGCTGGTCAGCGAAGCCGACTTCATCGCCGCCCAGGACATCAACGCTGCCCGCGGCCCCGCCCCCCAAGCCGCCCCGGCTGCGCCGGGCAAGCGCAGGTACCTGCTGGCTGGTCTCCTGGCCTGCGGGGACTGCGGTCGGCGGATGGAATCAGCCTGGTCCAACGGCAAGCCCGCCTACCGGTGCCGCCACGGCCACACCAGCGCCGCCGCGCCCGACCCGGCCCGGCCGAAGAACGCCTACATCCTCGAGGACCGCATCCTGCCGCACCTCCCTGCCCTGCACCTCCTGCTGACCGGCACAGAGCCCGCCGCCAGGCGCCGACGGCGAACGCGCCGCGGAGCCGACACCCGGCCCCAGGCCGCCGCCGAGGACGTGATCGGGTACGTGCGCGACCGCGGAATCACCCTCACCTACGACCCGGCCGCAGGAACCCTGCAGGCAGGCACCCGCGAAGCCATCAAGACCATTATCAGGAAAGCAAGCTAACCCCGGGCCCAGAGAGCCCTGCGCAGGAAGGAGGAGGAGAAAACCGCCGGTCGCCCGGCGCAGGCGCAAGCCCGCGCCCAGGTGACAATCCGACCTGCCGCAAAACGGCCGGTTATGGGGTTTTACTGTGTCCGAGGGGGGACTTGAACTCCTGCGTATCGGGACACATCGGGTAGCAGCGAAGTGCTCGCGCAGCCTGTTTGACCTGCTCAGAGGCCCTATCCGGCCGTCTGCGGGGCGCCATCGGGCGCACCCGCATTCAACCGCGCCAGTGCCACGGCTAGTGCCGCAGGCGCACCCCGCCACCAGGCCCGCATAAAGGGCGGGCCGCCGCATGCGCGCGAACGCAGCGGCGGCCCTTGATCACCCATCCGACTCAACCGGAAGGACAACCCGATGGAAGTCAATCAGCTAGACGGGCTAGGTGCCCAGCCCGGGCCGCTCGCCGATGCCGTGGCCGCTGCCCGCGTCGCCATGGTCGCCATGGCCGCCGTTGACGCGCACCGCGCCGCCGGGCTCTCCGTGCGCGCCGACTACATGGCTGAGCGCGGCGACGTCGGGATGGACGCGGCGGCAGCGCTGCGCCGCCTCCTGGCCGAGATCGACCGCCAGCCCGCCGCCCGCCCGGCGCTCACGGCCGGGGACCTCGGCGTCCTGGGCCAGGCCCTCGCCGACGCCATCGCCTACCGGGAGCCGTCCTGGTCGTGCCCGGACTGCGACATGCACCCGGGCGAGCTGTGCCCCGACCACATCGCCGATCAGGCCATGACCAACTCCTACCTGGCGCTCGCCGGCTCGCTCGGCCTCGAAGCCGGGTCGGTGAGCGCCTACACCAGCCGGGCCGTCGCCGCGATCACGCAGGCAGCCCGCAGCGAGCACGATTTCGCCGGCTGGCTCGCCCGCTGCCTGACGGCCGCGGCCGGGCAACTCGGCGGCAGTGACGCGCTGGTCGAGGGCCGGCCGGGCTCGTGGGAGGCCGACCTCGTGATGCAGCTCGTGCACGGCACCGCCGGACACTCCGATGAGTACCTGCCGGCCCCGGCCGGCCGGGCGAAGCTGACGGACGCGAAAGTCCGGGCGATCCGCTGGCGTTATGACGACGGCTACGGCGAGGTGACGCAGCGGGAGCTGGCCGCCGAGTTCGGGATCTCGGCCAGCACCGTCAGCGACATCACCGCCGGCAAGACCTGGCGGTGGCTGGCATGACCGCCGCAACGCTCGCTGCCGTGCTCGCCGTGCTCCTGCCGCACGCGGTCGCCGTTCTGGCCTGGGCTGCCGCCACGGCGTGGCTGCTGTCGCCGTCGAGCCCGGCCGCGCCCGTCGCCGGCTGGTGGCGCCGCCGCATCGTCATCGTCATGCTGCCGGTTCCAGGCCGGGCCGCCGGCGGTGGCTCATGACCGTCCCCGGGATGACGCCTGAGGAGCCGAGCCGCGCCGCGCAATGGTGCGACGGCGGGGCGCCCGTCATGACCGGGGACCGGGCTATCAGGTACAGCACCGTCGCGGCCGTGTCGGTCGTCGCGCTGGTCGCCGCCTTTGTCAGCTACAGGCATGCCCTCCAGGTGGTGCGGGTGCACGGCGAGTCCGGGCCGCTCGCGCTGGCGTACCCGCTGACGATCGACGGGCTGATCTACGCCGCGTCGATGGTGCTGCTGGACGCGGCCCGGCGGGGCGCCCGGCCGCACTGGCTGGCCTACGCGGGGCTGGCGCTCGGCATCACCGCGACCGTGGCCGCGAACGTGGCCGCCGGGCTGGCCTACGGCCCGGTCGGCGCGGTCGTCGCGGCGTGGCCGGCGGCCGCGCTGGTCATCGCCTACGAGCTGCTGATGCTCGTCATCCGCGGCTCGGTCACCGCCGCATCCGAGCCTGCATCCGTGGTCGAGGCGCACCCGGCGCCGCGGTGGCCGATCGGCCTGGAGCTGGCCGGTGCTGTCTCGCCGTGGCCCGGTCAGGGCGCTCCGCTGGCCGCCGCACCCGAGCCCGCATCTGACGCGGATGCACCCGCATCTGAGCCACCCGCCGGTCTCAACGGTCACGCCGCGGAAGCGGCCAGCTTGTTCGCGCCCGACGTCGCCGCCGGGCGCGTGCCCGGGCTCCGCGCAATCCAGTCTCAGATGCGCATCGGACAGGCCAAAGCCCAGCAGGTGCAAGCGCATCTGCGCGAGATCGCCCAATCGACAGGAGAAGACAGTGAGTGATTCAGCTTCGGTTACCGCGCGGCCAGACGCCGAGGTCGCCGTACCCGGCATGATCACCGCCGTACCCGCCGTGCCCGGCGGCATCGCCGGGGAGGAGCCCGGTCCGGCGCGGGTCATCTACGCCGACGTGACCGGCGGCCCGGGCGAGCGGCGGCCGGTTATCCCGCTGACGCTGCGGCGGGAGAACATCCGCGGGACCGTGGCCGTGTTCGCGGCACTGCAATGGCACCGGTCCCGGTACCACTCGCTGCGGTCCCCGGTCTACGTCCTGGCCCACCTGCTGTGGGCGCTGTGGGGGCTGCTGCGGGTCGCTAGCGCGATCCGGTCATGGTGGTGGGTGTCCGAGCAGGCGCCGCTGCGGTCAGACGCGGTGATCGCCGGGAACTCCGCCGAGTGGCGGCGGCTGAACAAGGACGCGAAGGAGATGCGCCGCACCCGCGGCATCATCCTGGCCATCGGCGCGGCGGCGCTGGCCGCCGGGTGCGCCGTCCTGGCCGCCCGCGGCACGTGGTGGATGCAGGGCGGGGTAGTCGTCGCCGCGTGGCTGGGGCTGTCCCGCGCCGGCCGTCCCGATGGCCACAAGGTCGTCAGCGCGGCCGTGGTGCCGCCGGACTACTCCCCGCCCACTCACGAGATCATCAGCCGCGCGCTGGGCAGCCTGAACATCGCGCAGGTCAACGCCGCTCTGAAGCCCGACAAGGACGGCCGGGCAGCCGGGATCCGGTTCATCAGCGACGTCTACCGCGACGGCCCGGGCTGGGCATGCCAGCTGGACCTGCCGCACGGCGTGTCCGTGTCGACGATCCTGGCCCGCCGGGAGGACTTCGCGTCGGGCCTGCGCCGCCCCCTGTCAGCGACCTGGCCCGAGGGCGTGCCGCAGGAGCACCCGGGGCGCATGGACCTGTGGGTCGGCTTCCACGACATCTCCAAGGCCAAGCCGACGCCCGGGCCGCTGGCCAAGGCCCGCGCCGCGGACCTGTTCGACTCGCTGCCGTTCGGGCTCAGCCCGCGAGGCCGCCTCATCTCCGTGCCCATGGTGGAGATGAACTGGCTCATAGGCGCGTCACCGGGCCAGGGAAAAACGGCCGCAGTGCGCCAGCTCGCGTGCGGCGCCGCGCTGGACGTGCTGTGCGACATCTGGCTCGCCGAGCTGTCCGGCAAGGGCGACCTCGAGCCGCTGGCCAAGGTCAGCCACCGCTACTGCTCCGGGATGGATGACGAGTCGATCGCCTACGCCGCCGAGTCAGCACGGATGCTCCGCAACGAGGTGGAGCGCCGGCAGGGTGCGTTCCGCAAGCTCAAGGGCACCGGGGCCATGCCGGACGGCAAGGTCACCCGCGATCTGGCCGCCCGGTACAAGGAGCTGCGGCCCCTGCTGGCCGTCTTCGATGAGGTCCAGAACCTGCTGACCGACAAGCAGCACGGCGAGCAGGCCGCCGAGGATCTGGCCTACGTGATCCGAGTCGGCCGGGCCTACGGCATCATGGCGGTGCTGTCCACCCAGCGGCCGGACGCGAAGATCATCCCTACGGCGATCACGGGCCTGGTCATCGGCCGGTTCTGCCTGATGGTCCCCGACCAGCCCGCCAACGACGTGGTGCTGGGCACGTCGAGCTACCGGCGCGGCTACGACGCGACGGTGTTCCGCCCGAAGCTGGACGCCGGCCTCGGCTGGCTCAAGGGCAGCGAGGAAGGCACGCCGCAGGTCTGCCGGACCTTCTACCTCGACCTGCCGGCGACCGAGCGGATAGCCGAGCGGGCCCGCGACATGCGCGACCGCGCCGGGGTGCTGTCCGGCTACGCCCTGGGCGAGCAGGAGGCCACCCAGGCCCGCGACGTCCTCGCCGACGTCCTGGCCGTGTTCGGCGACGCGCCGGGGCTGCACTGGGATGAGCTGGCCGACCGGCTCGCCGTCCGCTGGCCCGACCGGTGGGCCGACGTGACCGGCGACGCGATGTCCGCCCAGTGCCGCAAGCTCGGCGTTCCCTCGGTCATGGTGTCCACCGACGGGGTTAAGGCGCGCGGGTGCCGGCGGGTCGCCGTCGAGCGGGAATCAGCCCGGTGACCCGCTACCGGGGTAGCGCCGCCGCTACCGCTCCCGACCTGCGCGAACGCCGCCAGCCGCTACCGCACGGTCCTGGCACCCCCCGGCTGAGCTGGGCGGTAGCGGGTAGCGGCGATGGCGGCGCGAGCCCCGGAAACGGCGCTCAGCGGCTCGCGCGGCCTAATCCAGCCGGCCGCTACCCGCTACCAGCGGACTGCGGGAAGTCACCGCCGGGTGCGTTCACGAGCACATCGGCCCGCGCGACCTCTGCGACTGGCACGCCAGCGATCTCGACCAGGGCCTCATGAGGTGCGGTCACTGCGCGGACGCTGGGCACGACTGCACGCTGGCGCGGATCCCGGCTGCCGCAGCCCGAAGGCGGCCGCGATGACGCCGTGGCGGGCCATCACAGCCCGCGCGCGGCATCCGCGGAAGCGGAAAAAGCGCCGGGCGCTGTTCACCTGCGGCCGGTGCGGCAAGTCGTACTCCAGCCCGCTCGGCCACGCCTGCACCGGCGGCGGCGACTTCGCGAAGCGCCGCCGGGGCCTGCAGCGCGCCGGGGCGACCCGGCAGCGACAGGCCGCCGCCGCGGCGACCCGGCAGCGGGAGCGGAACAAGGTCAGCGCGGCCCGGCAGGCCGAGCGGGATAAGGCCGCGACGCGGGTGGCCGCCGCCCGCCGGGCCGAGCGGGCACGAGCGGACGCCCGCGTCGCACGGGCGAAGGGCGGCCGTCCCCCGGCCGCCAGGCGCCCGCAGGCGACGCATGGCTACCGGTCCTGCCGCGAGGACGACTGCCAGCGGCCAGCCTGCGAGGCCTGGCGCGAGGGCGTCGCCGAGGGCCGCGAGGCCGGCTTCGAGGACGGTTTCGAGGCTGGCGCAGCGGCGGCCAGCCGGGAGGGATAACCATGCTGATCCTGCTCATCGCCGGAGGCGTGATCGCCTACGCCGTCTCCCTGTACTGGTGGCCGATGCGGCCGTGCCGCCGCTGCGGCGGCACGGGCACCAACCGGGGGTCGAACCGGCGCCGCTTCGGCCAGTGCAAGAAGTGCGGCGGCTCCCGGTCCGTCCAGCGCATCGGCTCCCGCGAGGTCCACCGCGCCGTCCGGGGCGCCGTCAGCTACCGCAAGGAGAAGTGACCATGCAGATCTTCGTCCGCCCCGCACGGGTCACCGTCGAGGAATCCGGCGGCGGCCTGGCCGCCGCGGTCGCCGTCGTCGCCCTGGCCGCCGTCATCAGCTCGGCCGCCGCCGCCGTCGCCGACGTGCTGACCGCCGTCCTGATCACCATGACCGCGCTGGCGCTCGCCGGGCTCGGCGTGCTGGCGATAGTCCTGCGCCGCCACGGGCTGCGCGCCCCGCTGCCGCCAGGACCCGCCAGGACGGCACGGGCGCTCACAGGGCCGCCGCTGGCGATCGAGGCGCCGCGCCTGGCGCGTCCCTCGCCGGCGAGCACGCCGGCTGCCGCGCCCGGTCCGGTCACCGAGGCTGAGCGCGCCGGCTGGCGGTCATGGGTCCGGCGAGAGCTTGACCGTGAGCCCGAGCCGGACGACTACGACTCCGGGTGCGGACGCTGCAGCAGCACTGAGCACGCCATCTGCTACCCGGCCCCGGTGGAGTACTCGTGATGGTCTCGCCTAGGGAATGCGAGATATCCACAGGCGCGGGGTAATCCGCCCTGGCGCACCTGAAGCGCCCGGCTGGCTACGGCCGTCCGGGCGCTTCTCGCTTTACCACGTAGGCGCCGCGGCCCTGCTACCGCTCCGGCCGCTGGTCCTCCGGGACCACGAAGTGGCCGCGGCCCATCCGGCTGCGCACGATGCCCGCGTCGCGCAGCACCGCGAGCGCCCGCTCAGCCGTGCCCTGCGCGACGCCGTACTCCTGCACGAGCGTCTTGACCGACGGCACGCGGCGCTCCAGCTCCCCCGACTCGATCCGGTCGCGCAGGATCGCGGCGAGCTGCCGGTAGAGCGGCTCCTCGGCGTCATGGTCGATGGTCACGCCAGCAAACGTAGAAACCCCCATGACCGCCAGTGTTTCCCGGTGTCCACCTACGGACACCTATGGACCTAGGTGGAGGTTGCGCGTAGCGTGACAGGCCCAGTACGCAAGCGGGCCCGGACGGTGCGTAAACACCGCTACCCGGGCCCTGACCAGGACGGAGCCTGGCTATGACGCATCCTCCCACCGGCCTGATCCGCGAGGACGCCAGCAGCACCCTGATGCGCATCCGCGCCGCCCACCCCGGCTGGGAAGTCGCCTGGGATGACGCGCGCCGCGTCTGGTGGGCGTCACTGCGGATCTCCCCGGCCGCGACCCACGACATATTCGCTCACAGCCTGCCCGTGCTCGAAGGCAAGCTTGACGCGCTGGCCAGCGACCGGCTCAGCTCCGCCGAGACCGTGCAACTCGCGGCCGGCCAGGCCAGCGACCTCGGCTAGGAGACTTACCCATGTCCCGAATCCTTGCCAGCCGCGCGCTGCGGCTGGCTATCACCCTGACGGCACTCGCGGCGATGGCGGCGGTGATGGCCTACGTGGTCATGCACACGCCAGGCAGCCCGTGAAGGCCGGACGCCTGGCCTGGAGCTCTCACAGACCGTGAGATAGATGCCCTGGTGCCGGTGGTGCGCTCCATGCAGGCGGCCGGCCGGTCGACGAGATCATCGAAGGCGCGTTCGACAAGTGGCGGCGAGCCCGTGACGAGCTGCAGGTACTGATCCGCCGAGAACTCGGGTAACCTTGAGACCATAGTTGACAGGAGGATGGCCAGGGATGAGCCCGGCAGCGAAGTACCTCAGCCAGGCCGACATCGCCCGCGAGCTCGGCGTTGCGCGGCACACGGTGAACATCTGGCGTACCCGCTACACCGACTTCCCCGAGCCGGACGTTGTCGTAGGCGATGCGCCGGGGTGGCTGGCGGACCGGCTGGCCGAGATCCGTGCGTGGAAGGATTCGCGGCCTGGGCAGGGTGCTGGCGGCGGCAGGCCCCGCAGGGACGGATAGACGCGCCGCCCAAAACCTTGTGATGCATGTTGACACGGCGTCCGTCCTGGCAGTAACCTTGAGACATGAGTTCACAAGGTAGCGAAGCCGCTAGCCACACCAGCTGTCTCCGCTGCGGACGCCGCCTCACCGCGCAGGCCAGCGTCACCCGCGGCTACGGTCGCACCTGCATGGCGCGCATCGCGGTCGCCGCCCAGGTCGCCGACCTCGCCGGCTTCCACGACTGGCAGGTTGACAAGGCCCGCGAGACCATCGAGGTCCAGGCGATCGTCCCGTTGTCCCGCCCCGGCCTCTACGCGGCTGTCTCTGGCGACGGGGTCACCGTGTACCTGGTCGACGCCCGAGAGGGCTCATGCACGTGCAAGGCAGCCGCGAACGGGCGCCGATGTTATCACCTGGCCGGCGCGCTGATCCTGGCCGCCGCCGCACCGGCCAGGAAGGCAGCCTGATGACCATCATCGTCCAGGACTTCGCGGACCTCCGCGCCGCAGGCAACCAGGCGGCCGCGCTGTCCGCCCCGGTGCTGTCCGCCCCGCCGGTCTCGCTGGCCGACGCCAGGGTGCCGTCGTGCCCGTCGTGCGGCGAGGGGACCGTGTTCCTCCACGCCTGCGGAACGTGCGGCAGCACCGGCGGTGCCGCTGACTACTGCTGCGGCCAGTCCATGCTCGTCCGCGGCGCGTACGTCAGCACCCTGACCGGACAGCACTCGTGGCTCGGCTGCCCGCTCATGGCGGCCGTGACAACCCTTGCTGCTGAGATCACGGTGGGCTGGGGTGAGGACACCGACTGCACCAGCTGCCTGTGCCCGCTGCCCGCTGGCGCCCCGGCATGGCTCGACAGCGACGGCCGGCCGTCGTGCGCTGACTGCGCCGCCGAAGTCGCCCGCATCGCCTACGACAAGGAGGCGGCACTCACCGGAACCGGATAGGAAGCGGGCCGTCACCGCGACTCGAGCGCGGCGCCGGCCCTTGGCCAGACAACCTGGTAGGAGGTCACCGACCATGTTCATCACAATTCCACACGCTGCGCAGCGGCTGCGCCCTGGCGAGACGAGGCGACGGCTGAACCAGCTGGAGAAGCGGCTCAACGCGTCAGATGAGGCGTGGGCCCTCTGGTGGAAAATCAACGGCAAGGAGTCAGCTGAGGTGGTGTCGTCCGGCGATCCTCGCGTGATGCGGATCGAAGCCTCGGGGTTCCGTGTGATCCAGGGCGGCCGGTCGTAAGAGCAGAAAGCACGAGCGCCCCGCCGGCTACGGCTGGCGGGGCGCTCGCCTGTCCTGGCCTGCTTCTGACGCGGCTAGTGACCCGCATATGGCAATCTGCGCCGCGACCAGCTCGCCGACCGCGGCATAAGCCTCGTCGCGCGAGAGTCCCCCGACCTCCATGTGCAGGCGGGCTGTCGCGCCGGCCCACGCGCCGGCGAGCCACGACGCGAATAGCCATGCGTCCGGGCAGTCCTCCGTATCGTCCTCGCCGAGCGCGGTCGCGACGAACTGCCATAGGCGAGCCTCAAACTCTGCCGTGAGGGGTGGCATCCGTGACTCCAGCCCCGTCAACCGAACCGTCCGGAGGCGAGCGACAGGCCGTTGTTGCCGCCGCCGTTGCGCTTGTTGTAGCGGAGCGCCTGTTCCTGCACCGACTTCCAGATCTCATCCGCGAGCTCGCGGTTACTGCCGACGAACCCTGTGACGTGGACGTTGATCGGCCCGATCTGGGTTTTCCCCGGGTCGCCGCCCGGGTCGCCGCCGGCGGCGCCGCCGTGCTGCATGCCGGTCAGCGAAGTCGTGATCTTCCTCGCCGACGCGGTGACCCGGCCGGCCTTGTTATCGAGGCCGACGGCGAGGCCTTCACCGAACATCTCCCCGTGGTAGATCCCGACCTTGCTAGGCGAGGAGATCCCGAGTTCCCTCTTCAGCGTCGTCACCATCGACCTGGCGATTGTTTCCATCATTTTCTCGATGTTTTTCTGCTGGCCTTCCAGCCCGCTGAGGAACCCTTTACCAGCCTGCTTACCCGAGTCGTACATGTCGGTGGCGGCTGACTTACCCAGCGCCGTCGACGCCGACGTGATCGCGGTCTCGGTTTTATTCATCTGCCTGATCACGGACACGGGACCTTCAAGGAGCGCGTTAGCGACCTGGAGGCCCTGTTCGGGACCCATCTGGATGATCTGGTCCAGCAGGTTCTTATCGAGACCGAGTTTCGTCAGCTTCCGGAGCGCCGCCTCGAACTGGCGGATCTGCGACAGGCTCGACTGGAGACCCGAGAGCATGTCCCCCGAGTAAAGCGCCCCGCCATTCGCCGCACCCGACACTGCCGGCACGTTCGACAGCCCGGCCCACGACTCGGTGTTCGACGCTGTTGTCGCCGCGTATTTCTTCGCCGCGGTGATCTCGGACAGGATCGACGCCCGCCGGGTCGCGAGACCCTGGAGGCGGGCGTTGTCCCTGGTGATGTAGTCGGTCAGGCTGGTGAAGGTCCCCGCCCCGATCAGCCCCGCGGTGAACGCGGACCTGACCAGGCCGGCGATCTTCGACGATGCGGCGCTGACCTGCGACTTGGTGCCCTCAAGGCCCTGGACGAGACCGAGGCCGGCATACTGGCCGATCTCGGCCATCACCTTTGACGGGGAGAAAATCTTGAGCGCCGACTTCAGTGTTGACGTTACGGTGCCTGCCAGGTCGCTGGCGACTTTCATCACGGACCCGAACATCGACTTGATGCCGTTAACGAACCCTGCGATGAGGTCTTTGCCGGCGGTAAAGACGATGCTGACGAAACCGCTGAGAACGGTCTTGATCATGCTGCCCAGGCCGCTTAGCAGAGTTGACGTCGCTTTTTTCAGGTCGTTCCAGGCGTTTTTCCAGTGACCCTGGAGTAGCTGGAGGAATGCGCCGATGATGTTCATGAAGAAACCGACACCTGTGCGGATTGTCTCGGCGATCAGGGTCCACGCCATTTTTACCAGGCCCGAAATTATGGCCCAGCCAGCTTTCCAGAGGCCGGTGAAGACAGCGAACTCGGCCTTGAAAATTCCGCTGATCATGTCCCACTCGGTTTTGAACACCCCGGAGATAAGCGCCCAGAATGCTTTTACTATCTTGTCGATTTCCTGGCCGTTCTGCTTCCAGAACGCCGAGAACGCGGCGAGTTCCTGCCTGATGAACGCCAGCGGCCCGGAAACGAACCAGTGCACGACAGCGCCGGCGGCGTGCATCGCGGCGGTCCACGCCGACTTGAAGAAGCTGGCTACGTCAGCGACCGCGACACGGACGATCTTGCAGTGCTTGTAAAGCTCATACAGGCCCGCCGCCAGGGCCAGGACCGCTACCAGGACCAGGGCGATCACGTTCGCGTCGAGGGCCACGTCGAGCGCCGTGACCTCAGGCACCGCGGTATCTGCGGCGGCGCCGATCGTCCCGATTGCCGCCGAGACGCCGCCGATGAGCGCCTCGGCGCCGGACATCAGCTTGACCGCAGCGGCGATCGCGAGGATTCCGCCGGCCATGACGGAGAGGGCCTGGTTGTGCTGCATGAACGCGAAAACCTTGCCGAGGACCCCGAGGATTTTCTGCACCGCGGGGAGGAGCACCGACCCGAACGAGATCGCGAGGTTCTGCACCGATGCGATGACCTGGTGGAACTCGAACGACACGGTCTTCTGGGTCTTGGCCCATGAGCTGCCGAAGCCGCCGGCCGCCTTGCCGATGCTCTCGTACTTGGTGCGGACCCCGTCGAGGTTCTGCATCAGCGAGAGGATCGCCTTGTCGGACCGGCCGCCGCCGAAGATTTTCGCCATGACCGCGTTTGCCTGGCTGGCCGACAGGCCCGCATGGGTGAACGCGCCCTTGACCTGCGTCAGGGCAACGAAAATGCCGTCGGGCTTCTTGAGATCGGCGGCGACTTTCGACGTGGTGACGCCGTAATGGTTCATGACGTCGGCGAGGGACTTGCTCTTGAGGGTCACCGACCCGGCTTCGAGGCCGAGCGCGCCGAGGAACGTTGACGCTTCCTTCGACGGTGACGTGACCATCGACAGGCCCATCGACAGCCGGGTCGCCGCGGTTTCCGCCGAGTTCCCCCGGTCAGTGAGGTAGGCCAGGGCGGCGCCCATCGAGTGAATCGAGATGCCCATCGACGCGCCTGCCGGCGCCCACGACTGCACGGACTGGACGAAGTCCTGGAACCGCATGTCGCCCTGGCCGACGATGGCGTTGAGCAGCGCCGATGTTTTCCCCGCGTCCCCTGCGCTCTGGTTGTACGCCTTCATGATGCTGCTGAGCGCGTAGGTGGTGTCTTCCAGGCTCGCGCCGTGGATCTGCGCGAGCTCCGCGGCGCTGGCGACGAGTCTGAGGCTCGTGGCCAGGTTCAGGCCCGCCGAGATCGGGTGGTACAGCGCCTCGGCGAGCTGGGTGCCGGTGTACCCGGTCTTGTCGCCGAGCTGGAGTACCCGGGCTGACAGCGACTGCATGTTCGCGCCGGTCAGCCCCGCGGCGGTCTGAAGCCGGGTCATTTCCTCCTGAAACTTCGCGGCCTTGACGACGCTGTAGGCGACCGCGGCGGCGACGGCGAGGAACGCGACCTTCCCGTGGCCGCCCGCGGCCGTGGTGGACGCGTCGGCCTTCGCAGCGCTCGCCGTGGTCGCGTCGAGGGAGACGTTTTCCCGGTCGATCGCGGCGGTCGCCTCATCGACGGCGCCGACCAGCTCATCGGACGAGGCAACAAGGCCCTGGATCAGCTCGCCCTGGCGGGCGATGGCCTCGTTCGCGGCCGTGGCCGCCTCGTCGACCCGGGCGTCAGCGGCGGCGAGGGTATCGGCCGACCCGGACATGCGGGCGGTCGCCACGTTGACCCGGTCGATCACCCCGGCAAGCTGATCCGTGCGGGCGATCATCTCGTCGACCACCGCCAGGTAAGCGGTCGCGTTGGCACTGAATTCCTGAATCACTGGCGGGAGAGGCATGGGTCTCCTCTGCGAGAGGGAGACCATCACGGCCCTGCGGGCACCAGCACGAGCTGGCGGTCTTGTCGGACTTCTGGTGGTGCGGACCCTGGGAGCCTTTACGGCCGTGGCACCCGCGGTGAGCGGGCGGCCCCAGGGTGGTCTGCCTACGTCAGGCAGGCATTAGTTCAGTGCTCCTCGGGGCGGGTGAGCGCGACCGCACGGGCGGCGGACGGCCAGCGCCGCCACGCCCATCACGAGCGTCCAAGGGTCGATGGTCGGATCGGCGTGCAGCCGGCGGACGAGCTGTGCGGCGGCCTGCCGGTTACCTGCGGCGATGTACTCGATCAGGTCGAACGCGAACGCTGCGTGCCGATCGGCCGACGTCTTGTCGGGCGGAACGTATGGACCCGTCATCGGAAGCTCCCTGATCTTGAACTCGGCGTGCCAGCGCACGAACGCGGCTAGCCGGTCTGCGGCCCGGCATGGCGGCCCCCCGATCGTCGTAGTTAGACCGCGCTCTTGAGCGGCGGTGGGACGGCTGCTGGCGCTGATGCCGATGCTTCGGAGGCTCGGCGTGCCTGCTGCCGGATAGCGAGGTCGGCGACCTCCTGGAGCAACTGCCACGGCTCGACCTGCCACGGGCTCAGTCCGTGCTGGAGCTCGTGGAGGAACTTCCGGACGGCGCCGATGTTCCCGGCCGCGATGTCTCCGGCGATCTTGAGCGCGGCGACGCGCTCGTGCAACGCCGGGTCGGCGGTCTCGGCGACGTCGCCGACGATGCGGTCAGCCACCGCGCCGCGCTCGGCGGCGGTCATGTTGTCGGGCACTTAGGCCCCCTGCCAGAGCGGCGAGCTGAGTCCGGCCGCCTGGCCGTATCGGGTGAAGGCGTCGCGGGTATAGGCGTCCAGCTCGTCGAGCGAGAGCTTGCTCAGGTCGGGCGTCTCCGCGTCGGTCGTCTCGGTCAGCGGCGCGGCGGGCGAGAGCTTGCGTCCGTCCCAGAACGGCGAGGCCGCCCGGCGGCCGACGCCCATCACGGCGACGTCGAGCTGGTCGTTGGTGGCCTCGTGCAGCGGGACGGGGACGGGCGCCGGGATGGCGGCCCTGGCCGGACGAGTGCATTGATGAGCGGGTCTCTGTCGATCAGGACGGAGACCGCATTCGCCCGCCGGACCGCCGGGCCGGGATGGCCGGCCGGCCAGTAGCCGAGGCGGCCTTTCGCCTGCAGCTCGCGGAACCGCGCGGCCGTGACCTGGCCCTGGTACGCCTCGGCGGCGCGCAACTGGTTGCGTGCGGCGGCGAGCGCCTCGCGCGTCGCGGCGATCGCCGCGTTCATCTGCGAGGTGGCCTGCGCCGCGTCGCCCTGGGCGCCGAGCAGCTCGCGGCTGGCAGCGTCCTGTTCCTGGGCCTCGGCGAGCTTCCGCGCGCCAGCAGCGCGCTCCCGGTCCAGCCGGGCGGCAGCACCGCGGAGGGCGGCCACGCGCGAGTCCGCTAGTGCGTGGGCCTCCCGCGCCGTCTCCAGCTCGGACTGAAGCGCGGAGGCCTGATCGAACTGGCCGCCCGCGACGGCGGTCTGAAGGGCGCTTTCCAGCGCGGCGAGCCGCTGCCGCGGGCCGACGGCGGCTCGCTCAGCGTCTGCGAGTTCATCGGCCAGCCGGGCGGGCGCTTCAGGTGTGGATGTCATGTATGACCTCGTGTTCGAATCCAGGCGGATTAGCTGGACATCACGATACGGTTGGTGGAGCCGTATAGCCGTAGCGGTCAGGTGGCGTTTAGTGCTACGCTTAATGACCGGTCACGCCAGAAGAAAGGCGACCGCGATGGCGACCGACGCAGCCAGCATTCAGGAGATCCGGGACCGGCTCCCGCCGATGAAAAGCTGGACGTATACGCACGACGGCGCCGCGATGGCGATCACCGTCGCCTACGGCCACTGCTGGCCCGACATCCTGGTCATCGTCGGGCAGCGCGGCACCGGCCTGCGCGCGACCGGGCTGTTCGGCGAGGACGGCCGGTGCAGGCAGTTCACCGTCGAGACCTCGACCGACGAGGCCGACATCACCAGCGCCGTCCTGCGGCGCCCCGTGCTCGGAACGCTCCGCGGCTGGCATGAGGTCGGCCGCGAGGTCGGCCGCCAGCTCCTCGCCGGCGTCCCGGAGGAGAACATCGTCATCGACGGGCACGACGCCACCGCGGCCATGCGGATCCTGATGTACGACGCCAGCCGCGCGCGGGTACCTCAGCGGCACCGCGGCGCCCGTCGCGAGGATCTCATCCGCGAGGTCGCGCGGGCGTACAAGGTCGCCGTCGAAGTCGGCGACCCCGCGCCGCGCAAGACCCTCGCCGACGCTTTCGGCTTGAGCCGGGCCCACATCGGCCGCTTGCTCGTTGCGGCGAGGCGCGAGCGCGACGGCCGACCGCCGTTGCTCGGCCCGGCCCGCCGCGGCCGTGCCGGCGAAACCCGCCCACTCGGCCGCGATCAGGGCCGGCATGCGCCACTGCGGCATCTCAGTTCGCGCGGATGATCCCGAGTCAGCCGCCCGCACCCTGCGCCGCTACATGCCCCGCGAGGCGCGCCTGCGCCTCGCCGAACTACTCACGTCCGCGAGCTGCACGCACGGCTCGGCGAGCTGCTAGCCGGACTTCCGGGGCCGTAGCGCCAGCCGCTCGACGGACTCCTCAGTGACGCGCACGGCGCCCGGCCCGATCTTGCGCTCATCTAGGAGCCCGGCCGCGCCCCAGCGGCGGATGGTGCGCTTGGCAGTCACGGTACGCGCTGGCCCGCGATGACGCCTGCTGGCCGCGTCGCCCGTCCGGCCGGCGTCCGCTCCTGCCCGGTCCTGGCCCGTCGTGTCAAGAAAACGAGCGAGTTCCTACCGGGGACGGCTGTGGATCCACGCCGGGCTACGGCTGGAGGCCGCCGACGTGCTGCCCGCCGGCACGCCAGTTCCCCGAGGGTCGATTATCGGCTACGTCACCCTGACGGGCTGCGTCCAGGGCTCAGCATCGCCCTGGGCCATCCCGGGCTACTGGCACTGGCAGCTCGCCGACCCGGTCGGCCTGGCCGATCCTGTCGCCGCTCGCGGCGCGC
>Ga0307372_10006475_pt1 | contig 17102 bp, 17 predicted proteins | sample OX1MG_FD_202533 | JGI IMG/M metagenome (GOLD analysis project Ga0307372, IMG submission 202533) | Soil microbial communities from Risofladan, Vaasa, Finland - OX-1 | ecosystem: Environmental > Terrestrial > Soil > Coastal area > Acid sulfate soil | place: Finland: Risofladan, Vaasa | collected... | reverse complement strand
TCTGACTGAAGCGGCCAACAATCTCATCAAAAGAGTGAAGCGCGTGGCCTTCGGATTCCGAAGCCTTCGCGATTACCGATGGAGATCCTTGCTCTAGGCCGGCAAGCTCAATTGGTCACTACTTCCAACACTCACACCCCGCTGATCTGCGAAGTGCCCCTTAAGTGAAGGCCAACAGGTGGGGAAGCTTTTGGATGACGTCTCGTGGCTAGCGCCAACGGTTACGGCTTTACCACCACTTTGCCTATGACGCTTCCGCTCTCGACCAGGCGGTGCGCCTCCTTGATCTCAGAGAGCGGTACCACTGCTCCAATGAGCGGTTTGAACCGGCCAGTCTCCAAATGACGGACCGCCGCGATCGCGTCGTCCATCGTGCCAAGGCGAGAGCCCACAATGCGTATCTGCTTGACGAACATCGCAGTCACGTTGACCGCCGCGTCGTCGCCACTGGTCGCTCCAGCTGTCACAATGGTCGCACCCGACCCGCAGAGCTCGATCGAACGCCCCCAGGTCGCCTGGCCAACGTGCTCTACTACGATGCTCGCGCCGCGCCCATTGGTGCGTTCCAAAACTCTTGCAACCATGTCCGGCTCGTAGTGGTTGACCACGAACTCTGGCCCGCGGGCAGCAAGCACCGCGAGCTTCTCATTGCTGCCCGCGCTCGCGATCACCCGTGCTCCGCTCAAGAGCGCGATCTCGACTGCCGCACTGCCCAACCCGCTTGTCCCTCCCCACACGAAGACGACGTCGTCAGGACCGACTCGGCACTTTGCGACGAGCATCTGCCACGCCGTGATGTAGGAGTTTGAGAAGCACCCGAGCGCTTCCTCTGGTACATCTTTGCTCACGTTGAGGGCCAGAGAGGCGGGAACAATTGCATACTCGGCATAGGTACCGTGATAAACATCAAAATCTAGACAGTACTGAGGCCGGTTGCGACGACAATATTCGCACAGGCCACACGATAGGTATGGGCTCACCGTCACGCGTCCACCAACGGCGAAGCCGCCGACACCTTTCCCCGTCGCGACGACATCACCGCACAGATCGATACCCAAGATGGCCGGCATCTTTACCCGGTACTTCGGGTGAGGATGACCCTTTCGAATCCAGATGTCCCGATGGTTTACGGAGGTTGCCCGGACCCGTACCAGTATCTCGCCGGGACCAGGCTCGGGTTCGTCAACCTCCTCGAGCTCGAGAACATCTGGGCCGCCCGTCCTATGAATGCGCGCTCCGATCATCGATCAACCGAGCACTGCTGTTGCTTCGATCTCGATGAGCAGTCCTGGTAGGGCTAGACCAGTGACTCCGACGATGGTCTGCGGCGGATGTGCAGTGCTGCCGGTCACTTCCTCGATCGCCGCGGTGATGGTCTCGTACTCGGTGGGCTGGGTCGTGTAGATGGTACGGCGAATTACGTTCTCCCAGGTCGCTCCCGCAGCAGTAAGTGCAATAGCGAGATTCTGCATCGCCTGCCGAGTCTGTGCAGCAAGGTCGTTCTCACCCACGATCGAAAAATCTGCTGCCAATGCGGTCTGTCCGGCTACGCAGACAAGCCTCGAACCCGTCGCGATCGCGACATGGCTGAAGCCGGGCGAAGGATGCAGATCAACTGGAGTTATCAACTCGCGCGTCGTTTCAGGCACATTAGCTCCTCTGCACGGTGAGATTCTTATGTTTGAAGTTACCAAAATTTTTGAGCACCCGCTGTCAATCGTGACTTTCAAGTTCGCGCTGGTGGCCAGGAGAAGTCCCCACCCCTGAGGCGTGAATCACTACTTTCTTGACGAGAACTGACCTCCTCTCGGGCGGGGCCCTTTCATTCGGAAAGCCTCGTCGCTGGTGAGCACGACGATGCCGTCGGATAAACCCACCGCCGTGTCGTGTTCGGGGAGAAACGAGCAGGGTGGCTGAAGCCTGAGACAGACCAGCGTCTGTCTGGTCATATTTCCATCAGCGTGCTTACCCGCGGGTTCCCATCCGATCTCGTCGACCGCGTGATCGACGAGTCAGGACGCACCGATGAGGCGGGATTCGAACTCGTAGCTTTTCGCATCTCCTGGCGCCACGCCCACCTTCGCAGCCGTCGGCACCTCAAGCATGACGCCTATATACTTGTGGCTCTCAGGGGGTGGATGGTGGTCGAGGTCAGACCGAGCGTAACCGAAGGCGAGGTCGAGCGGCGGCGGATGGTCAGGGCTTCGCGGGTACCTGTCCTGGCAGGGGGGGTCGGTGAGATTGTCCCAATGGCGCGCCCAGATCGAACGGTTCAGTTAGATAGGGGGGAGGCGGAATCATGACCACCGGCGAAGGCTCGGATCGGCCGCCTGGGAGTTCGGGCGTCCCGCCAATCGTCGACACATCCCAAGTCGTCGAGGTAGCACGCGACGTTTACGTGATCCCAGATGGCCGCGTGAACCTCGTCCCCAATATCGGGATCGTGCTCGGAGAGGACTCAGCCCTAGTCGTTGACACCGGAATGGGGCCACGCAATGCGCAGCGCGTTATGGAACTGGTCCGCAAACTCGCGGGTAATCGGAGGCTCTTCCTGACGATCACCCACTTTCACCCTGAGCACGGATTCGGCGCCCAGCAGTTTGTCGACGGTGCAGTGATACTGTACAACGCCGCGCAGCTGGAAGAGCTCACTCGAAAGGGGGATTCGTACATCGAGTTGTTCCGCCAGTTCGGCCCAGCTGTGGAGACGGAACTTGAGGGAGTCGAGTTTGTGGGGCCTCATCTTCGCTATGAGACCAAGGCTGTCTTGGACCTCGGCGGCCGGGAGGTGATCCTTGAACAGGTTGGTCCGGCACACACGGCTGCGGATCAGATCATCCTGGTCGACAATGAGGTGATCTTCTGTGGTGACCTCGTCGAAGAGCGGTTCTTCTCGATCTTCCCGTACTTTCCACCCGACGACGTTGACGTGGACGGGGAACGGTGGCGGGGCGTGCTGGAAAATTTGGTGAACCGCCAACCGCGCGTAGTGGTGCCCGGTCACGGTGCCGTTGGTAACAGTGAACTCATTGGCACCACACTGGAGTACATCGACTGGCTCGGCAGCACTACGTATGCAGCGATGGGAGGGGAGAGCTCCATAGAGGGCGTCATCGCCGCGGTGCGGCCGGAAGCCCTCGAGCGCTATGTCGGATGGGACAGTCCCGAGTGGATCGACTTCGGCGTGCGTTGGTTCTTTGACCACGCCACCGCGTCCAAGGGCTAGCACGTGGATGAGGGGCTTGTAGGCCGGTGGGAGGCGGGTCGCGCCGCCTATGCGGCACAGTTCCGCGTCTCGCTAAATGAGGCCGAAGAACAACTCCGGGTGCTTCTCGGTGACCAAATGGCCGAGAACGCCATTCTTGCGGCGGGCGGCGGGTGGTCTGATGCAAGTCTCACCCCGCGGGAGAAGAGCCTCCTTGTCGTGGCGAGCCTCATCACTCAAGGAGGAGTTGAGGCAAGGCTGCATGGACACGTTCGCTGGGCTCTCGACCACGGAGCAAGCCCCGTCGAGCTGGAGGCGTTAGTTTCGCTTTTGGCGGTTTACGTCGGCTACGCGAAGGCGTCAGTGGGGATGGAGGTCGTACGAGACGAGATCTCGTCGTACGTTCCGACCGGACCAACTTCCTGATCTTGACTGACGCGGCCAAGAGCCGGAAGATCCGGACTTGGGCTAATTTTCGCTTGACTTGACACCGGTAGGTTCGCGGTAGAGCGGCGGTCGTGCAGGGGGCCCTTGCCGTCGTGGCCCGGAAGCACCGAACTTGCTGACTCGCGCGACTTTCGAGGCTGTCTCCGAGCGTGTCCTCCATCGTCGGAGAATTCCCGTTCAAAAATTTATGAGACCAGTACGATTGCACACCGAGGGTGCTTGGTCGGACCCGTCGCGGGGCGCAATAACTAAAGTACAAGTTTGATGGCACCTCGGATTTCAGCGAGGTGTGATGGTGGTGAGTAGATCCCAGTTGGGCTTGCCGGCGTAGAGCAGGGCACGGATCCGGTAGTTGCCGAACCTGCGGAAGCCAAAGGCGACCCGCTTCATCCGCTTGATCAAGTTGTTGGCAGCCTCGGTGGGTGCGTTCGCGAATTTAGCGCGGTGCCACGCGATGATCAGGTCTCGCCATCGCTTGAGGGTTCGGCCAGGGGAACGGACCTTAATGGGCCAGGAAAGGTCGTTCATGTCGCGGATGAGTTCATCGATCCACTGTGCCGCGAGATCTTCGTCGTCAAGGGCATAGAGCTCGCGCACGGCTTCCTTCGCGTGCTCACCGAGATGCAAGCCACTCAGTAGCAACCCTTTGAGATCTTCGCGCTACCGTCGTAGGTAGTTCGGTCGACGCCGAAGAGCAGCGCCTCTGACCAGCGGCGACGCTCGTCATCCTCGGGATAACCTCGAAACTTACGCTAGCGTAGCGGCGTGATCGAGCCCAACGTCAATGTTACTGTCGCCCGCGTAGTTTGATCGATGCCGACAGTTGACAGTTTCCTTCATGTTACGGGCCTCATCAAGAGTTTTGGTGGCGTGCATGCCTTGCGTGGCGCTGAGCTGGAAGTGCGTCGCGGCGAGGTACACAGTTTGGTCGGAGCCAACGGCTCGGGTAAGTCGACCCTCCTAAGCATCCTCTCCGGGCAGATACCGCCCGATGCCGGCACTATCACGCTCGATGGTGTGGGCATGCGACTCGGGAATCCTGCGCGAGCGCTCGTTGCGGGAATCGCAACCGTGACGCAGGAGACGACTCTCGTACCTGCGTTGTCCGTGGCGGAGAATATCCTCCTCGGTCGCCGTAAGGTACGGAAATGGTCCGGGATAGACTGGCGGGCGACTCGCGCCCGTGCCGAGCAGGTGCTCAAGCCGCTTGGCGTCGACTTCAGCTGCGACGATCCGGTATCTGAACTGCGTCCCGACCAGCAGCAGATGGTTGAGATCGCCCGTGCGATCTCGATGGATGCGAGGGTGTTGTTGCTGGACGAGCCGACGAGCGCGCTGACCGATGAAGAGGTGGATTCCTTATTCTCGCTCATAAGGATGCTCCAGCAGCGCGGCATGACTACTATCTTCGTCTCGCACCGCATGAGTGAGCTATTCGAGATCACGGATCGCATCACGATTCTTCGAGATGGTTGCACTGTCGAGACAGGCCCGATCGAGGATTACGATACCGACCGCATCATCGACCGTATGGTCGGACGCACGTTGGCGCCTGTGGTCAGATCGAGGATCTCTGTCGGGCGAGACTCCACACCCGCCCTTCGGGTGCAAGGACTTTCGGTTCCCGGCCACGTACGCGACGCGACTCTTGAAGTCCACACGGGAGAGACGGTCGGGCTCGCTGGGCTCGCCGGTTCCGGGCGTACGGAACTGCTAGACGCGATCTTCGGCGTGCGTGCGCGGATCGGCGGGGCGGTCGAGTTGGCCGGCGTCGAGCTGAGTTCGAGGCGCGTCTCGCAGGCGATCGCCCGTGGACTTGCTTACGTTCCCGGAGATCGAAAAAGCCGCGGTCTCGTCCTGAACATGACGCTCAGCGAGAACCTGACGATGGCGGCAACGAGCGGTTTGCCGCGGTTCCGTACCTTGCCGCGTTCGCGTGAGCGCGCGCAAGCCGTCTCGGCGATGCGTGAATATGGCATCGTGGCCTCCTCCCCCGACTCGTCTTGCGCCATGCTGAGTGGCGGGAATCAGCAGAAGGTCGTCCTGGCGAAGTGGATGTGCACCTCGCCACGGGTGGTCCTCATGGACGAACCGACCCGCGGCATAGATGTTGGCGCCAAGCGTGAGATATACCGTCTCCTAGCCGAGGCGAGGGCGTCGGGTGCGGGGATCCTCGTCAGTTCGTCCGAGACCGAGGAACTGATGCTGCTTTGTGATCGTATCCTCGTCATGTTCCGCGGGAAGATCGTTGCGTCGTTGGATCGTGCGCAGGCAACCGACGCCCTCCTTGCCCGCTACTCCATGGGTCAACTATGACCGCCCCGATCGACACGAACACTCACTCCGACGGTGCGGTAACAGCACGCGCCGTACGCGTTCGCCGCTGGGCTGCGTCCAACCGGTTCGTGGGTGTGCTCGTCCTATTGATCGTTCAGATCATTATCTTCTCGCTGACCCAGCCTCGCTTTTTTTCCGTCCCGAACATTCGCGTTCTGCTCACCAGCGTCGCGATCTTGTGGATGATCGCGCTCGGTCTGACTTTCGTGATGCTCACCGGAGGGTTCGACCTTTCCTTGGGCGCGATGATCGGTCTCGCCGGGTTCATTTTCGTGGGTTTCTTCGTCAATCTCGGGGTTCCAGCGCCGTTCGCGATCGTCCTGACGGTTCTCAGCGGAGCGCTCCTCGGTGGCGGGATCAATGGTTTCCTGATCGGGAAGGTCGGGATGCCGTTCCTCGTGGTGACGATCGGGACCCTCTCTCTCTTTCAAGGGACTACGTATCTTGTGTCGGGCACCCAGACCATCTCGCTCACGTCGTCCCTGCTTGACGCGATTGGCTTCAATAACGCGCTCGGCGTTCCGATAACGGTATGGTTCATGATCGGTACACTGATCGTCTCGCAGTTCGTCCTGCGTAGAACATATTTCGGACGCGACGTCTATGCGGTTGGCGGGAACGCCAAAGCCGCGCGCCTCGCCGGGATTAACGTGACGCGAACCGTGATTGCCGCCTACGCGATCGCGGGGGGATTGGCGGCGCTCAGTGGCGTACTGGAGGCGTCGCAAATCAGCGCAGCGAGCCCGACCGGCGACCCCACGATCATCTTCGCCGCCACGGCCGCAGTGCTGTTGGGCGGGACTGTGCTCGGTGGCGGGGAGGGGGGAGTCGCGGGAACGGTCGTCGGGGTACTCTTTCTTGGGGTCCTCCAAAACGGTTTGTCGATTTCGGGCCTGGCGAGCGCCTGGCAGCAGGTCTTTTCAGGTATCATCGTCATCCTCGCTGTGCTGTTTCATCAGCTTCAGCACAAGGGCACGTCATTCCTGCACCCTTTGAGCGAATAGCGGCCCGAGGATCAGGCGCCCGAATCTTGATCCTTGATCAACGATCTGTGGTATCTTCTGAATGCTGTGTAGGGCGAAGACAAATTAGAAGTAACTGAACTAGGGGGAACAAGATGACGGTCCGAAAGTCGCCTCGATTCACCAACAGGCGGGTGCGGGGGGCAGTTTCAGTTGCCTTCGCAGTAAGCCTCCTTGCAGTTGCAGGCCCAGCAAGTTCGACACCCTCGTCCAAGACGGCTCACGAGATCAGCGCCGGGATCAAACCCTATCCCGGCTTCGAGAGCCAGTATCCGCACAGCTTTCCTGTCCCCAAGGTTGTCGCCGGAAAGCACTTCACGATCGGGTGCCAAAACCCTGTTGGTGCCGGCAACCAGACGACTGCCACGTTTTGCTCGGCGGTGGCGGCTGAGGCGAGGGCACTGGGTATGAAATACATCGGTCTCGAAGATAATCTCAGCGTCGACACGCAGGTGAGCAATTTCAACCAACTCGTCGCGCAGGGAGCTAACGCCATCGTCATTTACCCGCTGGCTCCGAATGCACTTCGGGCCTCGCTGGCCCGTGCCAAGAGCCAAGGCGTTGTAGTGATCGGGTTAAACGTCACTTTCACGAAGAACGGGAAAGCTTCAGGCTACGCCGCTCAGGTGTGGGAGGGGCGCGACGAGGAGGCGTACCTCTCAGTCGCGAAGTTGGCGCTGATCGCTCCCCACGCCAAGGTGGTCATCGTCGGCATTGCAGCGCCAGTACCGGCTATCAAGTACCTAGCACAGCGCTATAAGTACTGGGCGAAAAAGTTCGGACTTCAGGTTCTTGGTGAGCAGGACAACGCAACTGATGACATCCCCGGTGGTGCGCTCGCGATGACGGGGCTACTGGCTAGGTTCCCCACTATCAACGGTGTGTTGGCCTACAACGACGAGAGCGCGGTGGGCGCGTACACAGCGGCACGCAGCGAGGGGCGCACGGGGATCAAGATTATCGGGATCAACGGTTCAAGTGTCGGCACTGCGGCAGTGAGTGCCGGCCACGTTGCAGCGATCGTGCAGGTTGATGCGGTGGGTCAGGGGGCGGAGGCCGCCATGGCGGCTTACGACCAGTTGACGAAACAGCACCTTCCATTGGCCAACGTGGTGGTTCGTCCGCCGCAGGTGATCATTACCGAGGCTAACGCCGCGTCCGCGGCCTCGTGGACCAAAGAGCTCGCTTCTATCAAGCGTGGTCACCTCCTCCCCGGCTAATGGTGGCTCACGCGAGGTCGCAGACTTCCGGTCGGTGTGGGAAAGTGCGAGTAAGCAGTCAGTCGTTGACCGGCAATCGAGCGCCAGCAACTTACCCGGGGGCCGTGCCAAGACTGGCGATCGGTCCTTGACGATGAGGGTGGCGATCGTCGGTGCTGGCGTGGGTGGCCTGACGGCGGCTATCGCTCTGGCACGCCAGGGGATGGAGGTCAAGGTCTTCGAGCAGGCAGCCGTGATCGCACAGGCTGGGGCGTCTCTTTCGCTAGGCCCGAACGCTGTCCGCCTGCTCGACGACCTCGGGCTCGGCCCCGAGGTGCGACGTAATGGCGTCTTGCCCCACGCGGTTGATCTTTTGCGCTGGAGCGACGGCTCGCTCCTGCATCACACATCGCTCGGGCCGCCGATGGAGGCGTATTTTGGGGCGTCGCAGCTCGACTTCTTTCGGCCCGACCTGCACAAGTTGCTCGTGGCGGCGCTTCCCGAAGCCTCGCTTTGCCTCGGTGCGCTTGTGGTCGGAGTGGACCAGCAGGACGAAGAGGCGACGCTCGCGTTCGCCGATGGGACGCGAATTCAGGCTGATATCGTCGTTGCCGCCGACGGCATCGGCTCCTCAATCCGCAAGCAACTCGTCGGAAGGGAGAACCGGGTGTTCTCGGGGACGGTCGTCTATCGCGGGGTGGCTCGCCGCGAGGACGTCGCGACGCTCCACCCGCCGCATGTCAATTACTACTGGCTTGGTCCGTACAGACACGGCGTGTCGTACTGGATCGCGGGAGGGGATCATCTCGCGGTGACCTGTGCCGTGCGGGATGCAGCGTGGTCCCACGAGTCCTGGACGCTCGAGGCTCCCGTGGCTGAGGCGCTTCGCTACGTCGAGGGCTGGCACGAGCCATTGCTCGAGCGCATGCGGCAATGCCCGGTGATGCTGCGGGGCGCAGTATTCGTCAACCAGCCCCTCGAGCATTGGTCCTACGGGCTTGTGACTTTGCTTGGCGACGCAGCGCATGCGATGGAGCCGTTTCACGGGCAAGGCGCAGCACAGGCCATCGAGGACGCGTACGTTCTTGCTGAGTGCCTCGCGGAGGACTCCAGCGAGCCGGCCGCGGCGCTCCGGCGCTACGAGACGATCCGGATGGCGAGAGCTCGAGAGATGCAGGAGTCTACTGAGGCTGCCGCGAATGCCTTCTACCTCCCCGACGGCGAGGAGCAGCGCGCCCGAGATGCGTCCTATGTCTCGCTTCATGAGACCCAGCCCTGGGGACCGCGGCAGCGGATTTGGGAGTACGACGTACGAGAGGCCCTTCGATCGACGGCTCGCCTCTGAGCTGAGCGTCTGACGCGGCCACGCTAATGATCCGTCGCCGAGATCTCGACGCGGTTTTGGCATCGGGTTACCTCGACGTCTGTATCGCTGAGGCTGAGAGGGTGTCACCACGAGATGAGCGATGGCGTCCGTTTCGCTGCCTTGACACCCCGACGGGCGAGCCTTGCGCCAGGCATCAATATAGCTATAGATTCGCTGATCCGACGTCACGCGCAATGGTGTTGATGACGTAACTGGCCAATGCTTGACAATTTGTGTCACGCTCGTTGGTCACGGCCGCCATCCGGAGCTGGCCGCTCCTTGGGATATCAGAAATAGGTCTGTCCGTGGCCATGAGAAAGTATCCACTGGTGGCCAGCTGAGGTCCCCGCTGGTGGCCATGAAAAGTCCCCGCTGGTGGCCACGAGAAGTCCTCACCCCTTATTGAGCATCCAAGAGAAGTGCCCCCTGGCCGGTGACGGTGGTGGTTGCGAAACAACCCCGCACCAACCAGGAGACACCTCAATGAAATCAGTTAGGGAACGCATGGACATCATTTCTGCTTATCGAGAGGTCGGCTCCTACCGAGGGGCCGCCGAGATCTGCGCCACCACGGCTAAAACCGTGAAGCGCGTGGTCGAAGCGGCGGAGTGCTTCGACACCGACTCACCCACGCCGCACAACTACGACGGGGTCACCGAACTCGTGGCCCAACGGGTCGAAAAGACCAAGGGTCGCATCACCGCCAAGCGTCTACTACCCGTCGCCAAGGCCGCCGGCTACACCGGATCGGACCGCAACTTTCGCCGACTGGTCGCCGACGAGAAGCGCAACTGGCGCATCGATAACCACCGCGGACGTCGACCGGGCGTCTGGGAACCCGGCGACGTGCTCGCGATTGACTGGGGCGCGATCGGCACCCTGCACGTGTTTTGTGCCGTGCTGGCGTGGAGTCGAACCCGCTTCATCTACTTCGCCGACAACGAACGCTCCGAGACCACGCTCGCCGCCCTGGCCGCGTGCTTCGAGTTCTTGGGCGGGGTGCCTAAGACCGTGTTGGCCGACCGGATGGGATGTCTGAAGGGTGGGGTCGTCGCCAACGTCGTGATCCCCTCGCCGGACTACGTGCGTCTATCGCTGCACTACGGCTTCAATCCGGACTTCTGCGAGGCGGCCGACCCCGCCTCCAAGGGACTCGTCGAGAACCTCGTTGGTTACGCCAAGAGTGACCTCATGATCCCCGAGGAACTGGACGCACGAGATCTGGTTCGCGCCAACGAACTGGCGCGCGACTGGATGGACGAAGTCAACGCGCAGGTGCACTCCGAGATCATGGCGGTGCCTAGCGAAAGACTCGAGGTGGAACTCGAACTGCTCGGCGCGCTGCCGCAACTGCGCGCGACGCTGGGCAAGGTGCTCTACCGCAGCGTCGACAAGCTCAGCTGCGTTCGCTACGCCAGCGCGCGTTACAGCGTGCCAATGGCGCTCGTGTCCAAGCAGGTCGAGGTGCGCGTCGCGAACGGACAACTCCAAGTCACCCACCTCGGGGTTCTCCAGGCCACGCACGCTCTCGTGGCCCCCGGGGAGACTTCGATTCTTGACGACCACTACGGCGGACCACGCGCCAAGCCCCGTCGAGCGGTTCGTCCACGCACCGACGCCGAGGTGGCGTTCTGCGCCCTCGGCCCGGTCGCCGAGACGTTCCTCAAGCGCGCGGCGGCGGCGGGAATGACCTCCTTGAAGGGCGACCTCGTCACCCTCAATCGCCTCGAGCGCGCCCACGGGAGAGACGCGCTCGTCGCCGCGCTCAGCCGCGCCACGCAGTTCGCGCGCTATCGCGCCAGCGACGTGGAGTCGATCCTGTTAGCCGGGGTCGGCGTCGCTCGTCCGACTAGTCGCGGCAACGCCATCATCGTCGCGCTGCCAGTCGTGGCGAGCCGGCCCCTTAGTGACTACGCGACCGGGACACTGTCGTGAGCGCTGGCGTCAGCGCACTGGCCCCGGACCTCGACGCGGCGCTGCGACGACTGCGACTGCGCGCCATGCGTCAGCTCGCGCCGGAGTTGCTGGTCACGTCCAAGACCCAGCGCTGGAGCCCCGAGGAGTTCCTGCGCACGCTGCTCGAAGCCGAGATTTCCTCGCGCGACGCGAGCAACGCCTTGGCGAGACTCAAGCTGGCCGGCTTCCCGGTCACCAAGACCTTGGAGGAGTTCGACGTTTCGGCCAGTTCGATCCCGCGCGCCACCTTCAACTACCTCGCGAGTCTCGAGTGGATCGACGCCAAAGAGAACCTCTGCCTCGTCGGTCCGGCCGGCACCGGCAAGAGTCACCTGCTCGTCGCACTCGGCCATGAAGCGGTGAGTGCGGGTTACAAGGTTCGCTACTTCTCAGCACCCGCGCTCATCGAGACCCTCTATCGGGGACTGGCGGATAACTCCGTCGGCAAGGTGATCGACCAGATCCTGCGCGCGGACCTCATCTTGATCGACGAGATCGGCTTCGCCCCGATGGACGACACCGGCGCTCAGTTGTTCTTCCGCCTCATCGCCGCCGCCTACGAACACCGGGCCCTCGGCATTGGCTCACACTGGCCCTTTGAAGAGTGGGGTCGGTTCCTGCCCGAGCACAACACCGCGGTCAGTCTCCTGGACCGGCTAGTCCATCACGGCATCGTCGTCGTCACGAGTGGCGAGTCATTCCGAATGAAGGAGGCCCGAACGAGGGGAACTCAGTTTTCGTCAAAGAAGAAGTAATTCACGCTCGAAGGGTGAGGACTTTTCGTGGCCACCAGCGGGGACTTTAAATTGGCCATTGACAAATAGGTCTTTCCATGATTGAGAATGTCAAGTCAATTTGGCCCCATTGTGCGCATCGAATCTGGCCCCCCTCAACCATCAGGCGACTTCTAATCTGAAGGGGTGATCGAGAGGCGCAAACTTTTATCGGCGAAGACAATTTTTCAGCTGCGGATCTCTCTGCGCGACATTGATCCGGAGATCTAGCGCCGGCTTCTGGTCCCTGGCACGATGTGGTTGGACAAACTCCACGACGTGATCCAGGCCGTTTTGGCTGGTGGGACTATCACCTTCACGCGTTCAATATCGGTGCTCTGAGGTATAGCTTCGCCGACAACGAGTAATTGGAGGACGATGAGCAAGACCTCGACGAGCACGGCGTCAAGTTGCACCGACTCCTTGCCGAGAGTGATCGTTTCACCTATGAATACGACTTCGGCGACTTCTGGGTGCACGACATCGAAGTCGAGTCGGTCGAGAACGTGGTGGTCACGCTGCGACGTGCCGTTTGCATCGACGGTGCCAGAGCGCGTCCCCCGAGAACTGTGGTGGAACCTCGGGGTTCGAGAACTTCGTGGAGATCATGGCTGATCCCCGTCACGAAGAGCACGACTCGATGACGAAGTGGTTCGGCGGTCCATTTGATCCCGAACACTTCAGCGTCGCCGAGGCGAACGTAGCGATCCAACGGCTGCGCTGAGTTAGAGCTTTGCGGCGCGCTTGGCCTTCGTGGATCGAAGTCAATAGCTGTTCGAGCCGGTCTCGATGATGTGGGCGTTGAAGGTAAGCCGGTCAATGATGGCCGCTACCAGTCGGGCGTCGTTGATGACCTTGCCCCATTGTGTCGAATCGGCTGAAGTCGATTGTCCGGATTCTCTCTAGAAACTGGATTCAAGCATTAAAGGATGGCGAGCCTCTTACTGAGTCTTCACACGAAGAATTCTGCCTTCGATGTGGGAAACTGCTTGAAGAACCGGTACCTTGGAGATGCCTCATGTTCGACATGTAGCGGGCTGAACGCCCTCATTGTACATCGCGACAGAAAATTTCAGAACTAAGCCTTAAAATGCGGCCCGCGCGGCGTTTTGTGCTGCTAAGCGACGCCAAGTAAGCGCGACTGAATTCCGTCACCTGAGGATAATGTTTAGGCATAAGCCGTAAATATTGACATCTACCGCCTCAAAACTCCTGGTGGGCCCCTGGGTCTCGATCTCGGTACCTTGGGATTAAAAGAGGGGTCGGACCAGTATTTACGGTCTCGTGATGTCGAAAAAGTCCTAAATAAAAGGGAAACTCGTTCGTTGACGTGGGCTTGGTTTGACGGTGTTCGGCTAGTCCGTGGGATAAAGCGTGGGATTTTTGAGGGTCGGCACCGTACGGTTTCGCCACCCGACATCACCGTCATCGCTAGTCGAACCGAAGCAAACATTACAGCACGTCGGGCCTATCTAGACGATCAACTGGCGAAGACAAATGACGGAGTATTTCCCTCAAGCAGTGCGAACACCAGATCCGGGAGTGATCTACTGAATGAAAGTCGCTCAACTGTCTTTGAAACTGTTTCGTCCCCAATTCTTCTTCTCACTGTGGCCGACGCAGCGAAGCTTCTCGCCGTTAGCCGGACGAAACTGTATGAACTGCTCAACACGCGCGCCATTGACTCCGTTCACATTGGACGCTCGCGGCGAATCAGATTAGTTGATCTTGAGTCCTTCGTGAATGGCCTGGAATCGCAGTCATAGCGTGCCCGCCCCTCGTGATTTTGAATCGGCCTGACTCGCAATCAATTTGGTTCAAGAAGACTCATTTCTTATGAAGATGTTTTGCCGCGTCAAACAAGAGAAAAAGTCGATTTCGTTTTCTTTCTTGGGAGTACTTGTAGCGATCCAAAAATTCTTTGGCTATCGCATTGGACGCACCCGCGGCAGCTACCGCAACGCTCGCTAACTCCGATCCTCCAGTTGCAAATACTCCTCCGAGAGCGACAACACCCGCAGCAATTCGAGGCACTCCTCGAAGTAGCGTCGGATACGCTCGTTCGTCTTGAAGTGATTGCTTGAGCTCCTCCAGGACAGGCGCCACTTCCTTGAGAAACAAATCTTCAAACGCTTGATCGAAGCCCACGTCAAGAATCTCATCCAAAATGCCCTCTTCGAAATCAACAATCGCGGATCGAAATCTGGCGAGATATGGACCGACGCGGCGTCGAACGTCGAGCAGTTCGTCTAGCGAAGCGTCGGGGAAGTTGGGAATGGATGCAATAAGGCGGGTGGCTATCTCCGTTCTCGCGGAATGCTTCATGTTTGACTTAGCCAGTTCGCCACTCGCGAGTTTCATTTGAAGTTCGTCGATCGTAATGTTGGACAGAAACATTTGCCCCGGACGCGCAGGGGTATTTAGGAGAGATTCAATTTCGCCGAGCACGCTTTCCAGGACGGCATCGATATCGGCGAGTTCGGCCATGGCCAATCGACTTGTGGCCGCATCTTCCAGGGTCAATATGTCTTTTTCTCGAAGTAAATTGATATCCCTGAGTCCTTCTGGGTCAGAAGGTTCGTCGGGATGATTTCTTGCGTAATTGTCGAACGCAACGCGGGTGAGGATTGGAATAGACGACACATCGAAGCCCGCAGCACTTCGATCGCGGAGAAAATGAGCAAGAATCTCTGGCGCCTCCATTATGAAATTTGGAAGGTCCTCAGTAGGGATCTTGATCTCTACTCCTTGACGGCGAATCTCCTCTGCAATTTCTTCAACTTGCCACTCCTCAAAATTGATTCCTTTCTCTCTAAGCATTTGTGGAAGTATTCGGGATCTATAAACCATGCGTGCTTCGAGATAGCCGAGTTTCGGAGAGACGAGCCGGATCCTGTCGGCATATAAAAGCGCTGCCTTGACGCATCTCACATCGCTCGAGATATCCGCGAACATATTGTCTTTCGCCGAACCAGCGATGATTACTTCGAGTTCGGAGCGGTCTGTCATCGACCAGAGGCTAATACCCCGGCAACTTCAAGCTCCCCTTTCAAAGAGAAGTCAGGTCGGTTGTCTGGAATCCTCTTGCAGGAAAAGATGGGTTCAGAAGAAAGTCTTGTGGGGGTATGGAGGGACTGATGTCGCTTGGTTGTCATTGCGTTGACCGATTCGGAAGAAGTTCTGTCCTGCTAAGCATCATCCTTAGTGGGGCCGCGATTGCCTATGAAATCTGAGGCGGGGAACACGACTTGATGATGAACTTTGGTCCTTCGGTGCTACGAATAGGCATGAAATGGGTTGCATATGAAGGTTCGGTGGTTATGGGTGTACCGAAGCCGCATCAGCACTGGTAGCCTTTTGATTGCTAATACGTGTGTCTCCTCACGGAGGCGCAGTGAGAATGGCCCTTGCACCTCCCTTAGGAGGGGCGAGGGCCTTCTCCATTTACAGGCTCCCTCGCGTGATCTCTCGTGAATGCACTAGTCGCGAGCAGAGCTCTTGTTCGTATTCTGACGCAACTCCGGTCACAACTGCCGTAAGCAGTCGAGCGATCACGTCACTCAATTGAATGAAATCAGATGTTAAAGAGTCGGCAAATGTAATGATTGGAGTGGGCCGTAGGTTCCAGTTGTCGGAGATGTATTTGACTAATTCTGCGCGCTCTTCGTGCGACATGGGCCACCGATCGATCACTACATCGACATTTGTACCAAATGGCCGGATCCCCACGTGATGTTCGAGGAGCCTACGAAGTTGGTAGTTACGAAATCTCCTTGTGGCGTCGCCGGTGCCAGGGGGATTTGGACCATGGTTATTCTGGTATGTCTCCTTGTGCAACCAAGTCGCGGTCACCAGAACCTCGTCATCGCCTGTCATGCCTGCGAGCGGCTCAAGTAGCCGCGCACTCGGCGAGCCTTCCGCCATAGCGCGACGGCCCGGTCGACTTGCTTTGAACTCACTTCTGACTTGGGAGTGGTATCGATACGTGGTCAGATGCTCGCGCAGCATAGAAAGGTGGGATTCACTTGCCCGCAAAGCGACAAACAGGAAGTGCGAGGAGCTGGTGGGCGCGGCACCAGGGTCTCCGCTCTCGTCGATAAAGATAAATTCTTTTTCGTCAGACACAAATTATACGGTACCCCGCAAACTGGCACAGTCCTGAGGAGAGCGTCTTGAGCCATGGACAGGTCGTCGACGGCGACTCCCGATCAAATGACTTGAGGCCGTCAAAACCTATAGCGATGTTCCTAATTCGTTGCACTTTTTGCAGAGATCACTTCCTGGGAGTATGCCTAAGACGTAATGTCCGTTCCGAATTATTTCTTTCCCGTAACCACATTCACTTTGATCGTGATGAACAAGTCTGTCACCATCTTCGTCGCTTGAAGTATGAAACGCAGAAACCGACCCCGTAGTAATTCTCCTTTAGTAAGGCTTCGAAACCAATTTCGCGATTACACGAATCGTTCTAAGCCGGACGGAGACTAATCATCGTTGAGGGGTGTGACATGTGCAGTGTCTCTTTGAGTTCGGCCCTCACAGATGATAAAGATGGTCCCCAATTAGTTAACTGGGGGCTCTTATCGGATGAATAACGGGGGGGTAATGCATTAGCGGTTTGGAAATGATACGGCGCGGACATGGAACCAGGTGGAACTGCCCGGACTGAAAGTTAGATGGGGCTTGACTTTTGGCTGAATTCAAGCGCGTATTTGCGCCTCAGGTCGTCCGCGATGAACTGCGTCATCGGGGCTGCTGAAGGTTTAGGTCTCATCTAACTTGTGAGGATTCACCTCA
>Ga0307372_10006474_pt1 | contig 17103 bp, 16 predicted proteins | sample OX1MG_FD_202533 | JGI IMG/M metagenome (GOLD analysis project Ga0307372, IMG submission 202533) | Soil microbial communities from Risofladan, Vaasa, Finland - OX-1 | ecosystem: Environmental > Terrestrial > Soil > Coastal area > Acid sulfate soil | place: Finland: Risofladan, Vaasa | collected... | reverse complement strand
AGCGCAAGGGCATTCCGATCGCCGGCCGGGGCAGGATCGCGAGCGAGGTCCTCGAGACGTATCTCGAGCCGTACCGGGCGCTGACGCGACAGGCGGGGTAGCGGGGCCACCGCCCGCACGGCGCGTCGCGTGCTGCCGCGTCCGCCGCGTCGGCCGCGGCGCTGGTGCGAGGTCCGCGCCGAGCTTCCGCAGCGAAGCGGGATAGCCGAGCGAAGTCTTCGGGACGCAGATGTCTCGTCGGCACGGCCGCACCCCTCCTCGAGGGTTTCGGCGCCGGGCCCGGCGGTGCCGCGCCGCGGTCAGCTCCGTCGGACGCCTCCGGCAGGCCTCGCCGCCCGGCCGAGCGGCACGGCCCGTCGCACGAGCTCGCTTCGGCTCTCCGTCCACCGCTCGCTGCCGCTCCTCCACGCGGCGGCGCGCTGACGCAGAACCGCCCGAGGGGCTCGGCACCGCGGCCCCTTAGCCGGGGGCCCACCACAGCGTGGCGACCTCGCGCTCGGCCGGTGGCTGGACCTCGTCGAGCAGCTGACTGAGCGCTGCATGGCGGTCGGCGCTCAGGCAGAGCCTTCGGGCGATTTTCGCCGTCATGTCCCGGTCGGCCTCGCCGATCATCTGGACACGGCGGCTCCATCGGCGCTGCGCGACCTCGACGCCCATGGCGGTGAGGACCTCGACGGCGTCTTCCACCGTGGGGCCATCAGGTTGGCGCAGCCCGTGCATCGCTTCCCAGTAGGGCGCCATCCAGGCCATCGGGTGCTGCGTCGTCAGTTCGACCACGACGCGGCGCGCGGCGTGGGTGGTCAGCGCCGCGGCGAACGCGCCGAGATCGGCCACGTTGTAGACGACGTGATGGCACACGACGACGTCCGCGATCGGGGCCGCGGCGGCGATGTCGGGCCATCGGCCTTCGATGACGAGCGACTCGACGTTCATCCGGCCCGCTCGGGCGGAGAACGCGTCCAGCAGCTCGCGGCTGGCGTCGACGGCGACGAGCCGTGCGGCGCCCCCGGCCAGGCGAAGACTCGCCGCCCCCGCGCCGGCGCCGACGTCGAGCACGGTGCCCCCGGATGGCAACGCCTCGCGGGCCACGGCGTCCGAGAAGGTGTCCTCGCCGCGGGAGACGGCCTCATCGGCGGCCGCGGTGAACAGCTCGGGGTCGAAGAAGTAGGGGGACTCCGGGGCGGCGGCCAGGAGCTCCTCGGGCACGGCCCATCGCGCGAGCAGGTCGGCCCAACGCCGATTCGCTGCCCCGGCATCACCCACGCCGCCAACGCTACGAGGTGGCGGCGGACGGGGACAAGACGCGTCCTCCGCCGCGTCTGTGGCCGGTCCGACGTCGTCGACGACTGCCTGCGGGGCTCGGGCGTGCCGGGAGCAGCTGCTCGCTCATCGACGAGCAACGGGCTCGACGGGACCGCCGGCGTGCTCGATGGCCCGACGAGCGCCACCGTCTTCACGGCGGCCTCCCGGAGCGTCCTTCCTCGCCTCGAGCCCGTCGCGAGACCCCGGCGCTCGCGGGCGGCTCACTCGGGGAACCGGGAGAACGCCGAGCCGAGGACCTGGTGCCACAGGGTGATCGCCGCCTCGTGATCGCCGGCCGCCTCGGCCCCGAGTGCCTCCTCGGCGGCCGCTTCGGCCCGGTTGAGGGCGGCGATCGCACGGTTGCGCTTCGGCGAGCCCGGCGGCATGTAGTCGGCGAAGCCCGGCCCGCTCTCCGCACCGACGTCGAGATGTTGCGGCGCCCAGCAGAAGAACCGGTGCAAGGAGTCGGCGAGCGAGTGCCCGTAGGGCAGCGCGGCGAAGGTCGTCGCGACCAGCACCTCGAGATGAGGGGCGCGCAACGCCATGTTGTCGACGCGATTCCAGTGCCGAAGCGCCCGGATGGCCGGCCGCAGACGCGCACCCGCGGCGCGGTCCCGCTCGTCGAGCCATGCCACGTCCCGCAGCGGGTCGACGAGCGCGAAGGTGCCGTCCCGGCGGGCCAGGGAGTACTCGCCCCGGTCGACCTGGAGCACGGGGGCGACGTTGATGTGCGGCGGAAGGACGAAGCGCACCTGGAGGGCCCGCCCAAAACCTCCGACCTCGGTCCGTTCGTAGCGCCCGAGCGCCGAGACGACGCGCTGGAAGAAGCGGTCTGGGTGATCGGTCGCCTCCGCGGCACGGAAGACCGCCATGACGTCGATCGCCTCGAGCGGGCTCGTGTCGATGCGCCGGGCGGCTGCGCCGATGATGATCATGCCGCGATAGGTCATGGGCGACTCCGGGGAGAAGGCCGCCCGCAGGCTCGCGTCGACGTCGCGGCGTCGAGACGCTGCGACGCGGAGCTCGTTCGTGCGCGGGACCAGGTTGCGGGAGAACTGCGCAAAGGCCTGCTCGGTCGTGAACGTCCCGAGCGGCCGACGCGTGCCGTCGGCGCCGTGAGGGGGAGCGGCGCCGAGCCGGCCGTCGCACCCACCTCGGCCCGTCGTCGGGAGAGCCATACCATCACGACGGTCGCCGGGAGGATTTCTCAAGTGGCCCGAAGGTCACATTCTGTGCGAGGCCTCGGTCCACCCGGGCCGCCCCTGGCGAGCCGCGCCGGCCGCCGCGTCGTCGCCTCGCGGCGTGCCGGTCACCCGATCGAGCGCCTGGCGCGGAATCGGCCGGGAAGGCGTGTCCCCCGGCGGCCCGAGCGTACGAAGTGCCAGCCAGCGGCTCGCACCCGGGCGCGAGGCGGCCCCGGCACGGGTCGGGGCGCCGGGCCTGCTCGGCCGTCGAGGCCGGCTATGCGGCGAGAGGGAAGGCCGTGACCTCGACGGCGGGCGCCGCCGTCTCGGCGAGCTCTGCGAGGTGCAGCTCACGCTCGCGTCGCATGGCGACGGCGAGGGGGATGATCGCGGCGGCGACCGCGGCGATCATCAGCGGGATGGAGGCGAGGAGCAGTGTCATGGTGTTCGGCCTTTCGTAGTCGAGAGCCTTGTCGCTCGCCACGCTGGCGATGACGACAGCCTCAGATCTCGAGACGAGCGCCCGCCGGAGCGCAGCTGAGCGCCCGCTGAGAGTCGCCCGGCTCCTCCGACGTCGATGCGGGGGTCCCTCTCGTACCCTTGGCGTGTCGGCGCAAGCCCGGTGCCGCAACCTTCACGTCCCCGACCGCCGGTGCTGCCACCCGTCGCGGGCCTGGTCCACCGGATCGGAACGCGTCGTAGCAGGCCTCGTCGGGGGGTAGGGGGACGGATCCGCTCTCCTCGCCCAGACGGCCTGCGAGGAGGTGTCCTTCGGGCGTTGCGGCGTGTCCGACCGCTCCCCGTCAGCGCTCGTGCGCCCACGGCGGCGCGGCCAGGATGTGCGCCAGCTGCTCCACCGCATCCCACATGTCCGTGTAGCGGAGGTAGAGGGGAGCGAGGCCGAAGCGGATCAGGTCGGGCTCGCGGAAGTCGGCCACGACGTCGTGCTCGGCGAGCGCCCGGACGATCGGCTCGGCGTGAGGATGACGGAACGCCAGGTGGCTGCCGCGCCGGGCCGGGTCACGCGGGGAGGCGAGCTCGACGCCCCGGCCGTCGCAGCGGTGCTCGACGAGCTCGATGAGCAGCCCCGACAGCCGCCGGCTCTTGTCGACGACGGCGTCCATCTGTACATCGCGCCACAGCTCGAGGCTCGCCTCCAAGGCGGCGTAGGACAGGAGCGGCGGGGTGCCGCAGGCGAACCTGGCGATCCCCGACGCGGGGTCGTAGCGGCGTTCGAGTGCGAAGGGGCGGGCATGGCCGTGCCAGCCGGGCAGCGGCTGGCGCGCGTGCTCGAGATGCCGGCTCGCGGCGAAGACGAACGCCGGCGAGCCCGGGCCGCCGTTCAGGTACTTGTAGGTGCAGCCGACGGCGAAGTCCACCTCGCTGGCGTTCAGGGCCACCGGCACGGCGCCGGCGCTGTGGCTGAGGTCCCACACCGCGAGCGCCCCGGCGCGCTGCGTCATGGCGGTGAGGCCGGCCATGTCGTGCAGGAGCGCCGACCGGTAGTCCACGTGACCGAGCACGACGGCGCAGACGGAGTCGTCGAGCGCTCGCTCGAGCTCGACGCCCGGGCGGGCCAGGCGGTGCTCGTAGCCTCCGAGCAGCTCGGCGGCGCTGTCGATCATGTACAGGTCGGTCGGGAAGCTGTCGGGGTCGCTGAGGATCGTCCGCCGTCGCGGTCGCAGGCGGGCGGCCGCGATCACCACCTTGAACAGGTTGACCGAGGTCGAGTCGCCGACGACGACCTCGTCGCTCCTCGCGCCGACGATCGGCGCCACGAGGCGTCCGAGCGCGAGCGGCTTGTCCCACCAGCCTGCGGCGTTCCAGCTGTTGATGAGCCCCCTGCCCCACTCGTCCTCGATCGTCGAGCGCACGCGCTCGGCGGCGGCTCGCGGCAGGGCGCCGAGGGAGTTGCCGTCGAGGTAGACGAGCCCGGGCGCCAGCTCGAAGCGCTTGCGCCATGCCGCCAGCGGGTCCGCCGCGTCGAGCGCCTCGCACTCCTCGCGTGTCGTCACTGCGCTCATCGGGGGCTTCCTCCAGTCCGGTCCGACCGGGCCCTGGCGGGTGGTGATCCGCCGCCGGCCGACCACGCGAGGCCGCCCGCGAGCTAGGCGGCGCCCTCGCCCAGGTAGGCGGCGCGCACCCGCTCGTCGTTGAGCAGCGTCCGCGCGTCGTCGTGCAGCACGATCTCGCCGTTCTCCATCACGTAGCCGCGGTCCGCAAGGTGCAGCGCCTGTGCAGCATTCTGCTCGACGAGCAGGATCGTCGTCCCGAGGTCGCGGATCTCGCTGATGATCTGGAAGATCTGCTGCACGATGAGCGGGGCGAGGCCCATCGAGGGCTCGTCCAGCAGCAGCAGGCGAGGGCGGTTCATGAGCGCACGGCCGATCGCGAGCATCTGCTGCTCCCCACCCGAGAGGGTGCCGCCGTCCTGGCGCTGACGCTCCTCGAGGAGCGGGAAGAGCCCGAACACGCGCTGGAGCTCCGCACGGATGCTGCCGCGCCGTTGGTAGGCGCCCATCTCCAGGTTCTCCATCACGCTCATCCGGGGGAAGATCCGCCTGCCCTCGGGCACATGGCCGATCCCGAGCGCGACGACCTGGTGCGCCGGCATCTGCTGGACAGCGGTGCCCGCGAACCGCACGGTGCCGGCGACGGGGTGGAGGAGTCCCGAGGTGGTGCGGAGCGTCGTCGTCTTCCCGGCGCCGTTCGCGCCGAGGAGCGCGACGATCTCGCCCTCGTCGACGTCGAGGTCGATGCCGCGAAGCGCCCGGATCGCGCCGTAGCGCACGTCCACGCCGGCGAGCTCGAGGAATGCCATCAGGGCTCCTCGCCGCGCGTGTCCCCGCCCGCGTCGGGACGTCCGCCGGCGTCCGCCGCGCCGCCGGAGGTCTCGCCCTCGCCGCCGGTGGAGCCGAGGTACGCCTCGATGACGGCGGGGTTGCGTTGGATCTCCTCGGGACTGCCCGCGGCGATGACACGGCCGAAGTTGAGCACGATGATGCGATGCGCGAGCGACATGACGAGACGCATGTCATGCTCGATCAGCAGGACACTCACGCCCATGTCCGCGTTGACGCGGCGGATGAGCGCGGCGAGGTCGACCTTCTCGGAGGGATTGGTGCCGGCCGCGGGCTCGTCGAGCAGCAGGAGCTCGGGGACGGTGCCGAGCGCCCGGGCGATCTCGAGCCGCCGGCGGTCGCCGTAGGGGAGCGAGCTCGCGACCTCGTTCGCCCGGGCGTGCAGGCCGACGAAGTCGAGGAGCGCGCTGGAGCGGGCGTCGCTCTCCCGCTCCTCGCGCCGTGTCCTCGGCAGCCGCAGCATCGCGCCGACCGGCCCCGTGTGCTGGCGGGACTCGACGCCGATCTTCACGTTCTCGAACGCGGTGAGGGCGTTGAACAACCTGCTCGTCTGGAAGGTGCGGGCGATCCCGAGGCGGTTCACGACGTGGGCCTTGCGCCCGATCACCTGGGTGTCGTGGCCCTTTGCGTCGTGGAAGACGATCGAGCCGGCCTGGGGCGTGTACACGCCGGTGAGGCAGTTGAACAGGGACGTCTTGCCTGCGCCGTTCGGCCCGATGACCGCGAGGATCTCGCCGCGGCGCTGCCCGAGGCTGACGCCGGCGAGGCTCGTGACCCCGCCGAAGGAGAGCGAGACGTCGGCGACCTCGACGATCGCGTCGCCGTCCGCCAGCGCCACGGACGGCTCCGGCGCCACGGTGGTGCTCATGCGACGGGGCCCGGTCCGGTGCCGCTCAACGCGTCGGCGTGGCCGACGCCGTGCTCGGCCAGCCCGATCTCGCGCCGTCGGCGCCGGGACGGGATCATCCCCTCGGGGCGGAAGATCATCATCACCACGAGCAGCGCGCCGAGGTAGATGTAGATGTCCTGCTGCTGGAAGCCGAGGATCGGGTGCTCGCGCAGATACCACGGTGCCCACTGGAGCACGGCAGCACCCACCACCGCGCCGGGCAGCGAGCCCATCCCACCGAAGATCACGAGCACGAGGATGAGGATCGAGAGCTGCACCGTGAAGTCGCCCGGCTCGACGAAGGCGATCTTGCTCGCCGTCAGCATCCCGGCGAAGCCCGACGTCGACGCCCCGATCGCGAACGCCATCACCTTGTACTTGAGGACGTTGATGCCCGACGCCTCCGCCGCGACCTCGTCCTCGCGGATCGCGGTCCAGAAACGGCCGACCCGCGAGTTCTCGAGCGAGCGGAACAGGACGAGGACCACGACGACGAAGCCGAGCAGCAGGTAGTAGTAGGGGAGGTTGTTGATCCCCCAGGCGTAGCGGATGCCGAACAGGTGGATCGAGAAGTGCGGGATCCCGATGACGCCCTGCGCCCCACCGGTCACCCCGGTGAGGTTCGTGGCGACGATCTGGATGATCTCGCCGAAGCCGAGCGTGACGATGGCGAGGTAGTCGCCACGCAGCCGCAGTGTCGGCGCACCGAGGATGACGCCGGCGATCGTCGCCGCCAAGATGGCGAAGGGGATCGCCCAGAACGGGTTCAGGTGCACGAAGGGGTGGATCGGCAGCGCGCCGGTCCAGTAGGCGGCCGAGTAGGCACCGATGGCGTAGAAGGCGATGTAGCCGAGGTCGAGGAGGCCGGCGTAGCCGACGACGACGTTGAGGCCGACGGCGAGCAGGACGTAGACGCCGACCTGGTCGACGAGCACCTCCTGCCAGAACCCGGAGAGGTGCATCGGGTACACGATGGCGATCGCGAGCACGACGGCGTAGATGCCGTAGCGGAGGCGGCGGTCGGGGAGCAGCCGCCTCGGGCTGGCCTGGACGCGGTCGCTGGCGGCGCGGATCCGGTCGCCGAAGCGGTGCCGGACGGTCATCAGCAGCCAGATCGCCGCCCCGAAGCCGAGGAAGCCGAAGACGCGGGGGTTGAGGATCGAGCCGGTGAACCCCGACGTCGGCGCGGAGGCGCTCCCCGACGGGCCGGTCATGAGGGCGAGCACGAGGCCGCCGACGAGGCAGGCGAAGAGACGCCGGGCGTCGGTGTTCGTCTTGAGGGAGCGGACGAGCTCGAGTCGGCCGGCCGGCGCCGCGCTCACGCCGACCTGCCGAGCCGCTCGCCGAGGATGCCCGTCGGGCGCACGAGGAGGACGACGACGAGGATGCCGAAGGCCATGACGTCTCGCCACTGGAAGCCGATGCAGGTCACCGAGAGGTTCTCCGCGATGCCGAGCAGCAGACCGCCGAGCACGGCACCCCGGATGTTCCCGATGCCGCCGAGCACCGCCGCGGTGAAGGCCTTCAGTGCCGGGGTGAAGCCCATCGTGTAGACGACGCCGGAGCTCAACCCGAACAGGAAGCCCGCGGCGCCGCCGAGGAGGCCGCCGATGACGAAGGTCTGGGAGATGATCCGGTCGATGTTGACGCCCATCAGGCTCGCCGTCTCCGCGTCCTGGGCCACCGCCCGGATGCCCTTGCCGAGCCGGGTGACCGCCACGAGCCGGTCCAGGAGGACGAGCATCACCAGCGCAGCAATCGCGATCACGAGGTAGTAGGTCTGCACCTGCGCCCCGAACACCGAGAACACGGTCCCGTTCGTGAACGGCGAGGGGATGCTCACCGAGTCACGGCCGAACTCCTTGCCGGCGAGGTTGTAGAGGAAGTAGGACGCGCCGATCGCGCTGATGAGGAAGGCGAGCTTCGGCGCGTTGCGCTTCCGCAGGGGGCGGTAGGCGACGCGCTCGAGGATGAAGGCGATCAGCCCGCCACCCGCTGCCCCCCCGAGGATGCCGAGGACGACCAGGCCGAACGAGGCCGCACCGTGGGGCTGGCGCGTGCCGATGATCGCGTTGAGGATGAAGTACCCGGCGAACCCGCCGCTCATGAACACCTCGGAGTGGGCGAAGTTGATGAGCTGCAGGACGCCGTAGACCAAGGTGTAGCCGAGCGCGATCAGGGCGTAGATGAAGCCGTCCGCGAGGCCGAGGACGATCGCGTTCGAGAAGTTCTGCGTGAAGCACATTCGGCAGGCCTACTCCCCGGGTGGGAGCCGACGCGCCAGCCGGCCGCCCCGTATCACTCGGGGCGACCGGCTGGCGCGGACGGACGTGCTTGCTACTTGACGAGCGAGGAGACGGGGCCGACCTCGACGATCGTCCCGTTCGTGACCTTGTAGATGTAGACCGCCGTGCCGGCGATGTCGCCGTTCTTCTGGAAGTGGACCCGCTTGGTGAGACCCGGGTAGACGATCTTGGTGAGGCCCGAGACGATCGCCTTGCGGTTGACCTTGGTGCCGAGCTTCTTCATGGTCGCGATGATCGTGTTCGCGGCGTCGTAGGCCTCGGCCGAGTAGGTGCCGACCGCGAAGTGCGCCAGCTTGCGGAAGCCGCTGCTGAACGCCTTGTCGACCTTGGTCGTCCCGAGGTTCGTGCACGCGCAGCTCAGGTAGGTCCCGTTGGCCACCGAGGCGCTGGACTCCGAGATGTAGTGGGGGTCGAGGCTGCCGTCGTCGGACATGAGCGTTCCGGTGTACCCGGCCGCCCGCACCGCCTTGGCGAGGAGGGCGAAGTCGCAGTAGTAGCCCGCGTAGAAGGTCACGGGGGCGTTCGACCCCTTGATCTGCGAGGCGAGCGCACCGTACTGCTGCACGTTGCCCGTGCCGGCCTGGCACTGCGTGGTGCCCGGGGCCTCGACGTGGGTCACCGTCGCACCGAGGTGCTGCGCGGCGCTGTCGAAGGCGCTGATGAGGCCGGTCGCGTACGCGCTCGCGTCGTCGATCGTGTAGACGCGCTTGGCGCCGAGCTTCTTCACGACAAACAGCGCGTCGCCAGGACCCTGGGCGTTGTCATCGGCGACGACCCGGAAGAAGTTGTGCCATCCCTGGGTGGCGAGCGCGGGAGCCGTCGCTGAGGGGCTGACCGTGGCGAGGTGCGCGGCCGAGAACAGCGGCTCCGCGGCCTTGGTCGCCCCGGAGAAGGCGGGTCCGACCACCGCGACGACCGAGGAGTTGTTGATCAGCGACTGGGCCGCCGTCGGCGACTGCGACGCCGATCCCTGGTCGTCGGCCGAGGTGAACTTCAGCTTGAACGGCAGCGAGCCGAACGTCGTGCCGGCGTTCGCCTGGTTCACCGCCAGCTTGACCGAGTAGAGCATGTTCAGCCCGAGCTGCGCGTTGCCCCCCGACAACGGCCCCTCGTAGGCGATCGTGTAGGTCGGCTTCGAGGCGTGCGAGCTGCTGGCCGCAGCCACACCGCCCAGCGTGCCGAGCAGGAGAGCGCCGGCTGCGACCGGCGCTATGAGGATCATCGATCTTTTGTGCATACGTTTGTCCCCTTCTGGCTGATGCGAGCGACCGTGTCCCCCCGGGGCTCGTTTGACCTGCGAAACTCTAGCGGCTCCGCATCGCCGGATCGAGGGAGGGCTCCGTCTCCTCCGCGCTCGGCCGGTCTCGCCCCCGGGGCGAAGCGCGCGGGCCGAGAGGACCGGCCACCGGCGCCCCGGTAGGATCGGGCCGTGCGCAGGCGCTGGTTCTCGAGGCGGGCTCTCGGCCTTCATCTGGCGCTGCTCGTGTGGGTGCCGGGGTGCGCGGTGGCCGCTTGGTGGCAGGTGACGATCGCGACGGCCGGCAACGATCTCGCCTACCTCTACGCGGTCGAGTGGCCGGTGTTCGCCGTCCTCGCCATGGTCGTGTGGTGGAACCTGATCCACGACGACCCGGAGCAGGTCGGCTCGCGTGGGCTGCGCCGGGCGCGGCGTGAGACGGGTGTCCCGATCGGCCCCGAGCTCGTCCGTCGCCCGGAGGAGGAGGACGAGGAGCTGGCGGCCTACAACGCGTACCTCGCGGCGCTCGCCGAGGACGACCGCTCGAAGGTCCGGCGCCGGGCATGAGCGGGGCCCTCACGCGCTATCGCGTCATGGCGTACATCGTCGGCACCGGGCTGCTCGTGCTCGTGCTGATCGGCGTGCCCCTCCAGTACGCCGCCGGGCACCCCGGCGTGGTGGCCGTCGCCGGCCCGATCCACGGCTTCCTCTACATCATCTACCTGATCACCGCCTTCGACCTCGCTCGGCGCGCCCGCTTCACCCTCTGGCAGATGGCCGCGATGATCGGTGCCGGCCTGGTGCCCTTCCTCGCGTTCTTCGTCGAGCGCCGCGTCAGCCACAAGGTCGAGGAAGAACAGCTCGCCTGAGACCGCTGCGGTACCGACCGGCCCGCCCGGGTGCGCGGCGCCGGGCGCCCCTCAGGCGGCACGACCGAGAGCGTGCTCATCGACTGGGACTCGGCCGCGTCCGGGGCCGATGCGAAGGACGTCGGCCGTGCTTACCCTCGCGCACGGCGCCCTCGGCCGCCCGGGACTAGCCGCGCTGCTCGCGCTCGGCCACCCGCACCGCATAGACGGCCGCCTCGGTGCGCCGGGAGAAGCCCATTTTCGACAGCACGTTCGAGACGTAGTTCTTCACCGTCTTTTCGGCAAGGAAGAGCTGTTCGCCGATCTGGCGGTTCGTCTTCCCCTCGGCGATGAGGTCGAGGATCTGGTGCTCCTGGGGCGTGAGGCGCGCGACGCGCTCGTCCTCGGGCTTCGGGGCGCGCAGGCGCTCCATGACCCGTGCCGTGAGCGTGGGGTCGAGCAACGACTCGCCCGCCGCGACGCGCCGCACCGCGTCCACGAGGTCCGACCCCCGGATCTGCTTCAGCACGTAGCCGGCGGCGCCGGCGAATATGGCCGAGAACAGCGCTTCGTCGTCGGCGAAGGACGTGAGCATCAAGCAGACGAGCTCGGGCCGCGCTGCCCGGAGGTCCCGACAGACCTGGACGCCGTTGCCGTCGGGCAGCCGAACGTCGAGGAGGGCGACGTCGGGCGCCGTCGGTGGTACGCGCGCCAATGCCTCCGCCGCCGTCGAGGCCTCGCCGACCACCTCCATGTCGTCTTCGGCCTCCAGCAGCTCGCGCAGCCCGCGCCGGACGATCTCGTGGTCGTCGAGAAGGAACACCCTCGTCATCGCCGTCTCCCCGGTCGCGCTCACGAGAACCTCTTCGCCCTCCACACCAGCTCGGTGCCGCCGCCCTCGTGGTCGACGACCTCGCACGAGCCGCCGAGGAGCTTCGCACGCTCCGCGAGGTTGTTGAGCCCCCGCCCCCCGGCCCGGCCGCGTCCGTTCTTGAGGCCCACCCCGTCGTCGCGGACGGTCAGCACGAGCTCGTCGCTCACGACCCGGATCTGCACCTCCGCGCTCGTAGCCTGGGCATGGCGCACCACGTTCGTGAGCGCCTCGCGCAGCGAGTAGAGGAGGTGCTCGGCTGCCTGGGGACCGACGGCGGCGTCGATCGGGCCTTCGAAGTCGACGCGGGTGCGCAGGCCGAGCTTCGTGGCCGCCTCGTCGACGAGGTCGAGGATCTCGGCACGCAGAGCACCCTGTCCCGAGTCGGTCCTCGGCCGGCTGATCGCGAAGATGGTCGTGCGGATCTGGCGCACGGTCGCGTCGAGGTCGTCGATGGCCTCCTGCATCCGAGCGGTGATGTCGTCATGGTTGGCGTAGCGCGTCGCCGACTGGAGGGACAGTCCGACAGCGAAGAGGCGCTGGATGACCGTGTCGTGCAGGTTCCGGGCCATGCGCTCGCGCTCCTCCGTGAGCGTGAGCTCCCTCAGGCGGTCGTGCAGCCGGGCCTTGTCGATCGAGAGGCCGGCGGCGACGCTGAGCGCTTCGAGGACACCCTCGTCCTCGTCGCTGAACTCAGCGGCGTCCTGCTTGTCGCACAGATAGAGGTTGCCGAACAGGTCGCCGCGGACCTGGATCGGCACACCCAGGAACGATCGCATCGGTGGGTGGTGGGGAGGAAACCCGACGCTCGCGGGATGCTCGCTCAGGTTCCGGAGCCGAAGGGTCTGCGGCTCGCCGATGAGCAGGCCGAGGATGCCCTGCCCCGACGGCAGCGCGCCGATCGACCGGCGCTGCTCGTCGTCGATGCCGACGGTGATGAAGCGGGCGAGGGCGATGCCGCTGTCGTCGAGGACGCCGAGCGCGCCGTAGCGCGCTCGGGAGAGCTCCACCGCCGTCTCCACGATCGTGGTGAGGACGTCCGACAGCTCGACGTCGGCGTCGATGAGCAGCATTGCACCGATGAGCGCCTGCAAACGCTCGGGGTCGTGGACCCGGTGGAAGGGCACTCAGCTCAGGATAACCGTCTCTGGCCTCACCGACGCGTGGGGCAGCCGCCGCCCGGTGGTGCCGGCCCGCGGGTCACACCGCGGCGGGGGCCGCCGCCTCCGGTCGCGGCGCGAGCGGCCATTCGAACTCGTCCGGTCCGAGGGGTCCCTGGCCGCTGCCGCGGCGCCAGAGGTCGTAGTGCACGGCCCACTCCCGGTGCCACTCGCACTGCAGGCGGGTGAGCTCCTCGAGCCCGATCGCGTGCAGCTCCGGATAGCGGCCGCAGATCGCGCCGAGCACGGCGATCGCCGCCTCGGCGTCGGCGCCTGCGTCGTGGGGGGAGTCGACAGATACGCAGTAGTGCCGGCAGAGGTGCTCGAGCTTGCGCTTCCCTCTCCGGTACCGGTCGTAATGGCGGTCGAGCACCAGCACGTCGAGCACGGGCCCGCGCCAGCCCCGCCCGGCGAGCCCCTCGCCCTCGAGCAGGCGGAGGTGGTGATCGAGCATCGTGAGGTCGTACGAGACGTTCATGCCGACGACCGGGATCCCGCGCCTGCCCGCGTCGACCACGTGGTCGGCGATCAGGGCCAGCACCTCCGCGAGGGGTCGCCCCGACGTCCGGGCGCGCTCGGTGGTGATGCCGTGGATGGCCGTCGCTGCGGGCGGGATCTCGCGGCCGGGATCAACGAGGTCTGCCAGCCGGTCGACCACGACGCCGCCGACGGCGCGGACGATCGCGAAGGACACCGGCACGTCGCCGCAGCGGTCGACGCCGGTCGTCTCGAAGTCGAGGCCGACGAGCTCGCCCATGCTCCAGCGAAGGCTCGTGAGCCCGTCGTCGGGGCCGTCGCCTGATCCGTAGTCGTGCACGGGCTCAGGGTAGCGACCGGGTGCGCGCGAATCGGGGATGGTACGGATCAGAAGGCGCCGGTGAGGCGCAGGACCCCGAGGCTGACGCTGGCGACGACGACCCACATGCCGGCTCCGTAGAGCAGCGGGCGCACTCCGGCCCGGCGGATCGACGCCGGGCGGGTCGACAGCCCGATCGCCGCCAGCGCGGCGGTGATGCAGATCTCGGCGGCGCGCGAGACGAACGCGTGCCAACCCTGTGGCACGAGCCCGAGGGTGTTCGCGATCGCCGCCACGACGAAGAGCACCAGGAACGTCGGGAGCATCCGGCGCCAGGGGGGCCGCCGACCGCCCGCCACGGCGGGACCGCTCGGCGCCTCGTCCGCGGCGCCGGCGGCCACGCCCGCTAGGCCCGCCGAGCGGCCGCGCGCCGCGTAGGCACCGAGGGCGAAGCAGACGGGGATGATCGCAAGGGTGCGGGTGAGCTTCACCACGACCGCGGTACGGATGGCGTCGTGCCCGTAGGAGGTCGCGGCGGCGACCACCGACGAGGTGTCGTTCACCGCCGTGCCGGCCCACACCCCAAAGGCGTGCCCGGAAAGCCCGAACCCGTGGCCGAGGAGGGGGAAGGCGAGCACGGCGGCGACGTTGAAGGCGAAGATCGTCGAGATCGAGTACGCGACGTCCTCGTCGGCGGGCCGGACCACCGCCGAGACGGCGGCGATCGCGGAGGCGCCGCAGATCGCCGTGCCGACGCCGACGAGCAGGGCTTGGCCGGCGCGAAGGTGCAGCGCGCGCTGCAGCAGCACCCCGGCCGCGAGCGCGCCCGCGAGCGACGCGAGGAGGACGGGGAGCGAGCCTGCCCCGGTGTGGAGCACCTGGCTGAGGGAGAGCAACGCCCCGAGCAGCACGATCGAGGTCTGCAGGATGGTGCGGGAGGAGAAGCGGACCCCGGGGTCGATCGTCGCCGACGGCTTGGCGAGCACCCGGATGAGCACGCCGGTGACGACGGCGATGACCGGCGCACCGATCACCGGGGCGAACCCGCCGAGGAGCGTGGCCGCCGCGGTGATGGCCGCCACGAGCGTGAGCCCCGGGACGAGGCGAATCGCCGCGGACGCGGCCCGCGGCGCCCGCGAGGGGTCGCGAGCGGTGGTGATCGTCACGCGAGCGGCTCCTCGATGGCCGTCGCGACGGCGAGGGTCAGGTCCTGGAACGGCGACCACGCCGCCGAGAGGAAGAAACGGTCCCCGCGCACCAGGGTCTCGCGCCACTCGACCGCCTGCTCGTGCCAGTACCCGAGCCGCTCGATGGCGAATGCACCCGTGCCCGCGTCGATTCGCATGACGCGACGCTGCGCCGGGGTGGGAACGACCGCCAGGATCCGCTCGTGGCCGCCGTGGACCCGCACCCCGCAGCGCCGGTCGAGCTCGTCGTAGAGGGCCGTGCGGGTGAAGTCGGCACCAAGGAGCGGGCGGGCGAGCGCCGCGGGCATCCAGACCCTGTCGAGCGCGAGCGGCTCGTCGTCGACGAGGCGGAGCCGCTCGAGATGCACGAGCGGCGTGGCCGGCTCGAGGCCGAGACGGCCGGTGACCGACTCGTCACGGCGCTCGTCGGCGACGCGGACGATGCTCCGTTGGGTGTGACCCGTCGCCTCCACCGAGCGGAACAGGCTGTAGAGGGTGCCGAGGCTCTGCTCGATGTCGGGTGCCTTCGCGATCCGGCTCCGCCGCCCCCGCTCCGCGAGGACGACCCCGTCGGCTCGCAGCTTCCGCAGCGCCTCCCGGACGGTCTGGCGGGAGACGCCGTACTCCCGCTGGAGCTCGAGCTCGGCGGGGAAGCCGTCCGCGAAGTCACCGGCAGCGACCCGTCGCGTCAGGCGCTGCTCGAGCTGCGCCCACAGCGGCAGGGGACTCGAGCGGTCGAGCGTCGCTGACTCTCCCATCTCTGGCCCACCTCATCGCCGCCCGCCGGGTCGCGAAGCCACCCGAGCTGCTATCCGAATGTTCGTAACTACAGACATTAAGCGAGCAGCGCCGACGTCGGCGAGCGCCCGGCGTCTCGCGCTGCTGGCAGCCGGACGCTTCTCGCCGGCGTGGGTGCCGGCTCGCAGTCGCGGGTAGGGCGCCAGTGCGCGTACCCCGGGCGAGGCGGTACCGGGTGCCGGCGCGCCCGGTCGTGTGCTCCAGTCGGTTCGCGGCGGACCTCGCCGAGGACGTCGAGCCCGACCGAGGCGACGACGAGCGCGGCGAGCGCTCCGGTCGCCTCCGCGGGCTCACCCGCCCGGCGACGGCCACGAGGAGCGCGCCGCGGGCGCGGCGCCGATCTGGCGGCGCATGCCGAGTCGATCCAGCCAGCTCGATCTCGCGTTCGCGTCGCTGCCGCGGCCCTACCCGAGGGGGCTCGCGCCGAGCCGCTGTCGGCCGCTGACCAGCTCGGCCGGCCGGCGCCGACCGCAGGCCAGCTCCGCCGGCCCGTCTTGCGCGCCCGCGCCAGCACCGGCAGCATCGTGGCGGAGGCGCCCCGATGGTTCCGCGAACGCGACAGTCGTGACGGATCGATGATCCCGGTACGCCGGTGAGCCCGACCGCGCTGTCACCGGCCGCGTGGGAGCGCAACGTCGAGGAGCTGGCGGAGGGCGCCCCTCTGGACGTCCTCGTGGTCGGCGGGGGCATCGTCGGCTCCGGTGCCGCGCTCGACGCCGCCTCGCGGGGCCTTCGTGTCGGGCTCGTCGAGGCCCAGGACTGGTCGGCGGGGACCTCCAGCCGCTCGAGCAAGCTGATCCACGGGGGACTGCGCTACCTCGAGATGTTCGACTTCGCGCTGGTGCGCGAGGCGCTGCGGGAGCGGGCCCTGCTGCTGCGGCTCGCGCCGCACCTCGTCCGCCCGACGCCGTTCCTCTTCCCGCTCACCCGGCGGGTGTGGGAGCGGGCGTACGTCGGCGCGGGAGTCGGCCTGTACGACCTGCTCGCGCGCTCGTCGAGGTCCGGCGGCGCCCTGCCCCGGCACCGCCAGCTCACGCGGCGCTCGGCGCTGCGGGTCGCGCCAGGTCTCCGCCCGGACGCCCTCATCGGCGCCATCCAGTACTACGACGCCCGCGTCGACGACTCCCGGTTCGCGCTGGCCGTGGTGCGCACCGCCGCCGACCACGGCGCCCTGGCGGTGAACCGCGTGGCGGTCGTCGGGCTCGTCCGGGAGGGGGAGGCGGTCGTCGGCGCGCGCCTGCGCCTCCTCGAGACGGGCCGGGAGATCGAGGCACGTGCCAAGGCCGTGCTGCTCGCCACCGGCGTGTGGACCGAGGAGGTCGAGGCGCTCGCCGGGCGGGAGCAGCCGCTTCGCGTCCGGCCGTCGAAGGGCGTGCACATCGTGGTGGCGCGCGAGCGCATCGACTCCTCGTCGGCGCTCATCGTCCCGACGGAGAAGAGCGTGCTGTTCGTCATCCCCTGGGGCGAGCACTGGGTGATCGGCACCACCGACACGCCGTGGGAGTACGACAAGGCCCGGCCGGCGGCCAGCGCGGCCGACGTCGACTACCTGCTCGAACGGGTCAACCGCGTGCTCGCCTCGCCGATCGGGGCGGCGGATGTCGTCGCGGTCTACGCCGGGCTGCGACCCCTCATCGCCGGCGCCGCCGAGGAGACGACCAGGT
>Ga0307372_10006472_pt1 | contig 17106 bp, 11 predicted proteins | sample OX1MG_FD_202533 | JGI IMG/M metagenome (GOLD analysis project Ga0307372, IMG submission 202533) | Soil microbial communities from Risofladan, Vaasa, Finland - OX-1 | ecosystem: Environmental > Terrestrial > Soil > Coastal area > Acid sulfate soil | place: Finland: Risofladan, Vaasa | collected... | reverse complement strand
CCGGTTGCACGCCGAGTTGAGTACACAGTGCGAGGCACTGGAACACGAGCGGGCGGCGTGGCAAACGCGGCAGCAGGAGCTTGAAGCGCAATGGACGGCGCGGGAGCAATCGTTGCGTGACGAAAGCGAGCAAGTCCGCGCCTCGGCCGACGCGGATCGAAGCCGGTTGCAAGCCGAGTTGAGTACACAGTGCGAGGCACTGGAACACGAGCGGGCGGCGTGGCAAACGCGGCAGCAGGAGCTTGAATCGCAATGGACGGCACGGGAGCAATCGTTGCGTGACGAAAGCGAGCAAGCCCGCGCCTCGGCCGACGCGGATCGAAGCCGGTTGCAAGCCGAGTTGAGTACACAGTGCGAGGCACTGGAACACGAGCGGGCGGCGTGGCAAACGCGGCAGCAGGAGCTTGAATCGCAATGGACGGCGCGGGAGCAATCGTTGCGTGACGACAGCGAGCAAGTCCGCGCCTCGGCTGACGCGGATCGAAACCGGCTGCAAGCCGAGTTGGTGACCCAATGCCAGGCGTTGGAGCACGAACGAGCGGCGTGGCAAACGCGGCAGCAGGAGCTTGAATCGCAATGGACGGCGCGGGAGCAATCGTTGCGTGACGACAGCGAGCAAGCCCGCGCCTCCACCGACGCGGATCGAAACCGGTTGCACGCCGAGTTGGCTGCCCAGTGCCAGGCACTGGAACACGAGCGAACGGCGTCGCAAGCCCGGCAGCAAGAGAGTGAAGCTCAATGGGCGGCGCGGGAGCAATCGTTGCGCGACGAAAGCGAGCAAGCTTGCGCCTCCGCCGACGCGGATCGAAACCGGTTGCAAGCCGAGTTGACTGCCCAGTGCCAGGCACTGGAACACGAGCGAACGGCGTGGCAAGTCCGGCAGCAAGAGATTGAAGCTCAATGGGCGGCGCGGGAGCAATCGTTGCGCGACGAAAGCGAGCAAGCCCGCGCCTCCGCCGACGCGGATCGAAACCGGTTGCAAGCCGAGTTGAGTACACAGTGCGAGGCACTGGAACACGAGCGGGCGGCGTGGCAAACGCGGCAGCAAGAGCTTGAAGCTCAATGGGCGGCGCGGGAGCAATCGTTGCGCGACGAAAGCGAGCAAGCCCGCGCCTCCGCCGACGCGGATCGAAACCGGTTACACGCCGAATTGACTGACCAGTGCGAGGCACTGGAACACGAGCGAACGGCGTGGCAAGCCCGGCAGCAGGAGCTTGAAGCTCAATGGGCGGCGCGGGAGCAATCGTTGCGCGACGAAAGCGAGCAAGCCCGCGCCTCCGCCGACGCGGATCGAAACCGGTTGCAAGCCGAGTTGACTGACCAGTGCGAGGCACTGGAACACGAGCGAACGGCGTGGCAAGCCCGGCAGCAAGAGCTTGAAGCTCAATGGGCGGTGCGGGAGCAATCGTTGCGCGACGAAAGCGAGCAAGCCCGCGCCTCCGCCGACGCGGATCGAAACCGGTTACACGCCGAATTGACTGCCCAGTGCCAGGCACTGGAACACGAGCGAACGGCGTGGCAAGCCCGGCAGCAAGAGCTTGAAGCTCAATGGACGGCGCGGGAGCAATCGTTGCGCGACGAAAGCGAGCAAGCCCGCGCCTCCGCCGACGCGGATCGAAACCGGCTGCAAGCCGAGTTGGTGACCCAATGCCAGGCGTTGGAGCACGAACGAGCGGCGTGGCAAACGCGGCAGCAGGAGCTTGAATCGCAATGGACGGCGCGGGAGCAATCGTTGCGCGACGAAAGCGAGCAAGCCCGCGCCTCGGCCGACGCCCATCGAAACCGGCTGCAAGCCGAGTTAACTGCCCAGTGCCAGGCATTGGAACACGAGCGAACAGCGTGGCAAGCCCGGCAGCAAGAGCTCGAAGTGCAATGGGCGGCACGCGAGCGGTCGTTGCGCGATGAAAGCGAGCGCGCCCGCGCGTTTGCCGACGTAGATCGAAAGCGGCTGCACGCCGAGTTGAGTACACAGTGCGAGGCACTGGAACACGAACGAGCGGCGTGGCGAACGCGGCAGCGAGAGATCGAAGCACAATCGGCGGCGCGGGAACAGACGCTGCGCGACGAAAGCGAGCAAGCCCGCGCCGCGGCCGAAGCCGACCGAAACCGGCTGCACACCGAGTTGGAACAAGAGCGTACCCAGTGGCGCATCCAGCGGCAGGAGCTGGAAACGCGGGCCGTGACGCGACAACAGGATGTACACGGCGGAATGAGTGACGATGTGGCGCGCCTGCAAGCCGAATTGGCCGACCAGCGCGAGGCCCTGGAGCAAGAGCGCACGGCCCGGCAAGCCGAACGGCTCGAATGGGAATCGCAATGGGCCGGTCGCGAGCGGGCGGGGCGCCTGGTAACGGAAAAACTCCGCCGCGAAATGAGCGACGATGTGGCGATCCCTCAAGCCGAATCAACCGACCAGCGCGAGGGACGATGCGAGGCCCCGCCACGAGACGAAAACGGCGAGGGCTCGATCGACGACTACATGTCCATGCTCATGGAACGACTGAGGCGCGAGTCGCGCGTTGCCAGGGCGCAGCCGGCCCCCGCACCCGTGCGGGAAAGTCAACCTCCTCTCGAACCACCTCTCGAACCACCCCCGGGCGACGAACCGCGCGACGAAGTGGTCGCGACGGAAAGGGCGCAGCCCGCCGAGGTGAAGCCCCGTGCCACGCCGGCCGAACGGACGGTGGATTTCTCGGCCATGCGAGAGCTGGCGAATTTGAACGCCCGTGCGGCGATCGACACGCACGTCCGCCGGCAATTGGAGCAACGCGGCATCGGCAAAGTCGCTACCGCCCTGGCGGCAAGCATGGGGGCCGGCGTCTTGCTGTGGCTCCATTGGCTGGGCCATGCGACGGCCTTCCATTACGCGATGGTGTGCCTTGCGGTTTCGGCGATTTGGGTTCTGCAATACGCCGCGGCACACCGTCCAACGCGGCTCGGCGGCGACATGACGAAGCGGATTGATGATTCCCTCGCGTCGCACGGAAACAGCGGCGATGTTGATGGAGAGACAACGAGCCGGAGCATCGCTTAGTGGTTCGTTTCACAAAGAACGTCGTGGTTGCCCTGGCCTTCGGCTCTGCCGGACAAGCCGGCGAGGGGGCGGCCCAAAACTCACGACTTGTGTAGAACAACGAGGGCTGTCGCCCCAGGCTCGACAACCTCGCCGCTACGCGGCGAGCCGCTCAAGGGCAGGGATCAACCGCGCATCAGCGGCGGCGCTTGGAGGACGAGCCCGCCGGGCGATGGGCGGCGTTCTGCTCGTCGAAAATGGTCCAAACGCGCGCTTCGGCGAAAAGCTTCTTCATGGTTTCGACCTGCTTCCGCACACCTCGCTCGCGCTGGATTTCCTCTGTGAGTTCGTTCTCGACCTCGCTGAAAGGGGTTCTGCCGGCCGGCTCGCGCTGGATCACGCGAATGATGTAAAAACCGCGGTCGTCCTTCAGAATCGGGCTTATCGCGCCGACGGGCAAGGAAAACAGCGCTTTGTCGATGACGCCCGAGCGATGGCTGCCTTGGCTGATCCAGGCTTGCCGCCCGCCCTCGGCCGCGGTGGTTCCCTCGCTACGGGCTTTGGCCACGTCGGCCCACGGCGCGCCCTTGTTTACGCCGTCGATCATCTGGGCCAGCGCCGCGCGGGCCTGGCGCTCGTCGCGGCGGTCGGACGGCTTCAACACCAACTCTTCATAGCGGGCCTTGGCCGGGTATTCGTACTTCGACTGGTTCTCGCGGTAGCGGGCCAACACGGCATCGCGCGTCACCTCGATGTCCTCCACCTTCGCCTGGTCGCGAAACCACTGTTGGGCGATCTGCGACTCGACGAAGTTTCGCTTGACTCGTTCGATCGAGCTGCCCATCGGCTTGAGCTTTTCGTCCAAATCCCGCCTCGTCGCGCAGCCGGTGCTATTGAGGAAGCCCTCAAGCGCCTCGTCGTCGAATGCCCGCTCGATCCGCTCGATCAATTCGGGAAGCTTGTCCTGGGCGATTTGTTTCTTGGCGTCGAGATACAGGAGCTTGATCTTCACCAACGACATGATCTGCGAAGTGAGCGCTTGCCGGTAACTCGACTCGCGGTCGTTTGGCGGGATCGTATCCTTGACCTTGTTGAAGTCCGCCAGGGCCCAAAGCACCACGTCGCCCGCCAGGATCGACTCGGAATCGACCTTGGCCAGAACTCGAGTGGCTTCGAAAACGATGGGCGGCGGCTCCTCGGCCGGCAGCGCCCCAAGCGCCAAAAGTGGCATGGTGATCGCCAAAGCCACGGTTCGGGCGATTAATATCACGCGAATGTGGCCTTCATGCGTAACGTGAAAACAGTTCATTGCTCGATCTCCCGTGTTGGTGTGGTGGCCGGTGCCCACCCTACGTTTCAGCGGCGAATTTTGCCGGGCGTTTCGGCGGGCTGCCCCTTGTTGGCCACGCTCGGGCCGTCGAAGATCGTCCAGGGGGGCGTCTCGGCGAAGATTTTCTTCATGTACGCCGTCTGTTTGTCTCTGATCCGCTCCCTCTTGATTTCTTCGGCGAGCGTGGCCTGAACCTCCGTGAACGGGGTCGTCCAGGCGCCCCTGCGCTGGACGACGCGGATGATGTAATAGCCGCGCCGGTCTTTCAACTTCGGGTCGAGATCCTCCAGAATCGGGCTCATGGCGCCGACGGGTAATGAGAAAATCGCCTCGTCGACCACCCGCGAGACGTGGCTGTCCTTGCGAATCTCCTTCCGGCCCCCTTCGGCCGCCGTGCTGCCGTCGCTGCGGGCCTTGGCGACCTCGGCGAACGGCGCGCCCTTGTAGACCTGGTTGCCCATCTCGGCCAGCGCGTCATGCGCCTCCGCCTTGCTCCCATATTTCGACAGCTTCACCATCAACTCTTCGTAAGTGGCCGAGGCGGGATGTTCGTACGTGGCCAGCTTTTCGCGGTAGCGAGCCAGCATCTCGTCGTGCGTGACCTTCTGGTCGTCTTCCTTCACCTGGTCGTTGAACCACTGCTGAGCGATCTGGGCCTCGACGAAGTTTCGCTTGACCCGATCGATCGAGTTGCCCGTCTGCTTGAGTTTGTCGTCCAACTCCTGCCGCGTCTTGCAATTCTCGTTCTTCATGAAATGCTTGAGCGCATTGTCCTCGAATCCTTGGTCGATCTTCTTCTTCACTTCCGGGAGCTTGTCCTCGGGAATCTTCCTGCGGGCTTGCGTGTACAACAGCTTGACCTTCACCAACGACATGACCTGCGAGATGACCGCTTGCTGGAACAACTGATCGTGGTGCTCCGGCGGAACCCTTTTCTTCCTCTCGTTGAAAGCCTCGATCGCCGACGGCAGCACGTCGCCGGCCAGGATCACCTCGTTACCGACCCTGGCGAGGACTTTGGTGTTCTCGAATGGGATTGTCGGGGGTTCCTCGGCCGGCGGCGTCTCGGGGCCCTTGGGTGGCTTGTCCGGCGCGGGCGAGCCCGCGGGACCGTCGAGGTCGATCTTTTGCCGCGCGTAATCGGGACCCGTCACGACCGAGGTGGGACGATAATGGTCCGGTCGGCGAGCGGCGATTCGGCCGACGTCGCCGCCATCACCGGCTTCCTGGGTAGGCGGCGTTTCGTCGGCGCGCCGTGCCATTGGGCCGGGCCTTGCCAACGGCCTGCCATTTCCGCGCTCAGCGGGGCTTGCATGGGACGCCGGCGCGCGGCGCGCCAGATAGCCTCGCGTCCATTGGCGCGTCGCCGGCGGGGCGCCGCCCACCGACTGCGCTTGAGCGGCGCGGACACTGAACAGGTACGCCCAGAGATTCGGTAATCCGTGCCGCGCCCAGACGATCGACCCAAGGGCCGCCGTGATACTGAACAAAATGGCGTAGAATAACCGTGCCATGTTCGATTTTGGATTGTAGATTTTGGATTTTGGATTTTGGATTCCGCACTCGACCTTCAATCCAAAATCGGCAATCCAAAATCCAAAATCGACAAGCGGGAGTATACTGGCAAGTTCACGATGGCTGCAACATGGATTTGATCGCCGCCTCAATTTGCGCCGGGTCCGTAAGTTCTTTGCCAATCGGTAGATACGCGCTGCGAAGGTCGACCACTCGCAACCGCCCGCCGGTCCGGCGCGCCAACTTCTCGATTTCCTGGCGGTCGCGGTATCCGAAGACCACGAATCCCGGCTCCAAATGGATCGAGTCGATCCGCCAGGCGGAGGCCAGAATCGCCAGTTCGCCACGGGCTATCATCCGCCCGACCACGTCGGGCCAGGGGCCGAAACGGTCGGTTCCGTGCCGACTTGCCGCTTGACATGGCGCCGTCGAGCAGGTCGAATAAATACCTGGATAACGCTCAGTTTTGCGCGAACGCAATGGTAGTTGCAGATGTCTTGTCGTTGCAAATGACGCCATTGGCTTTGAAGGAGTAGAAAGTGATTTCGGTTGCTGACGCGCGAATCAGCCTTACCTGCCCCTTGGTTTCCGAATCGACATTCGACCGAACGAATGCCGAAGCGGCTTCGTCGCGCACGACGCAATGCCAATGGGACCGGCTCGTCGACGACCTCGACGGTCTGCGCGAACTTCGGGACGACTGGGACGGGCAGGGCGCACGCGCTCCTGATTCGACCAACGTGGACCAGGCGGTTTTCTGGATGAACGAGATGCGCCGTTGGCGCCGTTCAATGCCGCCGACACGAGTTTCACCGGGGACTTTGGGTGAAGTCATCCTCGAATGGCGCGAGGAGTCTTTTCATCTTGTCGCGGAGGTTGGTGGTTCCTCTTTGGTCGACTGGTTGTTGAACCTACCCGGCGAAGCGATTCGACAATGGCAAACTGACGCTCGCTGCGCGTGGATCGTCCGCGCGGATAACTGAACGTCGGCGCTCGGATCGAAGTCGATGAGCCACGAAGTCTTGCAGTTGGCGGAGCAGGAGTTCATTCTGCGCAGGATTCACAAGAACCATGTCGATCCGGCGCCGTCGGCAGTCATCGGATTCGCCGGTTTTCGACCGACCCTTGAAGACACCCGGGGGTTATCCGTTTACCAGGAAAAATATGCCTCGCCAGCGGAGGTCGCAGCCGGCGGGAGAAAACCGGGTGAATATTACGTTGTTCGGCTCTCCGTGGCCGCGCTGCGCCGCTTGGGATTGAGCGTTGTAACCGATGAGCGAGAGCAAGGGCCACTTGGCCATGCGTTGGTTCCCGAATTGAGTTTGTCGGCTTATCAGCAGGACAGGCAGAAGCTGCGTGAAATCCAGGTTCGTTTAGCGGTGTTAGCCAGCCAGGATATTGTTCTGGCCCCCGCTTCGTCGACGACCGGCTGACTGTATCCAGGATCGGCAATTCGGCGGGCAAGCTCACGATGGCTGCAACATGGATTTGATCGCCGCCTCAATTTGCGCCGGGTCCGTAAGTTCTTTGCCAATCGGTAGATACGCGCTGCGAAGGTCGACCACTCGCAACCGCCCGCCGGGCCGGCGGGCCAACTTCTCGATTTCCTGGCGGTCGCGGTATCCGAAGACCACGAATCCCGGCTCCAAATGGATCGAGTCGATCCGCCAGGCGGAGGCCAAAATCGCCAGTTCGCCACGGGCTATCATCCGCCCGACCACGTCGGGCCAGGGGCCGAAACGGTCGACGAGTTCGGCGGCGAATTCGGCCAGTTCGACCAGGCTCGAAACTCTTGCCAGCCGCCGGTAGAGGTCGATCTTCACTCGCATGTCGGGCACATAGCGCCGCGGCAGGAAAGCCTCGCCCGGCAAGTCGACGTTGACCTCGATCGTCACCTTGGGCGGCAATTGCTTGAGCTTGCGAACCGTCTGCTCCAGGAGCTCGCAGTACAACTCGTACCCCACGGCGGCGATATGGCCGCTCTGCGCGGTGCCCAGGATGTTGCCGGCGCCGCGAATCTCCAGGTCGCGCATCGCAATGGCGAACCCGGCCCCCATGTCGCTGAATTCCTCGATGGCGGTCAAGCGCCTGGCGGCGGTGGAAGTGAGCGACTTGTTGGGATCGACCAGCAGGTAGCAATAGGCCCGGTGCTTGTAACGTCCGACGCGCCCGCGAAGCTGGTGCAGTTCGGCCAGTCCGTACTGGTCGGCGTCGTCGATGAAGATTGTGTTGGCGTTGGGAATGTCGAGCCCGCTTTCGACGATGGTCGTGGCCAACAGGACGTCGTACTTGTGATCGACGAAATCGAGCATCACCCGTTCGAGTTGGTGTTCGGGCATCTGGCCGTGGCCGATCGCGATCGACGCCTCCGGCACGATCTGGCCAAGCGCGCGTGCGATCTTTTCGATGTCGTGGACGCGATTGTGGACGAAAAACATTTGCCCGCCGCGGTTCAGCTCGCGCAGGGCGGCGTGCCGCACGAGGTCGGCGTCAAAGCGCACGACGCGGGTTTCGATGGCCAGCCGGTCGGCGGGCGGAGTTTCAAGATTCGAGATGTCGCGCAGGCCCAACAACGACATGTGCAGCGTCCGCGGGATCGGCGTGGCGGTCATCGTCAGCACATCGACCATGTGCCGGTACGCTTTGAGCCGCTCCTTGACTTCGACGCCGAACCGCTGCTCCTCGTCGATCACCAACAGCCCGAGGTTGTCGAAGCGCACGTCGGCCTGGGCCAGGCGGTGGGTGCCGATCACGATGTCGATCGAGCCGTCGGCCATACCCTTCAGGATGCGTTTTTGCTGGGCCGTGCCGCAAAAACGGCTGAGCACCGCGATTTCAAAGGGGAACTCGGCCAGCCGGGCGCGGAACGTCCGGCCGTGCTGCTCGGCCAGCACGGTGGTGGGCACGAGCACCGCCACCTGGTATCCGGCGTCGACGGCCTTGAACGCCGCCCGCATCGCCAATTCGGTTTTGCCGTAGCCCACGTCGCCGCAAATCAGGCGGTCCATCGGCCTGCTGTCGCGCATGTCGCGCTTGATGGCCGCGATGCCCACCAATTGGTCGGGCGTTTCCATGTAGGGAAACGAGGCGTCGAAATCCTTTTGCCAGTCGGTATCGCTCGGAAACGTGATTCCGGTGCGAGTGGCGCGGGCGGCCTGGAGATCGAGCATCTCGCTCGCCAGATCGACCACCGCGGCCTCGGCGGCCTGCTTCTGCCGCACCCACGATTGCCCGCCGATACGAGCCAAGGTCGGCCGGCTCTTCGACCCGCCGACATATTTCTGCACCAACTCGATCTTCGAGGTCGGCACGTAGATCTTGGTGCCGCCGTGAAACTCGATCTCCAGGTGTTCCTCGCCCCCTTCACGCTCGCTCAGCAGCTTCAGCCCGCGGTAACGGCCGATGCCGTGCGCCAGGTGGACCACGAAATCTCCCTCGCGCAGCTCGAGGAAGCTGTCGATCACGCGGCCCAGCCGGCGGTGCGAGGGGCGGCTCAAGTCGTGGCGATGGAACAGTTCGCCCCCGCCGACCACCACGATGCGGTCGTGGACCAGGCGAAACCCGGTTCGCAACCGGCCGACGGGAAAGTGCAACTTCCCTTGGGCGGCCAGCCGCGTCTCGGCGAAAACCTCGGCCAGGCGCTTGACCTCGGCCTCGTTCTGACAAACGACGAACACCTCCTGCCCTTCGCCCGCCGTATCGAGTTCGTGGCGGACTTTGGCCACGTCGCCGCTGAAACGTTCGACCGATTCGATCTTGAGCCGGCAGGTGGTTTCCATCGAGCCGGTCGAAAGACCGCTGGCCGTGATCGAGGGGAAGCGATACATGTCTTCGAGCGTCGGGCCGAGTTGGTGGACCTCGTCGGGCTGGTCGAGTCGGTTGCGGTAGGCGCGTCCTTCCTCTTCGATCAGGCCGGGCTCCAAGAGCAGAAACCAGGCGTTCGTTGGCAGGTACGATGTGAAATGGCGCCGGTCGGCGCGGTTCGGATCGAGCACGGTCAGCTCGACCGCGTCGAGCACGGCCAGGCTCCGTTGACTGGCCGCCTCGAAGCGCCGGATCGACTCGACCTGGTCGCCGAACAGTTCGACTCGCACCGGATCGAACCAGTCGGGCGCGAAGAGATCCAGAATCCCGCCGCGGTTGGAGAACTCGCCCGGCAACTCGACGGCGCCGGTGCTTTCGAAGCCTTGTTCGACGAGCCATTTCAGCAGCGCCTCGACGTCGATCACGTCGCCGGTGGCGACACGGCGCGTTTGGGCGGCGAGCAACTCCGGCGACGGCACGGGCTGAAGCAGGGCCTGGATGCTGGTGACGAGGAGGGGTGCCGAACATTCTTGCAACTCCTTCAGCACTCGCAGCCGGTCGCCGAACACTTCGTCGTGGACGGTTCGTTCGGTGGAAAGAGTTTCCCAGGCGGGGAAGCGGACGGGCTGAATCGGCGTAAAAAGAGCCAGTTCGTCGCGGAGGTCGTCGATTTCGCCGGGTTGCGGGCAGACGACCACCAGCGGTCCGGGCGCGTGCCGTGCCAGCGTGGCCGCGACCAGCGCGCAGCTTGAGCCACGGACTCCGTCGAGCGTGGCGCCATGCCCGGCTTGCAGGCTGGCGACCACTTCGGCAAAGCCCTTGGCGGCTTCCAGGCGACCGACCAGTTCCAGCAACCGGTCGGGCGCGATGACGCTTTCGGCTTGAGCCATTGCTGGGAAGCGATTCTAATTGACTTTGCACGATTACGGGAGGGCACCTGAACGTGGCACACTCAACGACGGTGCAAAAAACCACTTGCTCTGTTAGACTGCACTTTTCGACTGAAGCCTTGCATTGACCTTGCATTGACCCATGTTCCGCCGCTCCTAGAGTCCCGCCACGATGAAGAACTTCCTGCTCGTCCTCGCATTCACCGGCCTTACGGCCCTTTGCTGGGGAGTTTACGGCCCGGTGCTGCGCAATGGTCAGGCGGACATGGAAGGGAGCCATCTGCGGCCTTTCGTCTGTGTGGGCGTGGCGTACTTCGTGATCGCGATCGTCGCGCCGGGAGTGCTGTTGCGGCTGTACGGCGAGAAGGGGCGGTGGACGAGCCAAGGGACGTTCTGGAGCCTGCTGGCCGGGGCCGCCGGGGCGATCGGAGCGCTGGGCATCATTCTGGCGTTCAACAACCGCGGCAGCCCGGTCTACGTCATGCCGCTGGTCTTCGGTTGCGCGCCGGTGGTCAACACCTTTTACACGATCGCCAGTTCAAAGGGACAGTTGAAGCCGGGACCGGTGTTCATCGCCGGCCTGATCCTGGTGGTCGCCGGCGCGGTGACGGTGCTGGTGTTCAAGCCGTCGCCGGCGAAGGCCATCGCCGAAAAACCCGCCCAGAAACCCGCCGACGCTGAAAAGTCGATCGCCGACGAGCACGGCAAGCCGCTCAAGGATGCGACGCCTACTCACGGTTCGACCGGATCGCTTTCGGTCAAGGAAACGACGCTGGTCACGCTGTTCGTGGCGCTGACCGCGCTTTGCTGGGGTGTTTACGGTCCCGTGTTGCACAAGGGGCAGATGTTAATGCAAGGGAGCCGGCTGCGGCCGTTGATCTGCGTCGGAGTGTCCTATTTCGCCATCGCGGTCGTCGTGCCCGAATTGCTGTTGCAAACCGTGGGTGAACACGGCCAATTCACGCTCGATGGTTCGCTCTGGAGCCTGGCGGGCGGCGCGGCGGGCGCCGTCGGTGCGCTGGGCATCATCATGGCTTTCAATTTCGGCGGCAAGCCCATCTATGTGATGCCGTTGGTCTTTGGCTGCGCGCCGGTCATCAATACGGGAGTCAGTTTAGCATTGGCGGGCAAGGCAGTCGGCGAGATCCACCCGGTGTTTTACGCCGGCCTGATCGTCGTGGTCGCCGGGGCGGTCACCGTGCTGATCTTCGCGCCCAAGGCGGGGCACGGTTCCGCGGCTAAACCGGCCGCCAAGCCGGAGACGGCCGAGCAACCGGTTTGACCTGCGAAGGCGATAGGCGGTGGCTGGGGCAGAGCCTCGGCGATGCCCCGGATGGAACGTCGGAGGTCGGAAGTAGGCGTTAGGAAGGATCTCTCTGCTTCAGCGCCCAACGCCTAACGCCCAACGCCCAACCCCCAACGCCTAACGCCCAACCCCTAACCCTTACGCCACGCCCGCCATGCCCCCCGACGACGCCATGCGACGTATCGACGTCCTTCTCAGTCATATCTGGGTGGTGCGGACGTTCGTCAAGCACTCGGAGGAGGCGGAGGACGACCAAGAACTAATGGAAATCGTCCGCACGCTCTACGATTATTGTCTTTCGCTTGGCCCGGCCTGGAACGCGCGCGACGCCGCCGAGTACCTCAAACTGGCGCACAAGAAGTTCGCCAAGCTGCGCCAGGCAACCGCCGAGTTCGCCCGCGTGCAGCCGGAAGTCTCGGTCCATACAAACTTCAAGATGGCGGTCACGTCACTCGAAACCGCAGTCGAGGATATTGGGCGGATCCTCGAAGCGCAACGCGGCGAAGCGGTCGATGCGTAGCATATACTGCACGCGGCCGAGAATGAGACGTTCACGGTGGCCTGGGTAGAGCCTAAGCGATGCCCCGGTCGCTATGTAGCCGGGGCATCGCTTACGCGCTGCCACCTACCGATGGCACGGGTCGAATCGAGAACAAGAACGATCACAGTTGCTGCCAGAAATGCGGCAGGGTCAAGGCCGCCAGCGATGTGACCAGCGCGTTGTACTCGCGGTTCTTCAGCCATTGCGCCATCGACCACTCCGTGCTCCAGTTGGTGAATAGCCGCGTGGGAAACAACCTCGGCGCCGTGGCGGCGTATTGCCACCAGGTCTCGCCGTGACGTTCGGCCAGGCGCCGTTCCTCGCGGCGGATCGTGAGCACGTAGATCATTAGCACGGGGCCGAACACCACACCGGCGTCGAGCGCGCTGCCCAGGATCGTGCAAAAGCCGAGCATCATCGCCAACGATCCCAGGTAAAGGGGGTGCCGGCAGAGTCGGTAAGGACCGGTCGTGGCCAGAACTTTGCTCTTGCGGATCACGCCGGCCGCCCACGACCGTATGGCGAGTCCCCAGAGAACCAAAAGCAGGCCCGCCACGGCGTAGGGGTCGCCCAGGTTGCCCGTGTCGTGGGGCTTCGCGCCCAGGACGACATCCTTGAGCACCAACGAGGAGAAGACGACCATTGAAATCGGCACACGCCGGTCGACGAGAAAATCGGCCAGTCCGTCGAGCGAGGTCTTCCGTAAGCTCTGATCCATGATGCGCATTTCCCCATGCCGGCAAAGAGAGTGGGGCTTATACACGGCCGGAAGAGCACGGGTCAAGACAGGATTTTCGATCAACGACCCGCTCAAAGGCCAGAAGGCCCGCGGCAACCTCCGCTGCCGATCCCAACCTACGGCGGGCCCCAGGGGTTGTTCCAGTCGCCCCACCGCTGGAGATAGTGTTGATAGGCCGCGATACCCTGGGCCCGCTCGGTGAGCCAGGCCTTGGTTTCGGCGATCAGTCCTTGCTCCTCATTGAGCGAGAGTTGCCCCAGCACGACACGGCTGCGAAGGAAGACGAAGTAGGTGTCGAGCACGTCGCAGCGGCAGTAATCGTTGATCTCGGCCAACTTGCCCTCGTTGAACAGATCCTGCACCATGTGCCCCTGCACGTCCATCTTGCCCGGCTTGCCCAGCAGGTTGGCGGCCAGGTTCAATCCGCCGGTGAAACGGGTCGAGCCAAAATTCGTGAGCAGTTCTTGCAGGTCGAAATGGGATTCGAGGTTGTAGCGATTGCGGGACTGCTCGAAGCTCTTGGCCTGCAGGTTGAACCAGCCGGGCACGCTGACTCCGTAACGGAACGCCGCCAGTTCCATCAAGGGGACGTCGAACGTGCGACCGTTGAAGCTGACCAGAGTCGGACGGCCGTACTTCTCCCAGCCCCGCCAGAAATGTTCCGTGATCACATGCGGACGAAACCGCGGCTCGTCGAGCGTCACCAGGTCGAACAGCCGGTAATCGGCCGCGAGCTTGGCGATGGCGATCGACGTCGGGATCTGAAACGTGTAGGGGATGAAATCGGTTTCGTACTTCGCCAGCAGTTCGCGTCGGTAGCGCGCCACCGCGTCGGCCGCGGACAGCCCCTCGCCCGGAAACCGTAATTTGGAGACCAGCTCGCCGTCGGCGACGCTTTCAATGTCGAAGATCAGGTAACGAACGGTAGGCATGGCGGAGGGGTGCGGTGGCTGGTGGCGGAGCCTAAGCGATGCCCCGGCTAGATCGCGACCGGGGCATCGCTTAGCCCGTATTATTCATGGTCCCGGCCAACGTGAATATGTCATTCTCGACCGCGTGAAGTATAACCGCGCCAAGGGGCCGCGGGAAGAAGTCAGGGCGGCGGCAGTTTGGCCGCCTGGTCGTCGACGTGTTGGCGGGCTTGCTGTTGCATGTCGGGCTCGGCGATCTTGGCGACCTCATCGCCAGCCTCGGCGACAACCTTGCGGGCCTGGGCCGGATGGCCCGCGGCGGCGAGCAACTCGGCGACCTCGACCAGGCCGTAGACCCGGTTCAGCGGTTCGTCGATTTGCCGGGCGGATTCCAGCGCCGATTCGAACGTGGCTTCGGCCTGTCGCTTTTGGCCCATTCGATCGAGCGCTTTGGCGAGCTTCGCCAGGGCGCGGGCTCGCTCGCGCGGGAGCATGATCCGGCCCGCGCGGTCGAGTGCCGAGGTCACGGCCCGCTGACAGTCGTCGTCGCGATGGATCCGGTGGAAACGGTCGGCAACCGCAGTCAACACGCGAACCTGGCCTTCGGCGTCGGCCACCTCGTCAATCGAGTTCTCGACTTCCAAGAGCATCGTCGCGGCGGCGTTGGTTTCGCCGAGTTGGTACTGAGCGCCGGCCACCGTGGCGCGGGCGTGGCCGCGGGCCTCGGCGTCGGGCACCTCGCCGGCGGCTTGAAGCGCTTGCGAAAGTGCCCGCCGCGCCGCGGCGGTGCTCGACGCCTTCGCTTGCGCCCGGGCCAGTTGCGCGTAGACCTTGGCCCGCGTCGCGGCGTCGCGCGTCTCGCCGCAGGCCCTGGCCGCGAGATCCAGCGCGCGCTCGGCGCCCGCCGTATCCTGGCCCTTGAGCTGTTCCAGACCGATGCGGATCAGTTCGCGGGCGCGTGCTTCGGGCGTCGGCTCCTGTTCGGCCCGCTGGAGGCGATCAGAGTAGGATGAACCGCCGGACGACGCCGCGCCGCCACAACCGGCCGCGGCCATGAGCGCCCAGCAAAACACGGCGACGAGAGCGATGCGATCGAACATGTCTAAAACACCAGCTTGAGTTGCTTGAGCCGTGCTTCCGTCTCGGCCATCAACGCGTCGTCCGCCGCCTCATCGGCCGCTTCGTAGGTGACGCTGAAGCGGAGGAAGCCGCCGGCGTCGTCCCAGGGGCTGGTGTCGTCCCAGGGGACCGTCGAGATCGAATGCTCGGAAATCAGGTACTGGCTCGCCGCCTCGGCCGTGGCGAATTGTTGTCCGCCGGCCAGGCCCTTGGGGGCGCGGGTATAAAGGAAATAAGTGCCGCCTGGCATGCGGCAGGCGAAGCCGCAGCGGCCGAGCGTATCGACGAGTTTCGCCAGCCGCCGGCGGTATTTCTCGCGGACGCGCAGCGGGATCGCGTCGTTGTCGAGCGCGGCGGCCGCCGCTTTTTGGATCGCGATGAACTGGCCCGAATCGCTGTTGTCCTTGACGTCGGCGAAGGCCCGCACGATCCGCTCGTGTCCGCAGACCCATCCCATCCGCCAGCCGATCATATGGTAGCCCTTCGAGAGCGAATGGACTTCGACGCCCACCTCCTTGGCCCCCGGCACGGCGAGAAAGCTCAGCGGCTGGCCGTCGTAAGTCAAGAGGATGTGTGCCGCGTCCTGCACCACGACCAGCTGGTTGCGATGCGCGAAGTCGATCACCCGCTGGTAGAACTCGCGCGTGGCGACGCGGCCTGTCGGGCTGTTGGGATAGTTCAGCACCAGCAGCTTCGCCCGGCCGCGGATTTCGGCGGGAATCGACTCCAAATCGGGGAAGAAATCGTTGGCGGCCAAAAGCGGCAGGCGGTACACCTCGCCGCCGTAGTAGCGGGTGTGCGTGCCGGCGACCGGGTATCCGGGCACGGTCATCAGCGTCACGTCGCCGGGATTGATCAGCGTCGCCGGGAGCATCGCCAGCGCCGGTTTCGAGCCGATCGAGTGATTGATTTCCTTGGCCGGGTCGAGCCGCACGCCGAAGTGACGTTGCATCAGCCGAGCGGCCGCTTCCTTGAAGGCGTCGATGCCATTGTCGGCGTAGCCGCGGTTTTCGGATTTGTGGATTTCGGCGGCCATCACGGCGCGAACCGCTTCGTCGGCCGGCTCGTCGTTCTCGCCGATGCCAAAGTCGATCAGCTTCCGCTGGGGGTGTTCGGCCAGGGCCTTGCGCTTGGCCCGCTTGATCTTTTCAAACTTGTAGATCTCGCTGCCTTTGCCGTAGTTGACACCGCCGATCCGTTCGGCGAACAGGGACTGGAAGTAGGGGTCGCTCATGGGCCGCGTGTGCTCTCGATGGGCCGTCGCGAAAAGATCGCCAACCGCCAACTTACCGATTGCCACCGTTCGCGGCAAGCCGGGCCATTGCATTCCCCAGGTGAACACCTATAATGCGCTGGTCACGAGAAGTCGTGATGAGTAGGACGAGTAGAGAGTGCCCGCCTCGGTTTTGTGGCTATCTGCTCTCGTTGTTCGGGCTGGCGGTCTGCTTTCACAGCCGTTCGCCCAAGTTGAAATTTTTTTCAGGAGTGCGGAAATGCCACAGGGTAAGGTCAAGAAATTGGTTTCGGAGCGAGGTTTCGGGTTCATCGAGGGAGAGCGGGGCGAACTGTTCTTCCATCATTCGGAGGTTCAAGGCGTGTCGTTCGAAGAATTGCGCGAAGGGCAAGCCGTCGAGTACACGGTCGGGCAAGGCAAGAAGGGACCGTGCGCCACGTCGGTTCGAGTGGCCGCGGCGGCAAGCTAGGAGGTTGTCCAAGAATTACGTGGTGGGACGTGTTGGGTGCGTGGTTTTTTGGTCGTTTCCGGTCCACCGAGGTCTTTGACTTGACCTCGGCGCGCACCGGGGGCTAGCCAGTGCCTGTCGGAAAATCCGCTTGGCCCGTATTTTCCCGGCAACTTTTGGAAAAAATCTCCGCGAAGATGGCAACCTTTCTCAACCTGGCGTGTAGAATACGCGGGGTTTTGGTTGAGACACGAGG
>Ga0307372_10006471_pt1 | contig 17106 bp, 11 predicted proteins | sample OX1MG_FD_202533 | JGI IMG/M metagenome (GOLD analysis project Ga0307372, IMG submission 202533) | Soil microbial communities from Risofladan, Vaasa, Finland - OX-1 | ecosystem: Environmental > Terrestrial > Soil > Coastal area > Acid sulfate soil | place: Finland: Risofladan, Vaasa | collected... | reverse complement strand
AGGGGGATGCGTGATGTCGCTTAACGTGCTGGTGACCGCCGGCTCCCGCCGGGTGCCGCTGGTCCGCGCCTTCAGCCGCGCGCTCGCCGACCTCGGGGTGTTCGGCACGGTGGTCGTGGCCGACGTCAACCCGATGTCGCCTGCCGTCCACATCGCCGACCGGGCCTATCGCGTGCCGCTGGCGAACCATCCGTCGTACGTGGACCAGATTGCCGCCATCTGCCAGCGCGAGCGGATCGGCCTCATCGTGCCGACCATCGACGACGAACTGCCGCTGTTCGGCGGAATGCGGGACGCGTTCCAGGCGATGGGCGTGCGGGTCGCCGCCTCCGCGCAGGCCACCGCCGAGCTCTGCGACGACAAATTCGACCTGTGCCGGTATCTGCGGACGCGCGGCCTGCCGGCGGCGGAGTCGTACCTGCCGGCGCACCTCCCGGCCGCGCTGGCGCCGCCGCTGTTCATCAAGCCGCGGCGGGGGCGGGGGAGCGTCGGCGCCTACACGATCCGGACGCGGCGGGAGCTGGACTTCTTCCTGGAGTACGTGAACGACCCGGTCGTTCAAGAGTTCCTGGACGGCGCCGAATATACGATCGACATGCTGTGTGATTTCGACGGCCGGCCGTTGTCGATCGTGCCGCGCGAGCGCGTCGTGATCCGATCCGGCGTGACCGACCGGGGACGGACGACGGACGATCGGTCCCTGATCGACCTGGCGATGGCCTGCGCGTCCACGCTGCCGTTCGCCGGGGCGGTCAACATCCAGTGCCGGATGACGGCCCGTGGTCCGGTGATCTTCGAGATCAATCCGCGGTTCTCCGGCGGGATTCCGCTGACGATCGCCGCCGGCGCCGACTTTCCGCGGATGCTGGTGGAACTGGCCCTGGGGCGGCGCGTGCACCCCCAGATCGGCCGGTTCCGAGCCGGCCTGTGGATGACGAGCTACGAGAGTTCGCTGTTTCTCCCCGACGGCGCGGCCTCGCTGCTGGAGCCGCACGGCGTCGGGGAGCCGGTCATCAAGGAGGTCGCATGATTCACGCCGACGCCGTCATCGTCCTGCAGGCCCGGATGGCCTCGCACCGGCTGCCCGGGAAAGCGCTGGTGCGGCTGGGGGGCGACACGCTCCTCGGCCATTGCCTGCGGCGCCTCACGTGCGCCGGCGTGGCACCGGTCGTGCTGGCGACGACCGTGGGATCGGACGACGATCCGCTCGTGGCCGAGGCCGCGCGCTTCGGCGTGCGGACGGTGCGCGGCCCGCGGGAGGACGTGCTGCGGCGGTTCGCGCAGGTCGTCCGGGAGACGGGGGCGACGTTCGTCGTCCGCGCGACGGCCGACAACCCGGCGGTCGACCTCCACGCGGCCGGCCGCGTCCTCCGGGCGCTCCGGATCCGGGCGCTGGACTATTGCGGCGAGCGCAATCTGCCGGTCGGAAGCGGCGTCGAGGCGGTGCGGGGGGACGCGCTGCTGGACGCCGCGGCCCATGCCGTCGAGCCGTACGATCGCGAGCACGTCACGCCGTTCATCAAGTTCAACTCCCTGCGGTACCGCGTGCGGGTCCTCGAGGCGCCGCGGGCGGTGCGGCGGCCGGATCTGCGGCTGACGGTCGATACGCCGGCCGACCTCGAGTACCTGCAGCAGGTGCTCGAGGCGGCCAGCCGGGGCACCGGGCCGGCGCCGCTCGCGGACATCATCGCGGCGAGCGACACGCTCGCGGCCAGAGCGAGGGTGGCGTGATTGCGATCACGAAGCTGGACGGCACGGGACTCCTGCTTAACGTCGACATGATCGAGACGATCGAACAGACGCCGGACACGATGATTTCGCTCGCCGACGGCACGAAGCTGCTCGTGCGTGAGACGCCGGCCCAGATCGTCGAGCGGGTGATGGACTTCAAGCGGGCGGTCTACCGCGGGAGCGAGTACCCGCGGGAGGCCCCCAAGGTGCTGGCGGCCGACCCCGCCGCGTGGACGGAACGGTGAGTCAGAAGAACACCCGCGTCGACTTCACGTCGGTGGCCGGCGTGCCGATCAGCCTCGGGCTGATCCTGCTCGGCCAGGCCATCGAAGGGGGCAGCGCCGGCTCCCTGCTGCAGGCGACGGCGGCGCTGATCGTGTTCGGCGGCACCCTCGGCGCGGTGTTGCTCAGCTTCTCCCTGGCGGACGTGCAGCGCGCCGTGAAGGGGCTGCGGACGGTGTTCCTCTGGGACGGCGAGCCGCCGGAGCGGACGATCGACACGGTCCTGCGCTACGCGAAGCGCGCCCGGAAGGAAGGGATCATGTCGCTCGAAGACGACCTGGCGAAGGTCGACGATCCGTTCCTGCAGAAGGGGCTCCGGCTGGCGGTCGACGGGACCGACCCGCACGCCGTCCGCGAGATGCTCGAAATCGAGAATCAGAGCCGGGAGGAGCACGACGAGATTCCGGCGAAGGTGTTCGAGAGCGGCGGCGGCTACGCGCCGACCGTCGGCATCCTCGGGGCGGTGCTCGGGCTGATTCACGTCATGCAGAACCTGGCCGACCCGTCGAAGCTCGGCGCCGGGATCGCCGTGGCGTTCGTGGCCACGGTCTACGGCGTCGGCTCGGCGAACCTGATCTTCCTGCCGATCGCGACGAAGCTGAAGATGAAGGCGCGGCACGAGGCGCGGCGCCGCGAGCTGATCGTCGAGGGCATCATGGCCATCCAGGAAGGCCTGAACCCGCGCACGATCCAGGAAAAGCTCATGGGATTCGCCGCCACGTCCGAGGAGGCGGACCCTCGCCGCCGCGCGGCGTAGGGGACGATGCCGATGCCCGACTTCCGCAGGAAGGACACGACGCAGGGGGCCGGCGCCCCGGTGGCCGCACGGCGGCGCCGGCGGCTGCGGCGGGCCGGGCACGAGCACAGCAACCACGAGCGCTGGCTGGTCTCGTACGCCGATTTCGTCACGCTGCTGTTCGCCTTCTTCACGACCATGTACGCCATGTCGCACGTCGACGCCCAGAAGCTCACCGCGATGGTCGGCTCGCTGCACGTCGCCTTCGATGCCAGGTCGCACGAGATGCAGAAGATCGGCGTCAACCAGCGTCTGCCCGTGGCGGGCGACGAGGTGCTCGGCCGGAACCCGAAGCCGGCCGGCGCGGGCGGCCCGAAGGGGCACGAGATGGACCTGCACCAGGTCGAGGCGACCCTGGCGCAGCAGCTCGCCCCCGACATCAAGAACCACCTGCTGGACATGCAGCGCGACCGGCGGGGGCTGGTCATCTCCATCCGCCAGGCCGGGTCGTTCGCCAGCGGCAGCGCCGACCTGTCGTCGCAGGCGAAGACCATGCTCGAGGAGATCGGCCAGACCCTGAGCGGCATCGGGAATCACATCCGCGTCGAGGGATACACGGACGACACCCCGATTCACACCGCGCTGTTCCAGTCCAACTGGGAGCTGTCGACGACGAGGGCCACCAACGTCGTCGCCTTTCTGCTGGGCCACAGCGCGATTGCGCCCGAGCGGGTCTCCGCGGCCGGGTACGGGGAGTACCACCCGCGCGTCCCGAACACCTCCGAGGCCAATCGCATGCTCAACCGGCGCGTCGACATCGTGATCCTCAATCCGATGACCGAAGAGGCCGAGGAGCCGGGAAAGGGACAGGCGCCGCATGACTGACCGGGTGCGCCTCGCGGTGCACGAAGCACTGCTGGGCCGCGAGCAGCGGGATCTGCTGAGCGACGAGGACCGGCTGCGCTTCGCCGGCCAGCGCGTGCTCATCACCGGCGCGGGCGGCTCGCTCGGCTCCGAGCTGGCGCGCCAGGTCGCCGCGTGCCGGCCGGCCCGGCTGACGCTGTTCGAGCAGTGCGAGTACAACCTGTTCCACGTCGAGCGCGAGCTGGCGGCCGCCTGGCCGGACGTGCCGCTCGATCCGGTGCTCGGCGACGTCAGCCGGCTGCGCCAGCTGCGCAGCGCGTGCCAGCAGGCGCGCCCGCACGTCGTCTATCACGCGGCGGCGTACAAGCACGTGACGATGGTGGAGCGGGCGGTCTGCCCGGCGGTCGAAACCAACGTGTTCGGGACGCTCTTCACGGCCCGCGCCGCCGCCGAAGTCGGGGCCCGCCTGGTCGTCGTGTCGTCCGACAAGGCCGCCCAGCCCCGCAGCGTCATGGGCGCCACCAAGCGGCTCGCCGAGCTCGTCGCCCTGGCGGAGGCCGATTCGATTTTCCGGCCGCTGGCCGTCCGGTTCGGCAACATCCTCGGCAGCAGCGGCAGTCTCGTCGAGATCCTGATCGCCCGGATCCAGGCCGGGCTGCCGATTCAGCTCACCGATCCCGACGCCACCCGCTACTTCATGACGGCGCGGGAAGCGGTCGGCCTGATTCTCAAGGCCGACCTGATCGGCCGGGCGGGGGAGATCTACTGGCTCGACATGGGGGCGCCGGTGCGCATCGGCGACCTCGCGCTGCGCCTGCTGGCGATCGCCGGGGAGGCCGGGCTGCGGCCCGTGCCGATCGAGGTCATCGGCCTGCGCCCCGGCGAGAAGCTGCGCGAGGATCTGACCTCGCAGGGGCTCGATCTGAGCCGCACGACCCACGGCCGGATCTGGGTCGCGCGGCAGCGGGCCATCGACGTCGGCCGGGTCCGGCGGGCCCTGCGCGCGCTGCGCGACGACGTCCGGCGGCACGACCCGATGTCGGCCATCACCGATCTGTGCGCCGCCGTGCCCGACTTCGTGGCCAGCCGCGAAGCCCGGCAGGTGGCCGCCATGACCGCCGTCCACGCGACCCCGACGCACGACGCCGACTGGCGCGCGGCCGAGATCGCCTGACGGCGGGCGGACGGTCAGGCAGCGCGCGGGCAGGCGCGCCAGGATCTGATGTCGGTCTCCCGCCGGCTCGTCGGCCGGGCGACGGCCTGCCTCGGTCCCTGCGGGCCGAATGCGGCTGATTCCCTGGAGATCCTGCCGATCCGACGCGAGGCGCCGCGTGCGCTCCGGCCTCTGCCTTGCACCGTGGATGGGAGGGACCCGTCTGTCCGCCGGCCGTGTTTCCCGGTCTCCGGGCCGCCCGGTCACCGGGCTGCCCCGCCGCACGGGCCGTGCGGCGAGTCTCGCTGGACGTCGACATGTCAAGCCATGACGCGCCGCCGCGGGCGCTCGTCTTCTATCCGTGGGACATCACGCTGCCGCAGGGGGCGAGGCTCCTGTTCCTGAACTACTCCCGGACCCTTCGGGATGCCGGGCTCAGGCTCGATCTGTTCACACCCACCGGACGGACGCAGGATCTGCGGGCCTTCGACCCGGCGGGCGACCTGTTTGAGCGGCTGTTCACTCTGCCGGAGGCCACGGCCTGCGTTCGACCCCGGTCTCTCGCGCGATTTCTCCACAACCGGATGTGTCAGGCGCTGCTGTCGGATGCCTGGTGGCGGACGATGGCCGCCGCCGCCTCGGTCGCGTCGTCGGGCGGCTACGACCTCGTGGCGGTGCACTATACGCGATACGCCGCGATCCGGCAGTACCTGCGGCCCGGTGTCCGGACCGTGCTGTTCACGTACGACCTGGACGCCGTGCTCGCGGCCCAGGAGGAGCAGGTGTGCGGGATCCCGGCGCCGTTCGCGCTCGAAGACGAAGTCGAGCTGATGCGTGGCTTCGACATCGTGACGACCGTGGGACCGGCGGACACGATGCGCGTGACGGCGGTGGCTCCCGAGCTCCCGGTCATCGAGGCGCCGTTCTGCGCGACGGTCGAGCCGCATGACCGGCTCGCTCGCCGGGAGGCGAACAATCTGCTCATCGTGTCCAACCGCGGCCGGTTCTTCGATCTGTCCTTCCGGTGGTTCTACGAGCAGGTCTGGCCGATCCTGCGCGCGCGGCGACCCGGCACGACGCTGACGATCGCCGGCTGGATCTCCGACGTCGCGAGGGTGCTCGGGGCGGACAAGGATCCAGCCATCGACGTGAAGGGGCTGGTCGACAGCGTCGAGCCGCTGTACGAGGCGGCCGACGTGCTCCTGGCACCGTACTACTACGGAGACGGCGTCAAGACGAAGATCGTCGAAGCGCTGGCGCGCGGCCTCCCGGTCGTGACGACGCCGCCCGGCCTCTCCAACACGCGGCTGGTCCCGGGACGCGACGTGGTGGTTGCGGCGGACGCCGAATCGTACGCGAAGGCGGTGGCGGACCTTCTCGACTCGCCCCCGACGCGCGCGGCGCTCTCGGCGGCCGGCGTCGACTACGTCCGGGCCTGGCACTGCCCGGCGGCGGGCTCTCGTGACTTGCGCAAGGCGACGCGCCTGCTGCTCGAGGAGCGTCGCGAGGCACCCGGGGCCGGCAGCGGGATCGGAACCGCCGGCCTTGGCGAACTCCTCCGCCGCCTCGCGGCCTGGACCATCAGCCGGTGCGCCAGCGACGGTGTTGAGCGCGTGGCGCTGTTCGGGGCGGGCACCCACACGCGGCTCCTGCTGCCGATTTGGTACGCGCTTGGCGGGCCGCCTGTCGTGACCCTCGTCGTGACCGACCCGTCGACGGACGCGGCGTCTCTCGGCCTGCCCGTCTGCACCCTCGCCGATCTCGATCGGACGGCGGTGGAGGGAATCGTGCTGTCGTCGAAGCGGTACGAACCGGAGATGGCGGCGGCGTGCCGCGCCGCGTGGCCCGACCTGCCTCGCTACAGCATCTGGGCGCCGCAGGAGACGCAGGCCGGGGGGCCGCTCCCGGAGGTCGCGTTGCGATCGGCACTGAGTTCGCGAATTCCCGTCGGCGCGGCCGAAGCCGCCGGAACGGGCAGCCGGGGGCTGTGCGAGATAAGGGGATCATGACGACTGCGGCGACGACGACGACCGAGGTGCCCAGGCTGACGAGTGTCCAGGACCGCTTGGGCGACCTGGAGGAGGTCGTGGTCTTTGGCGCGGGCGCCGGCGGGCGCCAGGCGCGCCTGTACCTGCAGCGCCGGGAGGTGCGTGTCCGCTACTTCGCCGACAACGATCCGCAAAAGCAGGGGGGATCGCTCGACGGGATCCCGATCGTGAACCCGTTCGACCTGCCTCGGCTCGGCGCGGGCCCGGTGGTGATTGCGAGTCTCTGGGCCTGCGAGATCGCCGAGCAGCTCCGGGCGATCGGCCTCGACGACATCTGTCAGTTCGACGCCAGGCTGATCGAGCTCCAGACGCGCGCCGAGTACACGCCGCAGGCGACTGCCTGCTGGTTCGATCACGCACCCGCTGATTCCGAGATCGCGGTCGCCCTTCGTGATCTGGTTCGTCCGGGCGACGTGGTGTTCGACGTTGGCGCCGGCACGGGCGGTCTCTCGACGCTGATGGCGCGCCTCGTCGGCCCGCGCGGGGCGGTGTGCGCCTTCGAGGCAAGCCGGCGCAATCTCCACCCGTGCCAGCAGAACCTGGCCGCGAACAGTTGTGGGAACGTGCAGCTGTTCCATCTGGGCGTCTCCGAACGATCCGGCAGGACACGGCCGGTCTATCACGGCCGCCGCTCAACGGACGACTCGCTGCGGCGCCCGCCCGCCGGCCAGATCGTCGCCGGCCCGGTCCAGACGGTCAGCCTGGACGAGTTCTGGGGATGGAGCAGGCTGACGCCGTCGGCGATCGTGCTGGCCGCGCCGGAAGCCCTGCCGGAGGTGGCGGCCGGGATGACCGGGCTGCTCGCCGAGCATCGCCCGCACCTGCTGCTGATTGCGACCGCCGAAGGGCTCACCGGGCTGGTTGGCCTGATGGCGTCCGGGTACGAAGCCTACGACCTGGTGGAATATCGCCGGATACCGGCGGCCGCAGACCTGGCGCAGCGAGCGGCAGGCCGCCCGCTGGCGCTGGTGCATGAATCGCGTCGCGCCGAAACGCCTTACGCCGGTACCCCCGGGACCGCCCTGGTGGCCGACAGTCAGGCCGGAACGGATGGCGCCGGCAGGAGCGGGGCGGCGCAGGCGGGGGCGGTCTGGGTGGGGCCCGGCCGCCACGTGGTGACGCTCGAGAGCTCCGGCGCTGGCGCAGGCATGGTGCGCGCCGTGCTGCACAGGGACAACGTGCCCGTCGCGAGGTACTCCGGTCCGGCCCTGCCTTTGAGCGAACGACGACGGGCGCTGGTCGTCGAGGCGGGAGACAGCTGCGAGCTGTCGTGGACGGTCTCCGGCAATCCGGATGACGCGAGCGGGCCGGTCTCGCGCCAGGCGCGGGTCCGCAGAGTGACCGGTCTGACCGGGCAATCCGCACCTCCCTGGTGGCGGTGATCCGGCAACAGGGAGCGAACATGCCGGTCGTCGACATCATTGTCGCAAGCCTGCGCAAGCGATTCCAGTATTCGGACGGTGAGCACGTATTGCTCGACCGCCTCATCGACAGCATCGAACGGACGTGCGAGGCCGGCTCGTATGACCTCCACATTGCCGACGATCCGCATGAGAACTTCACGCACGCGGTCAGCCGGCTGCTGGCGCAGACGACACGGGACGTCGTGCACTTTGACGACGATCATCTCTGTTATCAGCCGGGGTGGATCGACGCGTACTACCGCTCGCGCGATCTGATTGTGGGGCAGGGAGGCCGCCCTGGCATCATCATCGGGCGCACGTATCATCCGAGCGACGAGTCGTCGTACCGGCCCGGCAACCTCGAGCAGGCCGGGAACGACCTGACCGCGACCTGCACGCCCGTCGCGCCGCACAACGATCAGCCCGACCCGGGCATCTACGAGCAGCACCGGCGCGTGGCGGCCGCCTGCTTCGGCGGCTGCTGGATCAGCCGCGCGCTGATCGATCGGGCGGGCGGCCTCGACCCGGCGCTGGCGGCCGGCTGTTATCAGGAGGACATCGAGTATTCGCTGCGCGGCTGGCGCCTCGGCTTCGAGTCCTGGTACACGCCGTGGGTCGCCTGCATCCACCTCGGAGGGCGCACGAAGAATTTCGAGCGGATGAAGCACCGCTGTCATCGCAACATCTCTTACAACGCCGCCAAGTACGGCTCGTTCGTCGAAGAGATCCGCCGCCGGTACAACTTCACGCTCCGGGACTGGACCGCGTAGGTCAGGCGGCGCGGCGGGCACGCCGACGGGGATGACAGGCCGGCGGGGGGCCGACCGATGGGCCGACCTGATAGTCGGTGCGGTTGGGCTGGACCCGGAACGGGTGCGTGGTGATGCGAGGCACGTCGCCCGGCCGATGGAGATTCAGTAGGGCGTCGCGGTAGTGCGGTGCCCGTGCGGTGGCGATGTTGAACCAGGTCCCGGCCACGTCGGCACGGCCAGCCAGCAGTTCGGCGACACCCAGGTTGTTCGCCCCTTCCGGAGAAGGGCGGAGCGCCTCTGCGCGCGCGAGACACGTTCGCGCGCGCAGAAACTGGCCCGTCTCGAGCAGAAGCGTGCCGCGCCAGAACGCGATCCGCCAGGCTTCGGGAAATGGTGACGGGCCGTCCGGTTCCTCGATCGCGGCGGCGTCGCCCCCCAGCGCCTCGATCCGGTCCAGCCAGGCCAGCGCCTCGTCGACGTCCTCGCGAAACGCCGCCATCGAGACCAGCGCCCACATGGCGATGCGGGCGCCGTAGCCCGCGCGCGCCAAGAGTGCCTCGACGCTCTCGTATTCATGTTTCCGCAGCGCCCGGCCGTACATCAGCCGCTGGTTCTCAATCTGCCGCGACTGGCTCCCCGGCAGCGCGTGAATGCGATAGCCCGGCTCGGGGACGATGACGAACCGGGCCCCGGCCATGGCGGCCCGCAGGATGACGTCCATGTCCTCGGCGCCGTGGAGCGTCGTGTCGTAACCGAGGGCGCGCAACGCGTCCGTGCGGAACACGATCGCGCCGGGCGCCGGCAGGTAGTTCCGTTCGAACTGCCGCGCCAGCCACGGATCGCGGGTCAGGAAGGTCGGAATCCCGAGGAGGTCGCCCGGCTCCGTGTGACCGTCGTCAGCGAGGTCGGCGGCGTCGACGGCGATATCGCCGTCGCGGTCCGCCAGGGCCTTCAGGAGTCGCGGCAGGCGACCAGGCAGGAACTCATCGTCGGCGTCCAGCCAGGCGGCGTACGGCGTCTCGACGGCGAGCAGGCCGGCCTGGCGCGTGGCGCCGAGGGGGCCGTGGTCGGGTGGTCGCACGACCCTGAGGTGCGGCCCGGCGACCGCTTGCGCGACCGCCACGGTGTCGTCTCCGGAGTGGTCGTCGATCAGGAGCAACGGATAGGGACCCTGCGCGACGGCAGAACGAACCGCGTGGGTGATCGTCGCCGCGGCATTTCGCGCGGCGATCAGAATCGTCGCCGACGGTCGGGGCTCCGTGGTCATCCCTGTCAGCCGGCTTTGGCCGCCGACGGTCGGTGGTCCAGCAGGCGCGGAAGATCGAGCGCGTCCCGGATCGCCTGGGCGCCGGCGTGGCCGGGACGCATGGCCAGACAGCTGCCGGCCGCGGCCGTCGCGTCGTCGAGCCGGCCGAGCCGCAGCAGTGTCGCGGCCCGCAGGAACTGGACCTCGGTGAGGTCGTCGGCGACGGCGAGCGCCCGGTCGAACAGGTTGAGGGCGTACGGGAGGAAGCCGGGCGAGCTCGTGCCGAGGGTCAGGAAGTCCACGCCGGCGGTGAGGAGCGTCGGGACGTCGAACTCGAAGGAGACCGGCTGCGGTACGACTGTCCCCGTCGCCGCGAGAACCAGGTGAAAACTGGACGGCGCGTTCTGCAACGGGCCCCGCACCCAGTCCTGACCGAAATAGTCGACCAGTTCCGGGTGGTTCGTGAAGCCATTCGCCTGGAGCGTGCCGAGCCACCAGTCGCGCGGCTGGACGCACCGGTGCCAGTCCACGCCCGGTCTGGCCCGCGACGGATCGGCAGCCGCCGACACGCTCATGATCCAGAGACCGCCGCGCGCCAGATGGCGGGCCACGTTGGCGCAGAGAACGGCCACGTCTTCCGCCGCGACGTGTTCGATGACTTCCCATGCCGTGATGACGTCGAATTGCCCGGGCGCGGCGGGCTCGCCAGACGCGGCGCGCCGGAGCTGAAATGGCGCCGTGATATCGCAGGTGAACAACCGATCCGGGATGGCGGGCCATTCGGCACGGGCGGTGTGGCGGCTGTAGGGGCTGCCTTCGAGACCGATCGCGTCATGCCCCCGCTCCACGCACATCCGCACGAATCCGCCGCCCGAGCAGCCCAGGTCGAGCAGCGACAGGTGCTCTCGACCCCGCAACCGCTCCAGGCGTTGCGCGAAGAGGGCATTGGCACTGTTATCGCGGCGCGTGCCGTGCGGGACGCGCGAATCCGTCGACGGAGCCGCGTCGCGTTCGCAGGTCAGCGTCCATTGCGTGTGCGGGACGACGACCTGGCGGGCCGCACGGGACGCCGGTCGCGAGGCGGCAGCCAACGCGGTGGAGCGGCGAGCCCGCACGGCCTGCGCGATCACCTCGACACCCAGCACGAAGCGTGCGAGCCGCTCCGGATTGTGGAACTGGACAAAGGCCTCGCGGCGGTCGCGGGCACGCGTCCGCAGGTCCGCGACATGCTCCAGGGCGTGCCGGACCGCGCGGATGAACCCCTGCGGCTCGACCGGTGAATAGATCACCCCGGCACCGCTGAGCCGGATCTGTTCCGCGAGCCACGTGGCACGCGGCACGATCGCCGGCACGGCGGCATGGACGGCCTCGGCGAGAATGCCCGACGTGCGGACGCGGTACCGGTCCGCCTCATAAGGCAGGACGATGAGGTGCGTCGCCCGCATGAGCCGGGCGTATTCGTCAGCGTCGGGAGGGTCGAGCAGCAGTACCACGTTTGGGAACTGACGCAGGCGGTCGAAGGCTTCGGCCATACCCGGCTCGCCGCCGGGCACGTTGAAGTTGCTCTGGACCACCAACTGCACGCGGCCAGTCGCCAGGTCGACCCTCAGGGCTTCAGCGAGCTCGGGCAGGTACTGATAGCCCTTCTCTCGGCGGGCATCGCCGAAGTAGCCGATCGTGAGCGGCGGCGCGGGCGTGTGCAGTGGCTCGCGTCCGAATCGCGGATCGACCGGAATCGGTGCGGTCTGAAACGGCCGCCCGGTGACCTCTGTGTGCTCTTCGGTCAGCTCGTCGCTGTCGGTCAGCAGGCGCAGACGTGACCCGGCTATCTGGTGGAGCTCGGCGACGGCATGCCGGAGCAGAGCCGCGTGCGCGTGCCGGGTGAGCGAGGCGTCGTTCGCCTGCTCGTGCACCGGCCGGCGGAACAGCAGGACCACGCGGGGGGTGGTCTGCGTGCCAGGACTGCGCAGGCTCCGCGCGAGCCCGAGGACCTCTACCAGGTTGGCATACGGCAGGAAAAGGACGTCGCCGGCGTTCCCGTCAAGGGGCCGGAGGGCGCGCAGCAGTTCGGCGCCGAACCGATCGGCGCTCCTGGTCAGATGAAGGTGGGGGTCTGCGCCGGAGGGATCCCGGAGCTCTTCCCAGTAGGTCTGCGAGAATGCTGGCAGGATGGGACAGACGGTGCCTGCCGGCGGAGACGCGTGAAGCGACGCGAGGACGAACGGCTCGACCCCCAACGCCGCCGCGGCGTCCGCGACGAGCGACGCGTACCCGAGATAGTGTCCGTGCTGGGTACGGAGGTTCGGATCACAGAGAAACAGCCTGGGTGTCCGCATGTTGGAATCCGTCAGCCCGCTGCAATCAGGCAGAGCCCGCCCCTGTCGGAACGCCGACTGCTGGTGTCGGCCTCCTGGCGTACGCCCCCTGTATCCGGTCCCGTAGCCCGCGCCGCAGGCAGGGACCATTCTTCTCGTCAGGACAGTGCAAGTGTCGTGCCCTGGCCGGGCGGACAGGCCTCGCGGCGCGAGCCGCGCTGGCGCTCCGCCTCCAACGCGGACACCATCCGCGGCAACAGCAGCACCGCGCCATCTCCAGTGGCCACGACCAGCGAGGTGCCGGCCCAACCCGCCGCGACGGGGTAGCAGCAGGCGAGGTCCACGTGTCCGCCGTCTGCATGGGCGAACCGGAGAAGATCGCTGTACGGATGAACGTGCGCGGTCCACGGACCATGGGGGGCGGTGAACGCGCATTGACCGGCGGACGTCATGCGCACCCGGCTGAGGCGCTTCGCGCCTGGGACCCAGCGCCACGCGGTCTCCAGCAGCGTGCGCGGAAATGCGTTCACCGGACCGGGCGGGCGCGGATCCAGCCTGAGGCCGGGGCCGTCGCGATGCACGGCGAGGAGCGGTGGACTCTCGACGAGTCGCCGGGCACCTTTGCCCGGCAGCCACTTCCATACTCCGCCCTCGAGGGACGCCCACAGGGGAACGCCATCGGGCTCTTCGAGCAGCCGGAACGCCCGAAAGGGCATCGTCTCGAGGATCGGCTCCGCCTCAGCTGACGGCCGCAGCATCGCATAGGACCCGGTGCCGCTGCTGTGCCAGGCCAGCGCGCCACCGTCGTCCCCCCACGGCAGTTCGTTGACGATCGGTCGGGGCCAGGCCGGTCGCGGCCGGAACTCGCCCCATTCGTCGACCGTATAGCTCCCACCCTCAGGCGACGAGACGACGGCATGGTGCGGTCCGAGGGTCGCGGCGAAATAACAGGCCGGCAGTCCCTCGTCCGTGAGTAGCCGAAAGGGCTGTCGGCCTCCGATCGACAGGAAGAACGGTATGCGCGGGTCGTCATCCGCGCGCTCGAAGGTGACGGCCAGTTCGCACTCGAGATGGTGCGCCAGCCGGTGGACGCGATGGATGACGGGAGGCGGTGCCGCGGCCTGCGCCGGTCCGCCGGTGTCGGCGGACACCCAGTTCGCCAGAGAACCCGTGGTTCGCCTCATCAGGCTCCAAAGCGGGATCTGGAGATCCAGCGCGGCGGGCGACGAAGCCTCGAGAGGCGAGAGCCCTGTCTGCGCGCGAATCGTGCAGGATACATGCGCCGCTGTGCTCCGGAGCGGAGAGACCTGTATCGCCGTGGACAACAGCCCGGCCCCCGCCCAGAAGGGGGCCTCCTGGCCTGCGATCGGGCTGGCGCCGGGGACGCTTTCCATCGCGACGAGTACCTGCCGCAGCAGCGCCAGGCGTGCGCGCGGAGCGCCTGAGGAGGCCGCGGCGTCGATCGGCTCGTCGGGCTGCGGCCTCCGTGCGTCGAGAGCCGGCTCCGGCAGGCCTTCCGCCCAGGCGGAGTTCGGCTTTGGCGCATAGTCGCGGCGGTGAGACCAGACGTGCCAGGCCAGCCAGCCCTCCAGCAGGGCGAGGTCCGCTCCCCGAGCCGGGTCCCATGCGAACGCGCTCGAACAGATGTCGTCGAGTGCCACCGGTCCATCGCCAGCCGTCGCCGCGGTCCCGTCGTACAGCAGGCGCCGCACTGCCTCGTCGAGCGGCTGACTTCCGCCGGCCGAGTCGTCCGGCGCGAGCACGTCCGACGTCAGCGTGTCGTTCAGCCACGCTGGCAAGGGCTCGCCCATCAGCACCGTACGGAGAATGGCTGCTGTTTCGGCTTGCGGCAAGGGCGACCTCTCCGCCGCCGCGTCGGTCAGGGGAGGGTCGGGAGGCTGTGACGCCTGGAACCGCACCGAAGCCGTGGCAAGCGCCTTCGTGATGTCGGCCTGTTCGATCGTCCCGGCGGCGAACTGCCGCCACGTCTCGAACACCGGGGGCGTCGCGCCGGCGGTTGCCTCGATGAGCCGGTCGACTGCGCGGGCGAGTGCCGTCGGGCGCTCCCCCCGTGAGTGGGCGCGGCTCAGCGCCTGCCGCGCGGTCGTCGTCGCGTCTCGCCGGACGGACCCCAGCGCTTCGCGCAGCGTGAACTGCTGCAGGCCCGCTCCGTGCAGGATACCGGCTCCGGTGGCGTTGACGAATCGTCGATCGCCGCGGGCCGCGATCTGCTCCACGAGCCAGTCGCGGAAGGCCCGCAGGTGGGGGGCTGTCGTGGTCCAGGCTCCTCGGATGTCCCGTTCCTGGATCCGTGTCCGGCTCTCGAGGTCGCTGCGCCAGAGGTCGGGGAGCGCCGCACCGGACGCCGTCTGTGCCGCCCAGTCGGCCTCGTAGGTCGTCCGGCGACAGTAGGGCCGCCCGTTCGTGTACGCCAGGTCGGCGCCGACGAAGGCGATCGGGTCGCAGCCGATCGTGATCGCCAGGTCGAACGCCGAGGTGAGCACCGAGCCCCACGTCCGCACGATCGGGCGGGTGACGCCGAGCGTGGCGAGCCAGGGCCAGGGATGATGGTCGGCCAGCTTGAACGTGAACGTGCGGCCGCTGAACCGCGGGAACACGGTCGGGTCGAGGCTCGCCTCGGCGGCCAGCCAGGCGTCGGGACACGGGGGCAAATCGCGCAGATGCCGGGCGTTGAGCGGGGACGGATCCACGCTGACGACCAGATCGGGCGCCAGGCCCGCTGCCAGAAGCGGGCGCAGCGCGGTATCGACCGCGATCAGGATGACCCGGTCGCGGACTGCCGCCAGGTCCACGAGATTGCGGTCCAGCGACGGACCGGCCGCCGCGATGACGGCCGGCACGCCGGGCAGACAATCGGCAAGGGCCGCCGCATCGCCCTCGCGGCCGATGACCGGCAGATTGGTCAAGGTGTTGATCAGGTACCGGCCCGCGTGCTCGCGCCGGGCATCGTCGTTCGCACGCGCGTCGAACAGAATCCGTTCGGCGACCTTGCGCGCCGCGGCGGTTTCCTCTGGAAAGAGGCGCGCGATGACCGGGTGCGCGAGCACCCGGACGCTCCGGGGATCATCCTGCAGGAGACGCCAGGCCTCGGAGGCGCCCTGGTAGTCGGGGCCCGCGCAGATCGTCAGTCGACCGCCTTCGAGTGCGTCGCGCCAGTCGCGCCGCGCGAGCAGCGCGGGGAGCAGCGCCGGCACCGGCTCGATCGCCACGATGCGGGTCTCCGAGGCGAGCCGCTCGGCGCTGTCGAGAACGAAGCCGAGGCCGGATCCGATGATGATCAGCGCCGAGGGACGTGGATCGATCAGCGCCGGCTGCAGCCAGCGATCGGCTTCGAGCTGCGGATTGCGCCGGCTGTGGATCGGAACCCACGCGCCGGTTTCGTTGCGGGCGAGTGCCACGGGACCATCGGCCGTGCGTTCGACCCGCACACGCGCATCTTCACGGGCGGCCGCGTCGGTCTTCAGTCGGGTGATTGTCGCGAACGCATCGGCCACGTGACAGACCTCGGCGATGTCGAGTGTCGCGCCGCCGGGCTCAGGCGGCCTGCCAACGTCCGGCGGGTACGGGTGCGGAGGACCGCACCGCGGCGTCGACCGGCCGCCAGAAGTCCGTGGGCCAGTCGCCGTACAGCGGCAGCACCTGAAAGCCTGCCGCGCTCGCCCGTTCCAGCATCTCGGGTTCGAACGTCGCTGATGACAGGAGCAGCGCGTCGACCGCCGCGGGCGGCAGGCTGTCGAGCGCATGGACCGGAATGCCGGAGAGCGCCGGCACGGACGGATGTCCGGTGACGGCGATCGCACCGACCTCGAACGTCTCCGGAACCCCCCAGCGCAGCAGATTCGTCGTGTGGCCGCCCGCGCCGTAGATGCCGAGCCGCCGCACACCGGCACGCAAGGCGCGCAGGTACGCCCGAAGCAGGCGGCGGCCCATCACCGGAGCGAAAGCCGGCGCATCGACCGGCAGGCGGGCCGGCAGGACTGGTTCGATGACGCCGGCATGGTCGCGAAAGACCAGCCCGTCCGACGTCTCCTCGACGATGAGGTCGCGGCGGCCGGCGTTCGCCGGCTCCGGCACGAACGCGTGCGGATGCAGGCCGGGGCACACCGGCCACTGGTGATTGCAGCAGACCTCGACGCCGAACCGTTCCGCGACGGCGGCCAGACCGGCGAGTGCCACGAGCGCCTGGGGGCTGGTCAGGCGGCAGCGGAGGCGCCGGCCCTGCCGGAAGGCGGCCACCATTCCATGCAGGAGGCCCGCGCTCGTCTCGTCCCGGGCGTCCGCGGGGCGGCGCAGCCAGGTCTCGAGCAGCCGGGACGTGCGGTCGTCGGAGGGGTCGAGACGCGCCGCCGGCGCGTCCAGATGATGAATCCGCACCTCGGCCGGATCCGGGTGCTCGGGCGCGTCGTGCAGACCCCAGCCGGGCGGGTTGAGCAGCGGCAGACCGAACTCGATGTCCCACGAGGCGCCGAAGTGCGCCGTCGGTGCGTCGCGGTCGGCCGGCGGCGTGTTGCGGAAGCCTTCCTCATGGTCGAGATGATAGACCGTGCCGACGAAC
>Ga0307372_10006470_pt1 | contig 17107 bp, 8 predicted proteins | sample OX1MG_FD_202533 | JGI IMG/M metagenome (GOLD analysis project Ga0307372, IMG submission 202533) | Soil microbial communities from Risofladan, Vaasa, Finland - OX-1 | ecosystem: Environmental > Terrestrial > Soil > Coastal area > Acid sulfate soil | place: Finland: Risofladan, Vaasa | collected... | reverse complement strand
GAGTACGCCGGCGAGAACGGCAAGGCCCCGCGGCCGGGATTGATCCTGCTCGACCTCAACATGCCGAAGAAGGACGGCCGGGAGTGCCTCCGGGAGATCAAATCCGACGAGAACCTCCGCGACATCCCGATCGTGGTGCTCACCACTTCGCGTCAGGATGAGGACATCGCCAACAGCTACCAACTCGGCGTGAATTCCTACATCGCGAAGCCGGTCACGTTCACCGGGCTCGTGGATGCGCTCAAGGTGCTGGGCCGCTACTGGTTCGAGCTCGTCGAGTTGCCGCCGCTCCGGTAGGGCGGCCGGCTACGCGGCTGCCCGCGTATCCTTCACCACCCGCCCGCCCTGCACCACCAGAACGACCGCCTCCGGCGTGAGCGCGTGGATGTTGGCCAGCGGATCGATCGCCGTCACCGTCACGTCGGCCAGCTTGCCGGCGGCGAGCGTCCCCACCCGGTCCTGCCAGCCCAGGCACTCCGCGGCCACCCGCGTCGTCGCCACCAGCGCCTCCATGGGCGACATGCCTGCGTGGTCGCACATGAGCCCCAGTTCACGCAGGTTGGTGCCGTGCGGCATCACCCCGGCGTCGGTTCCCATGGCGATCTTCACGCCCGCCTGGTGCGCGCGGCGGATGCTGTCGCGATGCGCCTGCAGCACCTCCTTCGACTTGCGCAACGCCCACTCGGAGATCGTCCCCGCCTGCTCGGCCTGCTCGATCACCGCCTGCGGCGCCAGCAGCGTGGGCACGAGGAAGGTGCCCCGCTCGAGCATCATCTCGATGGCCTCGTCGTCCAGATAGATGCCGTGCTCGATGGAGTGGATTCCGGCCCGCACCGCGTTCTTGATCCCCTCGGCGCCCTGCGCATGCGCCATCACCTTCACGCCGCGGCGGTACGCCCCCTCCTGCACCATGACGTCCAGTTCCTGGGGCGAGAACTGCGTGAACTCCGGATGGTCGGTGGGGCTGAGCACGCCGCCCGTGGCGCACACCTTGATCACGTCGGCGCCGGCGCGAAGCACCTCGCGCACCTTCTTGCGCACCCCATCCACCCCGTCGCAGATGCCGCTGGGCAATCCCGGGTGGGGCGCGAACAGTCCCAGCTCCTGGCCCGATGGCAGCCAGAAATCCAGGTGGCCGCCGGTGATCGAGAGCGGGACGATGCTGATCTGCATGCGCGGGCCGTCGATCAGCCCCAACTCCAGAGCGCGCTTGAGGCCCAGGTCGGCGCCGCCGGCGTCGCGCACGGTGGTGATGCCGGCATCGAGCGTGCGGCGCAGGTAGCCCAGCGTCAGATAGAAGTTGAGCGAGAAGGGCGTCGTGGCCGCCTTGATCATCCCCTCCAACTGCACGGTGGCATGGACGTGGGCATCGATGAGCCCGGGCAGGATGGTGCCGCCGCCGGCGTCGATCTCCGTGAGCGCGCCGTCGGGGCGCCGCAGGGTGTCGAGCCGTCCCACCGCTTCGATGCGGTCGTCCTTGAGAAGCACGGCGCCGTCGGGTACGGCGGCAGCTCCCGTGCCGTCGATGAGCGTGCCGTTGCGGATGAGCGTGTAGGTCATGGATCGGAGGCGTGGAGGCGGGATCGAGGCGGGAGCGCGCGCGGCGCAGCGGATTCTACGCCGGATACGGACGACACGCGAGTCCCCTCCGCCCTCAGAAATGGTATCGCACGCCGGCGTTGAACTGCCGGCCGTTCAGCGGCCCCCACGCGTCCACCGACCACTGTCCGCCCTCGCCCACCGTGGGCCGCATCAGCGGCTCGAAGCTGGTCTGCCGCACGTTGGTCAGGTTCTCGGCGTTCACGAACAGCGTGGCGCGGCCAACGCGCTGCGCCGCCAGGATACCGAGCGTGGTGTAGGGCGCCGACACGGCGCGATAGGGATCGTCCTGCAACGCCTGCCGCCCCGTATAGAAGATCTCGGCCGCCAGGTACGCTCCCGAATCGTCGTCCTCGAGCGCGGCGTCGATGCCCGCCTCCTCGCGGGGCACGTACGGCGCCTCGCGCAGCCGCCCGGTGGCCGGCGAGATCTCGCGGCTCCGCGTGGCGGCGTAATACGCCGTCACCACGTACGGCTCCTCATTGTAGACCGCGAACAGCTCGGCGCCGTGCGTGCGCAGATCGCCGGCCGCGTTCACCAGGTCCACGAGTCCGGTGCTGTCGCCGGCCACGGGCCGGAGGCCCACCGGATGCTGCACGGCGTCGGCGAACAGCGTGCCGTTCACCTGCAGCGGGCCATGGGACGCGGTGATGTCGAGCGAGGTCGAGCGCGCCCGCTCGGCCTCGAGGGGCTGCGGCTGGCGCACGCGCGTGAGCCCGATGGCCTCGGTCTGATCGTTGAGCGGCGACGGCGCCGACCATCCGCCGCCCACCGACGCCCGCACGCTCACCGCGCCGAGCGGACGCCACAGCAACGACACGCGCGGCGTGCAGATGGTGCCATACACGCTCGAGGCGTCGCAGCGACCGTCGAGGGTGGACGCGATCCACGCCGTGGGCGAGTACGTGTGCTGCACGAACACGCCCGGCGTGGACGTCGCCCGGTTGGCCCACGTCACGTCGCGGTTGGCGTAGCGGTCGCCCTGCCACGCGGCGCCCACGATCAGCACCTGCCGGCTCCACACGGCCGTCCCCGACAGCTCGCCGAACGTGGACCCCTCGCGCTCGCGCTCCAGCGTGCCGCTCACGATGCGGCGGCGGTGTTGCACGTTGGCCGAAGCGCGCAGGGCAAGCGAGACCGCGCTGGAGATCCGCATCGTCCCCGTGGCGCCGACGTCGGCATGATCGGTGGAAAGGCTGTCGAACCCGAGCCGGCCGGGGAGCACCGTGCGGCCGGGGAGGGCGCCGCCGGCGCGACGCTCGGTGAGGACGCCCGCCGTCACCATGAGCGAGCGGCCGGCGCTGTCATCGTAGAAGAGCCGCGGGCGCACCTCGGCGCGGCGCAGCCCCGTGACGTCGGACCAGCCATCGCGATCCGGATCCACGGCGCGCTGCTGGTGCAGCCCGCCGAGCACCGTGAGGCCCACGTGGGGCGCGAGCTGCCGCGCGTCGAAGCCGAGCAGATCCGTTCCGCCCTGCGACGTACCGTTCACCACCACCTGCGACGTATCGGGCGGGCGGCGCGATACCAGGTCCACCACGCCGCCCAGCGCAGCCGGCCCATAGAGCGACGACGCGGCTCCCTTGATCACCTCCGCCTGCCGCAGGTCGAGCGGCGGCTGTTCCACCAACCCGAAGCCGCCGGCCTGCGTGCCGAAGAGCGGAAGTCCGTCGTTGAGCACGAGCGTGTAGCGGCCCGGGAGTCCCTCGAGCCGGATGTTGGTGGCGCCGAGCGAGGGCGAGGTGGTGCGCATGCGCACGCCGCTCAATTCGTCGAGCAGCGAACTGAGATCAGCGGGCCGCATCTCGTTCTTCTCGCTGATGTCGTCGCCGCCCAACACCTCCACCCGTAGCGGCTCGTCCTCGATGCGGCGATCGGCCCGCGTGCTGGTGACGATCACCGGCGTCACGGCCTGGGCGGCAGCCTGCAGGCGGACGACGACCAACGTGTCGACCCCTGGACGGAGCATCAGGTGCAGGGTGTCGGGCGTGAACCCGAGCTTCGTCACCGTGATCCGCGCCGCGCCCGCGGGGAGGTGCAGCGTGGCGCTGCCGCTGGAATCCGTCCGCGCCGTGGCGCCACCGCCCGTGGCGGTGGCCGCCGCGATCGGCCCGCCGTCTCCGCGGGCGAGCACGTGCACCGTTGCTTGTGGCCGTTGGGCGAACGCGCGCGGCGCGACCGCCCCCAGAATTCCGATGATGCCCGCCATCGCGTACCGAGCCTTCAACCCGCCCCCCAGCCACGTTCCTCATCCGCCGCGACGGCCGCGGCAATAGCTGCGGGAGAAAGGTAGACGGGCCACCTATCAGCACGATGACAGGCGCAGGTCCTCAGTGCTTTCTTTGCGGCGCGCCGGCCGGGGCAAGGCGGGTCGAGAAGGCGCGCCGCGCCGGCGCCCGGGGGGGCGTATAGTTGTTTTCATATATCTGTCGCCGCGTCCAATAATTTGACAGCGTCCAGAAATTATACTGTTGCCACTAATGGGCATGCTAATCTATTGTATCGCCATACGCCGACGCGCCGGCCCTCCCCCCTGGCCACCGGCATCTGGCATCGTTGGTCCGCAACGCCGCGAACCCGACACCTGTGACGCGATCCCACCACAAGAAGCTTTCCGACCCGGACCATCGCGTCCTGTTCGAGTCCGCTCCCGGCCTGTATCTGGTGCTCGCGCCGGACCTCACGATCGTCGCCGCCACCGACGCGTACCTGCGCGCCACGATGACTACCCGCGACCACATCCTGGGCCGCGGGCTGTTCGACGTTTTTCCCGACAATCCGGGCGACCCCGCGGCATCGGGCACGCGCAATCTCCGAGCCTCGCTCGACCATGTGCGGTCCAGTCTCGTGCCCGACACGATGCCGGTGCAGAAGTACGACATCCGCCGCCCGGAGTCCGAGGGCGGCGGATTCGAGGAGCGGTTCTGGAGCCCCGTGAATACCCCGGTGCTCGGCTCCGACGGCACGCTGGCGTACATCATCCATCGCGTCGAGGATGTCACGGAGTTCGCCCGCCTCCGGCAGCGCGAGAGCGAGAACCGGCTCGTCACCGACGAACTCCGCACGCGCGCCGAGCGCACGCAAGCGGAGGTGTACCTGCGCGCGCAGGAGGTGGCCGCGGCCAGCCGGCAACTCAAGGAAACCGAGCAGGGGCTGCTCCGCGCCAAGGAGGTCGCCGAGCGCGCCAATCGCGCCAAGTCGATCTTCCTCGCCAAGATGAGCCACGAGTTGCGCACGCCCCTCAACTCGATCATCGGCTTTTCCGAAGTGCTCCACGACGAGACCTTCGGCGCGCTCAACGAAAAGCAGCGGCGCTACGTGAGCAACGTGCTGAGCAGCGGCCGCCAGCTCCTGGCGCTGATCAACGACATCCTCGACCTCTCCAAGGTCGAGGCTGGCCGCATGGAGCTGCTGCCCAGCGAATTCTCGATCGCCGGCGCGCTGGCCGACGTGCGCGCGATCGTCACCGCGCTCGCCGACCGCAAGACGCTCGTCCTGGACGTGGACCTGGACGACGGGCTCCCGCGGATCGTGGCCGACCAGGGCAAGTTCAAGCAGGTCATGTTCAACCTGCTCAGCAACGCGATCAAGTTCACGCCCGCCACCGGTCGCGTGGCCGTGACCGCGCGCCGGGCCCTGCACGCCGCCGGGCACCCCCGCGACGATCTGGTGGAGATCGCGGTGTCGGACACCGGCATCGGGATCCGCCCCGAGGACCAGGAGCGGATCTTTTTCGAGTTCGAGCAGATCGACTCCGACTACGCGCGCGAGCAGGAGGGCACGGGACTGGGGCTGGCGCTGTCGCGCCGACTCGTGGAGTTGCACGGCGGAAGTCTGTGGGTGGAGAGCCAACTCGGGGCCGGCAGCACGTTCCGGTTCACGCTCCCCGTGGTGCCGGCGGCGCCGGCAGCCGCGCCGCCGGCGCCGGTCGAGGCGGACGACGGCGGGGACGCGGAACCCGCCGGGGCCGGTCCGCTCGTGCTCGTCGTGGAGGATGACGCCAAGTCGGGCGAGCTCCTCTCGCACTACCTGAGCAGCGTCGGCTATCGGGTGGCGCGCGCCGCCAACGGCGTGCAGGCGCTGGCGCAGGCGCGCGCGCTCCGGCCCGACGCGATCACGCTCGACATTCTCCTGCCCGACCGCCACGGGCATGAAGTGCTGGCGCTGCTCAAGGCGCAGCCGGAGACGCGTGAGATTCCCGTGGTCGTGGTCTCGATCACCGAGAACCGTGAGTTGGGGTTGAGCCTCGGCGCGGCGGACTGGCTGGTGAAGCCGGCGCGGCGCGAGGACTTCATCGCCGCCATGCAACGCGCCGCGAAGGGCGCGGCGGACCGGCCCGGCGCCCCCGCCGCCACCGTGCTCGTGATCGACGACGAGGTCACGGTCCTCGAGTTCCTCACCGACGTGCTGAGCCACCAGGGGTTCCGGGTGATCGCGGCGCGCGGCGGGCGCGAAGGGCTGGCGCGCGCCGCCGATTCCTCCCCCGACGTGGTGGTCCTCGATCTCATGATGCCCGACGTCTCCGGGTTCGACGTGGTGCGGGAGATCCGCGCCGGCGCCGAGGGGCGCAACGTCCCGATCGTGGTGTTCACCGTGAAGGATCTCACGGCCCGCGAGCGCGCCGAGCTCGCGACGGTTCACGGCGTCGTGCAGAAGGGGCGCGGCCGCGAGGCGCTGCTCCACGCGCTGCGGAGCATCGCGCGTCCGGACGCCGCGGGGGCGTGATGGCGACGATCCTCGTGGTGGAAGACAATCGCCTCAACATGGAGCTGGTCACCGACCTGCTCGAGGCGGCGGGACACGTCGTGCGTCCGGCGACGACCGCCGAGGAGGGGCTCGCGATGGCGCGCGCCGAGCAGCCCGACCTCATCCTGATGGACATCCGTCTGCCCGGCATGCCGGGCTCGATGGCCGTGCGCGTACTCAAGGACGACCTGCGCACCGAGCGCATTCCGACCATCGCCCTCACGGCCCAGGCCATGAAGGGCGACGACGAGTCGGCGCTGGAAGTCGGGTTCGACGGATATCTATCCAAGCCGATCGACACGCGCCAATTCCCGGCGGAAGTGGAGCGCTTCCTGAACCTTCGGGGGCGCGTCTGACGGTCCCGCCTTCCGCGCACGACGCGCCGCTCACCGGCCGCGTGCTGGTCGTGGACGACCACGCCGGAAACCGCCTGCTCCTGCGCGATCTGCTCGACGCGCAGGGGCACACCGTGGTCGAGGCCACGGACGGCGCCGCGGCGCTCCAGCACGTGAGCGACCAGCTACCGGACGTGATCCTGCTCGACGTCCAGATGCCGGGGATGGATGGGTTCGAGGTCTGCCGACGGCTCAAGTCGTCGCCGGCGTCCGCCGCCATTCCGGTGCTGCTGGTCACGGCGCTCAGCGCGCGCGAGGACCGACTGGAGGGCATCCGCGCCGGCGCCAACGACTTCGTGACCAAGCCCGTGGACACAGCCGATCTCGTGCTCCGCGTGCGGAACGCCATGCAGACGCGCCATCTCCACGCGCGCGTCGAGGCGCAGTACCGGAACCTGGGCGAGATGGAACGGCTGCGCGACAGTCTGGTGCACATGGTGGCGCACGATCTCCGCTCGCCGCTGGCCGGCGTGCATGCCATTCTCGAGATGCTGCAGATGGATGCCGAACTGCTGCCTCCGGACAGCGCGGCGTTCCTGAGCGATGCGCTGCGCCTCACGCGCCGCGCCGCCGACATGATCGGCGATCTGCTGGACGTGAGCCGCCTCGAGGCCGGCCGCCTCCCGGTGGAGCACGAGCGCGTGGACCTCGGCGCCCTCACCGCCGAGGCCGTGCGCGGGATGTATGCCGGATCGGTGCGCATGCTGTGCGTGCCGCCGCCGTCGCCCGTCGTGATCCAGGGCGACGGCAAACTGCTGGCCCGCGTGGTGACCAACCTGCTCGACAACGCGGTGAAGTTCACGCCCAAGGGCGGCACCGTGCGCGTGGCCGTGACCGAAGACGACCGCGGCTGCACCGTGACCGTGACCGACGAGGGGCCCGGCGTGCCGCCGGACGCGCGCGCGGCGATCTTCGACAAGTTCGCGCAGGTGCCCGGCGTGTTGCAGCCGCGGCGATCGAGCGGCCTGGGGCTCACGTTCTGCAAGCTCGTGATCGACGCGCACCATGGCACGATCGGCGTCGACAGCGCCGCCGGCGGCGGCAGCGCATTCTGGTTCGTGTTGCCGGGGCCGGCCTGATCGGGGCCGCCGCGCGCGGCGGGCGCGGTCAGTGGGTCGTCGAATCCGCGCGAAGCCCGCGGCGCGCTTCCGCCCACCAGTTGTGGACGACGACCAGACGGGGATTGTCGCCCTTGAGCACGAGCAGGGTCTTGCCGTCGGGCGACACGTCGTAATTGGCGTGGGGCGAGACGGCCGGCAGATAGTCGTCGTCCATGAACGTCGTGCGCGACGTCACCCGGAAAGGCCGGGTTGCCGCGATCGCGGCCGCCACGAAGCGGCCGTTGCTCCGATAGAACAGGCGCCGGCCGTCGCGCGCCCACACCGGCTCCGTCCCGCCGGTGCTCGAGATCTGGATCCGCGGGCCCGGTCCGGGAAAGGGCTGCACCACGACCTGCGCGGTGCCCGACTCGTCGGTCACGAACGCCACCCAGTGCCCGTCGGGCGAGACGCGAGCCATGAACTCCTGGAACCGCGTGCCGGCGATCGACCTGAGCGTCGTGTCGCCGCTCAGCATCCGGTATCCGACGTCGCCGCCCGTCGTATCCACCTGGAACACGATGGCGCGCGCGTCGGGCGTCATGACCGCCTCGTAATAGGCGGCCGTGGGACTGGCCAGGAGCACGGTGGCCGGCGCGCTCTCATCGATCGGCTGCCACCAGATGGCGGAGCGCGCTCCGCGGTCGGAGCGATACATCACCCGCGTACCGTCGGCCGACCACTCCGGCCGTTCGTTGACCGAGCCGCCGCTGGAGAGACGCCGCAGGCCGCGAGTAGCAAAATCATATATCCAGATGTCGCTCGTCGCGCCGGACGTGATCGACAGCGCCAGCCGCTTGCCGTCGGGCGAGTATCGCGGAAACCCGTAGCCCCGGACTTCCGGGAGCACCGGCGTCTCGCCGTCGGCGTTGGCGAGCACCACTTGGGATTTCGCGCCCCCGGTGGCATAGACGAGCGTTCCGGCGTTCGAGAGCGCGGCCTGGGCGCCGGCGCGATTCCCGGTCGCCACGTCGCCCACCGCCGGCACCGCCGGGCCCGTCGCGGAGCCCGAGGCGACATCGAACGGCGCCACGACCAGACTTCCCGTGGTGTTGGCATAAACCAACGAACCATCCATGGCGCCGAGCACGCTCGTGGCCGGCACGTCGAGCCGGCGCGCCCGGCCGGTAGAGAGCGTCAGCATCCCGACCCGCACGGCTTCGAGCCCTCCGGAGCCCCAACTGGAGTACGCCACGTGATCGCCATCCGCGATCGCCGTCGGGAAGTACTGGCCCTCCTCGCCTCCCGCGGTGTCGAGCGCCGCGACTGCCGGCTTCGCGCCGCCCGCGGCGGGGAACGAGACCAGGTGTCCGGTGATGCTGACGACGATCGTGCCGTCGCGAGTCCAGGTGCCCCCGACCATGTTGGCGATTTCGGCGATGGGCTGCGGGGCACCACCGCGCACATTCACCTTCAACAGCCGCCCCGCCACCCAGAACGCGATCCACTGTCCGTCCGGCGAGAAGAACGGCTGGACCCCGCCTTCCGTGCCCGGGATCGGGGAGGCCGCCAATTCGTCCAACCGGCGGATGTACAGCCGCGCGACGCCGTCGGCGCCGATTCCCGAAATGACGATCGTGGAACCGTCCGGCGAGATCGCGACCCCCATCCCCCCACTCGTTCCCACGGCGCTGCGAATCATCGGCGTGACGCCTTGGGGCAGATCCACCGCGAACCGTTCCACCGTCGCCTCCGGCGCGCGGCGCGCAGCGATCCACATCCGGGCGGCGAACGCAACGGCCGCGATGGCGATCACGACGCTGCCGAGCACGAGCGGATGGCGGAGCGAGGCACGCCATCCACTGGGCGAGCCCGCATGGCCTGCGCCGCGCCCGGCTGCGCCGAGCGACGCCGCCGGCGCGGCCGGCGCGGCGAGCGCATCCGCGAATGCCTGCGCCGTGGGGAACCGGTCGGCGGGCAGCTTCTCCAGCGCCCTGTGCACGGCATACGCCACCGGCTCGGGCGTGCTCTTGCGCAGCATCGTCACGGGCTCGGGCTCGGCGCTCATCACCTTGGCCACCACCGCCTGCACGGTGGACCCCGTGAACGGCGGATCGCCGGTGAGCATCTCGTACAGCACGGCGCCCAGCGCGTAGACGTCGCTCCGGGCGTCGATCTGCTTCTCGCCCATCGCCTGCTCGGGGCTCATGTACTGCGGCGTGCCCAGGCTGAGCCCCGTCTGGGTCATCCGCGCGCCGGCCGCGCTCTGGATCGCCAGCGCGATGCCGAAGTCGGCGACGGTCGCGCGGCCGTCGTGCAACAGGATGTTCTCGGGCTTGACGTCGCGGTGGATCACGCCGTGGCGGTGCGCGTAGTCGAGCGCGCTGGCCACCTCGCAGGTGATGCGCACCGCGTCGGCGATGGGGAGCGGCTTCTCGCGATCCAGCCGGTCGCGCAGCGACTCGCCCTCGACGTACGGCATCACGTAGAACAGCAGGCCGTCCGCCTCGCCCGAATCGTGCAGGGGGAGGATGTGCGGATGCTGCAGATTGGCCGTGGTCTTGATCTCGCTCAGGAAGCGCTGGGCGCCCAGCGCGGCCGCGAGATCCGGATGCAGCACCTTGATCGCGACCTTGCGGTCGTGCTTGAGGTCCTCGGCGAGGTACACCGTGGCCATGCCGCCGGCGCCGAGTTCGCGCTCGATGCGGTAGCGGTCGTGCAACGCGTTACGAAGGCTGGCTGCGACGTCGCTCAAGGCGCGCTCCGTGTGGATCGGGCGGATCTGCCGGCACGAGAGATCAGACGCCGTGACGGCGTCCGACCGCGGGCCCGATGTGGGGAGCGCCCGGGAGTTCGGCGCGGAAGGCCCGCCGGAGCCTCCGCGTCGGGGCAAACATAGGGGCCGGCCGCCCGGACGGGCAAGTGTTCCGACGCGCTACCGCGCGTCCAGCACCCGCCCGGCGTTCAGGTGGTCCCAGTTCAGCATCGTGTTGAACACCAGGAAATAGGTGCCGATCGTTTCGCCGCGATAGATCGGGTTGTTGGCGAACAGCACGATATGCCCCTTCCCGTATGGGTCATCGACGACGAGCGGCCGCTGGGCGATGTCGGCGCCGCCGCCGAGGAGCCCCGACACCAGCAGGTCGTGCTGGTCGGTGTACCGCAGCGCCACGCGCGGACGCTGATCGGGCGGGATGACGTTGAGCGGATTGCGCAGCTGCTCATCGGTGATCGGCGCCGCCTGCCAGGGCTCCACGGTCGGACGCGGCGGCGCCTGGAATTCCGGCGCCAGCGCCGGCCGGCCCTGCACTTCGTCCTGGTCGGCCGCCGTGCCGCGGCCGGTGGGACGGCCCGCCGCGCCGCCGCCGAACCGCCCGCCCCCGCGTCCCCCGCGGACGTTGCTGACGCCGAAGCTCTCGCCGTCCTCGCTGTACACGGCCAGGCTGTCCCTCACGCCGTACACGATGGGGCTCGCGTTGTCCACGATCCGCGCGCGCAGCAGGCTGCCCACCACTTCCTGGCCGCGCGGCTGGTTGTCGCTCACGCCGTTGGTCAATCCGTACTGCATGGCGAGCTGCGCGGTGCTGCCCACGCCGATCAGCACGCCGCCCCGGGCCACGAAGTCCTGCAGGTGCTGCAACCCGTCCCAGCCCAGACCGGGCCGGATGTCGTCGGTCTGGGCCCAGGTGCCGATGTTCGGCGTCTGGGGCGTGTTCTTCCACGGCATCGGGTTCCGCCACATGGGCATCCCCTCGACGATGGCCTGCGGGCTGGCGCCCACGGGCGGGAAGATGACCACGTCGTACTTGGCGTTGAGGTCGGCGTCGCGGGCCACGTCCTGCGTGCTGATGTAGGCGTACGGCAGGTGCAGGAAGTCGAACGCCTCGCGCCACCAACCCTCGGTCTGCGTGCCCTGCCAGGCGTGCACGATCGCCACGCGCGCGGCCCGCAACGGGTGCATGGCCACCGCCGGCGCCGACGGCAGCGCGTACGCCTCGAGCCCGAGCGCCCTGGTGGCGCTGTCAAGGACGGCCCGTGACACGCCGCGGATGATGAACGTGCCGCGATCGAACCGGCGTCCATCGGCCGTGAACGAATCCTCGGCGGCCTGGAAGTCCGCGTCCTTCAACGCGTAGCGCAGCGTGGCGAGCGCGTTGTCGCCGTTGTGGTTGATGGCGAACACGCTCCCGCTGCCGTGCACGCCACCCGGCGCCGAGATCTGGCCGGTCACCTCCTGCATGGCCGCGGCGAGCACGGTGGTGTCGGTCACGCGCACGCACTCGACGTCGAAGCCTTCGGGGAACGTCCACCCGGTGTCGTCGTACGGATGCTTCTGCGGATCGTTGGGCGACCAGAACTGGTAGTCGAGCAGCGCGTCGGCGATGCGCGAGTACGGCTGATCCATGCGAATGACGTAGCTGCCGGCCGGGAAGGTGCGCGGCACCATGGCGGGCGGCGGCGCGCTCTCGCCGCCACCGCGCGCTCCGCGGCCGTTGGCGGGTCGCTTGCCGGGCACGTTCACGGTGAACGGCGCCGTGGCCCGCGAGATCTCGACGTGCTGCCGCTGCAACACCTGCAGCAGGCCCACCTGGGCGCCAGGCCGCGGATCGTCCCCGGGCAACACGTAGGCGGCGGGGCCTTCGGTGGTGGCCTTCTCGATGGATCGCTTGGCCTTGGTGTAAAAGTTCTCGAGGAACAGCTGCCGGTTGTTGGCAAAGTACTCCAGCGAAACGAGCAGGCCGGTCTGCTCGTAGTTGTTGTTGTCGCGCAGCGACCACTTCACGTGCGGGAGCGGCGGATCCTGGCGGTACCAGGTCTTGTCGGTCTCGCTGGGCGACAGCGTGCGCTCCACGGTCTCGGCGGTGCCGCCGTTGCCGAACGTCTCGTACAGGCGGCTGATGCCGTTGTGCATGGCGGCGATGAACATCAGGTAGCCGGGCGACCAGGTGTCGAAGTTGCCGTGGGCGAACACGCCGGGCATGCCGAACCGCGTCATCTCCTGCACGTTGTTCCAGCCGAGCATCTGCCATTCGTTGGCGAGCAGCGGATCGATCCACGCGTTGTAGGGGCCGTCGCCGACGGTGTTGTCGTACATGAACGGCACGGATTCGTGGAGGTCGTGCAGCACCTGGGCGTTCCAGCCCACGTACGTGTTGAGCACGTTCCGCGTGAGGTCGAGCGTGGCGCCCATGGCATCGCGGTTGTTGTCGTGCGCCACGTAGTGGCCCCAGTAGATGAGCGGCGGCGCCGTCTCGCCGGGGTGGGCCATGTGCCAGTGGAAGAGATCCACCTCGCGGTCGCGGCCGTCCACCTCGACGATCGGGGTTATTAGTGTAATCAGATGGTCGCGGATGTTTCGCACGTACGGGCTCTCGTCCACGGCCAGGCGGTAGGCCAGCTCCATGAGCGCGGTGGGAGCGCCCGATTCGGTGGAGTGGATGGTGCCGGTGATGTAGTACACGGGCGTGGTCTGCGGGATGAGCTGTTCGGCCGTGGCGTCGTTCATGCCGATGGTGCGCGGGTCGGCGAGCTTGGCGAGGTTGGCCCGGTTGCGGTCGAGATTCTTCCACACCGCCTCCGACGCCACGCCGACGGCGATCATCTCGCGCCCCTCCTCGGTGTGGCCGATGGTCCACACGCGCACCCGCGGGCTCGACTTGGCGAGCAGCCGCATGTACGCGTACACCTGCGACGAGTACGGCAGGTTGTCCCTGGCGCCGGCGATGTCGCCGAGCACGGCCATCGGGGTGGGCACGGTCTTCGATGCGGGGAGGTAGTCCACCAGCGGCGAGCTGAAGAATGGCTCGGTGGTGTACTCCCTGATCCGCGCGGTGTACGCCGAATCGATGGGCTGGCGCGGATCGCGTCCGGGCTTGAGGCCCTGCAGTTCGCCCTGGGCGTGGGCGGCGGCGGTGGGGGCGGCGAGCAGGAGTGCGGCGCCGAGCGTGGCGAACGTGGGGAAGAGACTGCGCCTCATGACGGGCCTCGGGAGCGTGGGACGGGACGTCCGGATACCGGCCAGAAATTGGGTGCGCGCGCGGGCCGGCGCCAGACGGGGCCCGGGTCGCACCCCCACCGAAAGTTTACAGGCGCCGCGACACGCCACCGGGCCGGCTTCTATATTCCCCCCACCATGATTCTCGCTATTCTGGGCGCGTTCCAGCTCGCCGCGGCGCAGCCGGTGCCGGAACCGGCGATCTACAACGCGCGCGCCGGTCAGACGTCGGTGCACATTCCCATCATCGACACCACGATCACCGTGGACGGCCACCTCGACGAGCCGGTGTGGCGGCGGGCGTCCATGCTCACCGGGTTCTCGGAATACCAGCCGGTGGACCAGCGCCCCGCGCCCGACTCCACCGAGGTGCTGGTGTGGTATTCGCGCGACGCGATGTACTTCGGGATCAAAGCCTTCGAGACGCACGGCGCCGTGCGGGCCACGCTCGCCGAGCGCGACAATGTGAGCAGCGACGACAACGTCGAGGTGCACCTCGACACCTACGACCAGCGCACCCGCGCGTTCGTGTTCATCGTCAACCCGCTGGGCGTGCAGGCGGACGGGATCAAGAACGAAATGGGCGGGTTCGTGCCCGGATCCAACGTGTCGCCGGGCCAGAACGACCTCAGTCCCGATTTCATCTGGGAATCCAAGGGCCACGTCACGCCCTGGGGCTATGAAGTCGAGATGCGCATCCCGTTCAGCAGCCTGCGCTACCCCGCGAAGTCGGTGCAGAACTGGGGCATCCAGATCCAGCGCAACGTGCAGCACAGCGGCTACCAGGAAACGTGGACCGAGGCCCACAAGGCGTCGGCCAGCTTCATTCGGCAGGAAGGCCAGCTCGTGGGCCTCACCGGCATGCACCATGGGCAGGTGGTGCAACTCAACCCCGAGCTCACCAACACCGTGACCGGGTCACCCTGCTGCAACACGGCGCTCGACGGCTGGCAGTACGCGTCGAAGCCGCAACTGGGCGGCAACGTGCGCTGGGCGATGGGGAGCAACTTCGTGCTCAACGGCACGGTGAAGCCCGACTTCTCGCAGGTGGAGGCCGACGCGACGCAGATCGCGGCCGACGAGCGGTTCGCGCTGTTCTATCCCGAGAAGCGCCCGTTCTTCGTGGAAGGGGCGGACCAGTTCAACGTCCCCAACACGCTGGTCTACACGCGGACCATCGTGCAGCCGACCGCCGCCGTGAAACTCACCGGGCAGGTGGGGAACACCGACGTCGCGGTGATGTCGGCGCTGGACGCGGGGAGCACGACGCCCGACGGGCGGAGTCCGCTGGTGGACATCGTGCGGCTCGATCGCGGCTTCGGCCGGCAGAGCACGGTGGGCATGCTCTACAGCGACCGCGTGGGCGGCGGGCGCGCCAACCGCGTGCTGGACGGCGACGTGCACTACGTGCTCGACCCGCGCACGTACGCCCAGTTCCAGGCGGTGATGAGCTCGACGACGCAGAACGGCACGACGCAGGACGCCCCGATGTGGGAGACGGTGCTCGACGGCACGGGCCGGGGGTTCGGCTTCCACTACAGCGTCCTCGGCATCGGCAACGGGTTCGCGGCCGACAACGGGTTCGTGCAGCGCACGGGGATCGTGCAGCCGAGCGTGATGAACCGCCTCACGCTGTACGGCGCGCCGGGGGCGTTCATCGAGCGGTTCAACGTGTACCTCATGACGTCCGGCGTGTGGCGGTACGACGACTTCTTCTCGGCCAGGCACCTGCTCGAGGACAAGCTGTCGCCCAACGCGTCGTTCACCCTCCGCGGCGGCTGGTCGTTCAACGTCACGCCCACGCTCTCGAGCTTCGCGTTCGATCCCGCGGCGTACACCGGCGACTTCACGGGCACGCCGCAGGCGCCGGTGCCGTTCGCGCCGTCGCCGCGGATCACGACCGCGCTCACCACGCTCAAGCTGTCGACGCCGCAGTTCCAGACGTATGCCGCGTCGGCGGGGATCACGACCGGGAACGACGTGGACTTCCTGGAGACGGCGCGGGTGCGGCGGCTGGACTACAACGGGAGCCTGGACCTGCGGCCCACGCAGCAGTTGCGCCTGAGCGCCACCTACCAGAGCAGCACCTTCACGCGGCGCAGCGACGGGGTGCAGTCGCTGTCGGTGCGCATCCCGCGGCTCAAGGTGGAGTACCAACTCACGCGCTCGATCTTCTTCCGGGTGGTCACGCAGTACACGGCGATGAAGCGCGAACCGCTGCAGGACTGGCGCACCGGACAGGTGCTGCTCGTGGGGAGCGGCGGCACGTACACGCCGTCCACGGCGAGCGTGAGCAACGCGCTGCGCACCGACTGGCTGTTCTCCTACCGCCCCACGCCGGGCACGGTGTTCTTCGCGGGGTACGGGAACACGCTCACCGAGCCGGACCCCCTGGCGCTGGACCGGCTGACGCGGACGAGCGACGCGTTCTTCGTGAAGGTGTCGTATCTGTTCGGGGCGATCGGGGCGCGGTGAGCCCGGACGCCGGCTGCGGCCGGCGGTTTGACTTCGCGCCCGCCAGGCGCGAAGATCGTAGCTTGGCCAATCCTGCACCGCGAAGACCGCACTTGCGAGTTCCCCCGGAGGCTGCCGCGTCGCACCCACACGAGGACCTCTTCCAGCGGGCCAGCTCGGCGGTCGAGTCGCGGTACAGGCTCGAGCGCGAGCTGGGGCGCGGGGCGACGGCGGCGGTGTTCCTCGCGCGCGACCTGAAGCACGAGCGCCTGGTGGCGCTCAAGGTGCTGCTCCCCGAGCTGGCGGCGTCCCTGGGCACCGATCGCTTCCTGCGTGAGATCCGGCTCGCGGCGCGGCTGGCGCATCCGCACATCCTGCCGGTGCTCGACTCGGGCACGGCGGGCGAACTGCCGTTCTACGTCATGCCGTACGTCGAGGGGGAAACGCTGCGCGAGCTGCTGGCGCGGCAGGGATCGCTGGCCATCGACATCGCGGTGAACCTGGCGCGCGACGTGGCCGACGCCCTGGACTACGCCCACGCGGCGGGGATCGTCCACCGCGACGTGAAGCCCGGCAACATCCTGCTCCTCGGCGGGCATGCGGTGCTGGCGGATTTCGGGATCGCGCGGGCAATGGTGGCCGCGGCCGGGCAGCACGTGACGGGCGCCGGCATGGCCGTGGGCACGCCGGCGTACATGAGCCCGGAGCAGGCGGCCGGCGACGACGCGGTGGACGGGCGGAGCGATCAGTACTCGCTGGCGATCGTGGTATTCGAGGCGCTGGTGGGATATCCCCCGTTCGCGGGCGGGACGACGCAGGCGATGATCGCGCGGCGATTCGTGGAGCGGCCGCCGGCGGTGCGGACGCTGCGCGCCGATGCG
>Ga0307372_10006469_pt1 | contig 17107 bp, 16 predicted proteins | sample OX1MG_FD_202533 | JGI IMG/M metagenome (GOLD analysis project Ga0307372, IMG submission 202533) | Soil microbial communities from Risofladan, Vaasa, Finland - OX-1 | ecosystem: Environmental > Terrestrial > Soil > Coastal area > Acid sulfate soil | place: Finland: Risofladan, Vaasa | collected... | reverse complement strand
GGCGCTGGACCCAATCGGCCTCGTCGCCGCGGGCAAGGCGGGTGTAGCAGAAGTCCAGTGCGAGGGGCACGGCCTCGACTCGCCGCAGCCCGCTCCGATCGAGGGTCACCAGAAAGAGCAGGCCGAGGTCGTTGCGCAGCGACCCGGTGGCGTAGTCGTCGATGAAGTCACCCAAGTCGAACAAGACGCCGTCGTGCATGCCGTGAAACACATGCGCGGAATGACCTGCCACCAACGTGGCCCCGGCCTGGCGCAGGGCCGCCGCCGCGGCGCGGACATAGTGGAGCGGCTCGGGGACCATGTTGGGTCCCCAGTGCGGGGTCACGAGCACCGCGTCTGCACCAAGGCTCGCAACCGCTGACCGGAGCCAGTCCGGCAGGCCAGCGGAAAGGTTCGCGTATGCGACCCCTGGCCGGTCGACCTCTGCCGCGTACTCGGCTGGGTGATCGGTCACGCCGATCACCCCGACCCGGAACCCCTCCGCGTCCAGCATCTGAGGCGCGCGCGCTTGCTCGATATCGGCGCCGGCGCCTACGACGGAAATACCACTGCTGATCAGCCGCTCCCGAGTGTCGAGCAACGCTTCATAACCGAAGTCCAACGCGTGGTTGTTGGCCAATGTCACGCAATCGACTCCGAGATGGACAAGGACGTCGATCACGGCGGGCGGCCCACGAAAGAAGAAGGGCTTGGCGGGATTCGGCCATGGGGAACCGCGGTCTGAGACGGCGCATTCGAGGTTCAGCACGAACAAGTCGGCCTCGCCCGCTACGGCTACGACGTCTGGCGAGAACAACTCGTCGGGTCCGACGCGTCCAAGCCGTTGGCCGACGCCGCGGCCCAACATGGTATCCCCCGCCAGCGCCAGTGTCATGCTCGAACGAGCGTCATCCACCAACGCGTCACCTGAACCCTCATCCTGCCCCGAAGGCCGTTGGGTCGACGTGCGCCGTACGGACGTCGAGCTCGGCGATCCGACGACCCATGGCCTGGATGCAGCCCTGCGCCGAAGCCAATTCCTCCTCGATGAATGGCTGGTGGTCCTCCCATTGCGAGCCACACAACGAGCACATGAGGTTCCCACCTACAGATATGACCCTCCCGACGCCTGCATCCATGCTTCCTCCTGCCCACGGATCTCATCTCGGTCACATGGAGACTCCATGTGAAATCGCCGCCCATAGAGTGCGATGGCGCTGGCACCAGCATCGCACCGCATCGACGTGAGTAGTAGGGTCCGAAGACCCTCCGATCGCCGCCCAGGGTGGTGCGTGCGCTGAAATGTGGGCGGCACGCACGCCGGCGGGACGCTCCACATCTCGGCCAAGCGACAGGAGAAGTCCGAGCGCAAGACCGAGGGTGCCTACAGGTCGGAATTCCGCTACGGCAGTTCTCGAGAGACCTCGCGCTGCCCCCCGGCGTCGACAAGGACGCCGTGAAGGGGGAGTGCGGCTGGATCCCCAGTCGAAATGACTTTCGGCACTCCCGCCGGGTCTTGCAAACGTGCAAGCGTATGAGTGTCGGGCGCAGCGGAGGGAGGAGGTGGCGAGATGCCGACGGCCCTGGTGGCGGTGGACATGCTCAACGACTTCGTCGACGGGGTGCTCGGGAACCCGGCCGCCAAGGGGATCCTCAGGCCGATCACCACGCCGGCCGCGCAGGCCCGGGCCCGGCGATCTGGTCGCAGGTCGCGGGGTCGGCCGGCGAGGAGATGGATGTGGAGCTGAGCGCGGTTCCTATCGAGAAGCCCGACGGCCTGAACGTGATCATCGGCCAGGCGCATTTCGTGAAGACCATCGAAGACCTCCACGAGGCCCTGGCGGGGGCGAGCCCCCAGCTGCGCTTCGGTATCGCGTTCTGCGAGGCGTCCGGTCCGTGCCTCATCCGCCGCTCGGGCAACGAGGACGATCTCGTCGACCTGGCCACGACGAACGCCGAGGGGATCGGCGCCGGGCACTCGTTCATCGTGTTCCTCCGGGAGGGCTTCCCGATGAACGTCTTGAATGCGCTGAAAGCGGTCCCCGAGGTGTGCACGATCTTTTGCGCCACGGCCAACCCGATCGAGGTCGTCGTCGCGCAGACCGAACTCGGTCGGGCGATCCTCGGAGTCGTCGACGGCCTGCCGCCCGCTGGCGTCGAAACTCCGGCCGACGAAGCCAGCCGCAAGAGCCTCCTGCGGAGGATCGGCTACAAGCTCTGAGCTTGCCGGGCGCGCTCCGTGGTGCCGACGTCTCGTGCCAAGCGGGCGGTGAGCTCGGCTGCGAGCGAGCGGAGGGGCTCGGACACCACCACGTCCGGCGAGGTCGGTTCATGCAGGTCGCAGGCGGCCGGTGGCAGCCCGTCGAGGTCGCGGGTCAGCCGACTCCGCGCCGCCTCGAGGGTGTCGGGAGCTCCCAGGCGGGAGCCTCCGCGCATCACTTGGACGAGCAGCGGCTCAAACCCAGGGGGGCCGGGCTCGTCTCGCGTGGTGAGGAGGTCCGCGTCGAAGGGGAGGCAACGCCACGCCTGCTTGGCACCGGGCAGGGTGGCCTTGCCGACAGAGAGTTTGAGGACGGGGCGCTCGCCGAAGGCCACCAGCTTGTAGGCGCTGTCGAGCGAGGGGGCATCGGCGGACACCCCCATGCGGGTGCCGACGCCGGCGGCGTCGATGGGGGCATTGTCCACCCGAAACCGCTCCAGGTCGTACTCGTCCAGCCCGCCGCTCGCGAAGATCCGAACGTCTCGCAGACCCGCGGCGTCGAGCTGCGTCCGGGTCTGGCGAGCGAGCTGCGCCAGGTCCCCGCTGTCGAGACGGACGGCGAGCCCACCCGTGAGCCCGAGCTCGCGGATGACGGAGATGGCCGCGTCCACGCCACGTTGGGTGTCGTAGGTGTCGACCAGGAACGTGGTGCGCCCTGGCAGGTCCTCGGCGAAGGCTCGGAACGCATCGGACTCGGTCGGGAACGCCTCGATGTAGGAGTGCGCCATCGTGCCTGCTGCCTCGAGCCCGAACCGGCGGGCCGCCTCGACGTTGCTGGTGCCGACGAACCCGGCAATGGCCGACACCCGGGCGGCCGCCATACCTGCTTCGGTGCCGTGGGTACGGCGCAGCGCGAAGTCGACGAGCTCCATGGCACCGGCCGCGAGCCGGCACCGGGTCGCCTTGGTCGCGAGCGCGGTCTGGTAGGTGATCTGGTTGAGGAGGTAGGTCTCCACCAGCTGAGCTTCGGCGATGGGGGCGGTGACCTCCAGCAAGGGCTCGTTGGCCAGGACCACCCGTCCCTCGGGCACCGCGTGGACGTCTCCGGTGAACCGCAGGCTTGCAAACTTCTCGACCGCTTCTGCGGGAAAGCCGGCCTCCGTCAGCCAGACGAGGTCCTCGGCCTCGAACGCGAAGGACTCGAGGTAACGAAGACAGTCCTCGAGCCCCGCAGCCACCAGGAAGCCGCGGCTTTTGGGCAGGCGGCGCACGAACAAGCTGAAGGTGGCAGCACCCGCCATGCCCCGGCGCAGGTAGCTGGCGGCCATGTTCAGCTCGTACAGATCGGTGATCAGGGCCTTGCCCATACCAGCCCCTTCCGGTGTGAGCTCAGCGCGTCATCACCTCCCCCACGATGGCCAAGGACCCGGCAGGCCGGTAGGGCCGTTGGTCCCGGCGTACGGCCGGCCGTCAAGGGACGTTTGCCTCGAGCTCATCGAGCCACGCCCGGGCGGTGGCGTCGCTCGGCGCCCGCCAGTCGCCCCGAGGCGATAGCGACCCACCCGATCCGACCTTGGGGGCGTTGGGCAGGGCCGAGCGCTTGAACTGGCTGGTCTCGATGAACCGGCGGAGGAAGACCGCCAGCCAGCCCTTGACGGTGGCCAGGTCGTAGTGGCGCCGGTCCTCGAGTGCGACGAGATCCGGCCAGCGTCCGCGAGTCGCGTCACCCCACGCGTGGTGAGCCAGGTAGGCGATGCGGCTTGGCCGGTAGCCGTAGCGGAGCAGGTAGTAGAGGAAGAAGTCGGCCAGCTCAAACGGTCCGACCGTGGCTTCGGAGGCCTGGGCCGGCTGCGCCCCGGATGGCGTGGCTGCGGACAGTGGGGTCGCGGGCACCAGCTCGGGGGAGATCTCGGTGGCGAGGATGGAACGCAGGGCCGCTTCGGCGTCGGGCCCGAGCTCGCCCGTCTCGGCCATCCACGCGATCAGGTAGCGGAGCAGGGTCTTCGGCACGGAGGCGTTCACGTCGTAGTGCGCCATCTGGTCGCCGACCCCGTATGTGCACCAGCCGAGCGCCAGCTCGCTCAGGTCCCCGGTGCCCACCACGAGGGCTTGGTGGTAGTTGGCCAGCCGGAAGAGGTGCGAAGTGCGTTCGCCGGCCTGGACGTTCTCGTAGGTGACGTCGAAGACCGGCTCGCCTCGGGCCGCCGGGTGGCCGAGGTCACCGAGCATCTGCTTCGCCGAGGGCCGAATGTCGATCTCGAGGGCGCTCGTGCCCAGCGCGGTCATGATCCGGCGGGCGTTGTCGAAGGTGCGGGGGGTGGTGGCGAAGCCGGGCATCGTGGTGCCGAGCACGTTGGTGCGGGGCAGGCCGAGGCGGTCCATGGTCTTTACAGCGACCACGAGCGCCTCGGTGGAGTTGAGCCCACCCGATACTCCGATCACCACTTTGTCGATCCCGGTGGCCCGAAGGCGGCTGGCCAACCCCTGGGCCTGAATGTGGTGGACCTCGGCGCATCGCTCGTTTCGCCTATCGGGATCGGCCGGCACGTAGGGGAACCGCTCGACGTCACGGCGCGGCTCGATCGAGCCGGCGGGGGGCTCGAGGGCGAGGGTGAGCCGGCGCCGTGTCCGCGAGTCGTCTCGGTGGTCGGTGGCCGCATCGGTGAAGCTCGTCATGCGCACCCGATCGGCGATCAGCCGCTCGAGGTCGACGTCGGCCACCACCAGCTGCTCGTCCTTCGCGAACCGCTCGGCCTCGGCCAGGCAGTCCCCGTTCTCGTAGATGAGGGCGTGGCCGTCGAAGGCCAGGTCGGTGGTCGACTCCCCAGCTCCCGCCGCCGCGAACAGATACGCGCTGATGCAGCGGGCGGACTGGGAGGCACACAGGAGCCGCCGGTAGTTCGCCTTGGCCACCAGGGCGTTCGAGGCGGACAGGTTGACGAGCACCGTGGCCCCTGCCAGCGCCGCCTCGCTGCTCGGCGGGACCGGCACCCACAGGTCCTCACAGATCTCGACGTGGACGACCAGGTGCTCCACTCCGGTCGCGCAGAAGAGCAGGTCGGCACCGAAGGGCACCTGCTGGCCGAGGATGGTGATCTCGTCGACCGAGGCGTCACGCGCCGCGGCGAACTGCCGCTTTTCGTAGAACTCCCGGTAGGCGGGCACGTAGCTCTTCGGTACGACGCCGACCAGATGGCCGCGATGGACCACCAGTGCACAGTTGAACAGCCGGCCTTCCACGCGCAGCGGGGCGCCGACCACCAGCGCACTGCCGAGCTCGCTGCTGGCATCGACCAGGCGAGCGATCGCGGCCAGCACCGCGTCGAGCAACGCCTCTTGGTGGAACAAGTCCTCCGCGGTATACGAGGACAGGCCGAGCTCGGGGAACACGGCCAGTAGTGCGTGGTGCACGTCTGCCTGCCGGGCGAGGGCGAGGGTCGCCTCGGCGTTGAACTCCGGATCGACGACCCGCACCTTCGGAACCCCCACGGCGACACGCGCGAACCCGTGCCGGTAGGGCGAGTCGAACGGTATCTCGATTCCGACCTTGTTCATGAACCGGCACTCACGTGGCAACCGCCTCAGCGGGCACGACGACCACAGGGTTTCCCGTGCGCTCGAGGATGCGGCTCGCCATGAGCGCGACCGTATGCCGATCACCGGGCGTCGTCCGGGCACCGAGGTTGCCGCCCTTGTTGGGATCGGCCCACGCCAAATGGGGGATGAGGCCGATCCTATGCCTCACCGCCCGGACGTGGTCGGGACGTCCCCTGCCAGCGGTCGCCGGCCCGTGGCCTCAGACGGCGCCCACTGGGTCTGATGTGGAACCAGGCTCGCGAGGTTCCACGCGGCCGACATAGGACCTTCGGCCCTACCGGAACAGTCCGGTGGAGCCTTTGATGGGAGCGAGGAGGCGGAAGCGATGCATACCGCCCTGGTCCTGGTGGACATGCTCAACGATTTCGTCGACGGGGTGCTGGGCAACCCCGCCGCCAAGGGGATCGTCGGGCCGATCGCCTCGTTCGCAGAGCAGGCGCGGGCGAGCGATGAGTGGCTCGTCGTCTATGCCAACGACGCCCACCACCTGAGCGACGTGGAGCTCCGGGTCTTCCCGCCTCACGCCATGGCCGGTACCCCCGGCGCGGCGGTGATCGACGATCTGCGCCCCGAACCCGACGACATCGTCGTGGAGAAGCGCTTCTACTCTGCGTTCACCGAAACCGATCTCGAGGCCACCCTGCGCTCGCATGACGTGGGCCGTCTGGTGCTCGTCGGCCAGCACACCGACTGCTGTGTGCGTCACACGAGTTACGACGCGTTCGTGCGGGGATATGAGCTCGTCATCTGTCCGGACGCCACCACGGTGTTCGAGCCCGGTGCGGACGAGCCAGTTGCGGTCCGCCAGCAACGGGCTCTCGAGTACCTCCGCACCTACTACGGGGCGCGCCTTGCAGTCTCGTGTGACGTCGGGTAGGAAGTCCCGCCGTCCCATGTCCGAGGCCACGAGTGCACAGCCCACCCGGGCCGATCCCGCGACGGCGGACCGGATCCCGGCAGGGCACCGCCTGGTGCCGCATACCGCCGACTGCATCATCGAGGCGTGGGGTCCCGACCGTCCTTCGTGCCTGACCGAGGCGCTCGCTGCACTGGTGGAGGAGTTCGCCGAGGCGCCAGACGCCCCGTCCGTTCGTGTCGTGCCACTTGCGGCCGGACCAGGCGGCGCCGAGGACGCGCTGGTGTCGCTGCTCGAGGACGTGATCTACGCTCTCGACGTCTTCTCGGTGGTGCCGGTGCGCTTCCACCTGACCGAGACCGAGGCCGGCGGTGTCGCGGGGGACATGGAGGTCGTCCCCGCCGACGCGGTCGTGGCCAGCGGTCCGGTGCCCAAAGCCGTCTCGTACCACGAGTTGTCGATGGCTCCTTGGGAGGGAGGCTGGCGGTGCCACGTGTTGATCGACGTCTGAGCGCGGCCCACCTGCCCCCGTCGAGAGGGTCGTCGGTGCCGCTGCGGGCCGTGCCGGGGATGCCCGACCGATGGCGCATCGAACCGGTCGGTGCCATGCGGGTCCCGGGGATCGTCTTCGCCTCCGAGGCGTTGCTCCCGCAGGTGGCCGCGGACCAGGCCCTCCGCCAGGTGGCGAACGTGGCCACACTGCCGGGCATCGTGGAGGCTTCCTACGCCATGCCCGACGTCCACTGGGGCTACGGGTTCCCTATCGGCGGCGTCGCCGCCACCGACGTGGATCGCGGCGGGGTGGTGTCGCCGGGGGGCGTGGGGTTCGACATCTCCTGCGGCGTGCGGCTGCTCGTCTCGCCGCTTTCTGCAGATGAACTGGCACCGAAACTCGACGACCTGATGAACGCCTTCGATCGGGCTGTCCCCCGGGGGTTGGGTCGCGGCGGCGTCTGGCACCTCGATGACGACCGCCACCTCGAGGCGGTGTTGCGCGATGGGGCTCGGGCGGCGCTTGTGGCGGGGCTCGGCACCGAAGCCGACCTGGCCCGTTGTGAGGACAGCGGCCATCTGTCGGGATCCGATCCGTCCCAGGTGAGCGAGCGGGCCCGAGCGCGAGGTCTCCGTCAGGTGGGCAGCCTCGGCTCGGGGAACCACTTCCTCGAGATCCAAGCCGTCGACCAGATCTACGACGCGGCGACCGCGGAGGCATTCGGGCTGTTCCCCTCGCAAGTCTGCGTCATGATCCACTGCGGATCGCGCGGGCTCGGGCATCAGATCTGCTCGGATCACGTGCGCGTCATGCTCGGCGCCATGTCCCGCTATGGCATCGCCGTCCCCGACCCGCAACTGGCGTGCGTGCCGGTGGGCTCGCCCGAGGGCCACGCGTACCTGGGCGCGATGGCGGCGGCCGCCAACTACGGGCGGGCCAACCGCCAGGTCCTGTCGGTCGCCGTCCGCCGGGCGTTCGAGGGCGCCACAGGCACCGGGGACCTGATGCTCCTCTACGACGTATCGCACAACCTCGCCAAGCTCGAGTACCACCAGGTCGACAGCGAGCGCCGCCTGCTCTGCGTCCATCGCAAGGGCGCCACACGTGCTCTGCCGCCGGGACATCCGGACCTGCCCGATGACCTGCGCGCCGTGGGCCAACCGGTCCTCGTGCCCGGTTCCATGGGCACCGCGTCGCACGTGCTCGTGGGTCGCGACCCGGGCGGCGCCTTCTCCTCGGCCTGCCACGGAGCCGGACGGACGATGAGCCGCCATGCCGCGGCCCGCCAGGTGCACGGCGACGAGCTGCGCCGAGAGCTCGAGGCGGCTGGCATCGCGGTGCGGGCCTCCTCGGCCCGGGGCCTTGCCGAGGAGGCGCCGGCCGCCTACAAGGACGTCGACGAGGTCGTCGCAACCTGCGAACGCGCCGGGCTGGCCCAGCGTGTCGCTCGCCTACGGCCGCTCGGGGTCGTGAAAGGTTAGCTCTGGCTCGCTCGCCCTGAACGCCCGAGCCGGCGGCCTCGTTCTCGTGGACGTAGCCCCGTCCATGGGCTCGCCCTGCCGGAGGTATGTCGGAACCAGGGACTTGTCGGAACCAGGGAGTACCTGCCGATGTATCACGTTATGTGATACACTATGGCCCATGGCGCAGGCAGTGTCGGTTCGGCTGGACGACGACGTGCAGCGAGCGCTTCGGACGCTGGAGGCGTCCGGCCTGAGCCGATCGGAGGCTATCCGCAAGTCCATCCTCGACGCGGCAGCGGCACTTCGCCGTCGCGAAGCGCTCCGCGCCGAGGTGGCGGCGCTCGAAGCAGATGAGGCAGATCGCAGGGAGATGCGGGAGGTCGCCGCGTTGATGGAGAGCCTCCGTGCAGAGGGGTGACGTCTACGAGCTTCGGCCGCCGCAGGGCGTCGGCCACGAGCAGCGAGGTCGCCGTTTCGGCGTGGTCGTCCAGGCAGATGCGTTGCTTCCCCGATCGGTTGTCCTCGTGGCGCCAACGTCGCGAAGTGCCCGGCCGGCGACCTTCCGGCCGGTGCTGCTGATCGAGGGCGAAACCACCAAGGCCCTCGTCGAGCAGGTCGGCGCTGTCGACGTCGATCGCCTTGGTGACCATGTGGGTCATGCGAGCCCCGAGGAGATCTGGGGGATCGACGAGAGCCTGATGACCGTCCTCGGCCTTCGGTGAGCGGGCGGCTCTCGTTCTTGCGCCGAGCCTTTCCCGGAGCTCAGCAGTTCGAATAGGACATCGTCCTCTCCACCGCAAGCCCCTGGTCAGCGCCTTGTGAATCGCTGGTCCGTCTCACCCCGAACGGAGCCGGGCGATCGCCCAGAGGCTGCGGGCCGCCGATCACGAGCTCTTGCGAGAGCGTGCCGGGCGCCCCTCTACAGGTTGCCGGTGGTGGCCTGAAGGTACTCCTCCATCTGCTCGACGAGATCGTCGGGGGCGGCCGAGTGGCGGAGAAGGTCCCCGAAGGCCGACCGGTTGGCCGGGTCGGGCACCCGGCGGTCGAGCATCTCGTCGAACCGGCGGCGGGCGTTGACCAACTTACGGGGCTTGAACTCGCTCGGCCACATGTCCGGTGCCGCGTGGTAGTCCTTCAGCACCTGGCGGGCGATCGTGAGCTTGTGGACCTCGGTAGGGCCGTCGACGATGCCCATGGCGCCCCGGCCCCCGCTCAGGTCCATCAGGTTGGAGACCCCGAGAGCGCCGTGGATGTGCTGGGTCTTGGCGCCGATGTCGACGAGGACCTGGGCGGCCAGCACCTTGCAGGCCGCGATGTACTGCCGGGTGGCCGCCGTGCTCGACTGGTCGATCAGCCAGGCCGTGTAGAGGACGAGGAGCCGGAACTGCTGGATCTGGATCCACGAGTCCGCCACCGCCTCCTGGACCATCTGCTTCTCGGCCAGCAGCCCTCCCTGGGTCGTGCGGCTGAGGACCCTCTCGCAGAGCATGTCGAACTGCTTCTTGGCGCCGGCGACCGCCCGCATGGCGTGGTGGATCCGGCCACCTCCGAGGCGGCGCTGGGCCACGGCGAAGGCCTGGCCCTCGCCACCCAGGAGGTTCTCGTCGGGCACCCGCACGTTCTCGTAACGGACGTGGGCGTGCATGCCTTCGCCGTAGGGCTCGTCGCCCAACCCGATGTTGGCGAGCACCCGGATGCCCGGTGTCTCGCTCGGCACCAGGAACATCGACATCCCCCGGTAGGGGCTGACATCGGGGTTGGTCACCGCCATGACGATCAGGAACGACGCCGTTCGCAGGTTCGACGAGAAGAATTTCTCGCCGTTGATGACCCACTCGTCGCCGTCGCGCTCGGCCCGGGTGGTGAACTGGGTGGGGTCGGATCCCCCCTGGGGCTCGGTCATCGAGTAGCACGAGAAGACCTCGCCGTTCAGGAGGGGCTCGAGCCAGATCTCCTTCTGCCGCGGGGTCCCGTAGGCGGCGATGATCTCGGCGTTGCCGGTGTCGGGGGCCTGGGTGCCGAACACGGTGGGAGCCCACGACGAGCGACCGAGGATCTCGTTCATGAGCGCCAGCTTGAGCTGCCCGTAACCCTGGCCGCCGAGGTCGGGATCGAGATGGCAGGCCCACAGGTCCCGAGCCCGTACCTCGGCCTTCAGCTGGTCGACGATCGTCTTGAGCGGTTCCTCGATGCGATGGTAGGTGAGGTGCCCGAAGAGGACGTCGAGCGGTTCGATCTCGTCACGGACGAACGAGTCCATCCAATCGAGCTTCGACTGAAACTCCGGTTCGGTCGTGAAATCCCATGCCATGTGCCTGCTCCCCCTGGTTGACCCGGACCACCGACAACGCAGCAGCCTTACACGAACGCGTTCCCGTTCGCGTGGTGGGCCGGCGCCGGCCGTTGAGGGGTTCGCCGGGCCGGCTGGGTGGTCACGGTCAGGGGATCGCGGGATCCCCGGTGCCCCGTCGGCGCGCGACTGATTGAATGTCCACAACGGTTTGAATATCCACAACGGTCGAGCTGAGGGGGTCAGCGAACATGGAGCCGGTCAAAATAGGGTGGCTGGGGTCGGCGCTCGACGGTCCGGATGGTGGTTTCGACAAGATCCACCGCTTGGCGTTTGACGACGCCGTGGAGCGTGGGCTGCTCGACCGGCCCTACGAGTTCGTCCTCGACCCGGAGAAGGGTCTCCCCCAGGGCTCCGCCAAGAACGCCATCGACGGGTTCTGCTCGCTGGTCGACGCCGGCTGCATCGTGGTCGCCGGCGCCTATAGCTCGGACAACGCGATGGTGGTCGGTCCGTATGCCAACGACCTGAAGGTCCCGCTGGTCAGCTGGTGCGGCACGGAACGTTTCCACGGTGAGTACTGCTTCCGTCTCGGGAACGGGGACTGCGGCGGGGACGCGGCCCTGGTGGTCAGCTGGCTGAAGCGGAACGGGTACTTGCGCGTGGCCGTCCTGAGCGAGGTGTCGCCGAACGGCGAGGAGTACTTCCGGTACTTCCGCCAGGAGTGCCGGCGCCACGGCGTGTCGATCGCGGCGGTCGAGACGGTGGGCCAGCAACCGCCGGACCTGGCCGGCAACCTCAACAACCTCCGGCAGGTCGGAGCGGACGCCCTCGCCTACATGGGCTACGGCGTGCTGGCCGCCTCGGGGCAGCTGCGCGACGCCCTCGACCAGGTGAGGTGGGACCCGCCGCGGATCATGGGCACGGCGTTCATGTTCTACCTCATGGGGCTCGACAAATTTGAGGGCTGGGTGGGGATCGACCAGTGGTGCCCGGACAATCCACTGATGGAGCGGTTCCACCAACGCTACGTGGACCGCTACGGCGAGGACCCGCCGATGTGGCCCAATGCCATCCCGGTGCTCGCCTTCGACACGGCCCGGCTGCTCGTCGAGGCCCTGTACCGGGCGTCGGTGCTCACCGGGTGGGGAGTGAAGGAAGGGATCGAGAAGATCCGGTTCATGCCGGCCGCCACCGGCGGCCCCCGCACCCATATCGCGGGTGGCCCCTCGGACCACCAGCTGTTCAAGGGGGACTGGCTGCACTACGGCCGGGTAGCCGACGGCAGGCTCGAGTTCGTGGGACTCTTCGAGGGCGACGAGTGAGGCCACCTCGCGGGCAGGGCCACCTGGCGAGCGAAGGAGAGACACCATGACCGACCTGGCACCGGTGGGACGGGGCAAGCCGGCGGGGGACCTGACGGTCGACGACCTGCCAACGTACCCCCCGACGCTCTGGGGTCTCCTGGAGCTGCGGGCGGCGGCCACCCCTGACCGGATCCTCCTCGAGGACGACACCGGCCGCACCATGACCGCCGCGCAGTGGCGGGACACCGCCGAGCAGGTGGCGGCGGCGCTGTACGCCCGGGGGGTCACGGCCGGCATGCCGGTCAGCTGGCAGCTCCCGACCAATCACGAGGCCGCTGTCCTGTTGCTGGCCCTGGCCCGGCTTGGAGCGGTGCAGAACCCCATCATCCCCATCCTGCGCCATCGCGAGGTCGGTTTCATCGTGGGCCAGACGGGTGCCCGGCTGCTCATCACCCCGAGCGTCTGGCGCAATTTCGACTACGCCGGGCTCGCCCGGGACGTCGCCGACGAGCACGGCTGCGAGGCGCTGGTGCTCGACAGGGGGGGGCTGCCGCTAGGCGACCCTTCGATCCTGCCACCGCCCCCCACCGGTGAGGGCGACCCCGTTCGGCACATCTACTACTCGTCGGGGACCACGGCCGATCCGAAAGGGGCCCGGCACACCGACGCCTCGCTCATGTCCTCGGCCAACGGCCCGATCCTGAACGCCAGGAGCGACGACGTCACGCCGCTTCCGTTTCCCTACACCCACGTGGGGGGCATCGCGGTGACCGTGTCCGTCATCTACACCGGATCACGGATCCTCATGTTCGAGATCTTCGACCCGGTGAAGAGCCCGCTCGTGATGTCCGGGCGCGGCGCCACCCGGCTCGGCAGCTCGCTCCCGTTCTTCCGGGCCTATGCCGAGGCCCAGCGGCACTACGGTCCCGAGCCCCTGTTCCCCAAGCTCGTCTCGTTCTCCTCGGGCGGTGCACCCAAACCGCCCGATCTCCATTACGAGATGAAGGAGCTCTTCGGGGTGCCGATCCTGTCGGCCTGGGGCCTGACCGAGTTCCCCATCGCCACCGGCTCGTTCCTCGACGACCTCGACGAGGACCTGGCCACCACAGAGGGCCGGGTCCTTCCCGGAGTCGATCTGAAGATCGTGGCCCCTGACGGGACCGTGCTCCCGCCGGGCCAGGAGGGCGAGGTTCTGGTGCGCGGGCCCCAAAGCCTCGAGGGCTATGTCGACGCCAGTCTTGACGCCGCCGCATTCGACGGCGAGGGCTTCTTCCGGACCGGGGACCTGGGCGTGGTCGGTCCCCGCGGCCATCTGCGTATCACCGGCCGCACCAAGGACATCATCATCCGCAATGCCGAGAACCTTTCGGCGCTCGAGATCGAAGGCGTCGTCTACACCCACCCCAAGGTGGCCGACGTGGCCGTCATCGGCGTCCCCGACCCCCGGACGGGCGAGCGGGCCTGCGCCGTGGTGGTGCTTGCCGAGGGTCAGGGCTCACTGACCTTGGCCGAGGTCGCCGAGCACTGCCGCTCCCACGAGCTGGCCAACCAGAAGATCCCCGAGCGCTTGGAGATCGTCGCCGAGCTGCCGCGCAACCCGATGGGCAAGATCTTGAAGCAGGAGCTCCGCAAGCGGTACTCGGTTCCGGTCTGAGGGCTCAGGCGGATCGCCTTGCCGAGGAGGGGGAACGACTACGCCCGCCGGCGGCCCGGCGGGCGTAGTCGACCGGCCTCGAGAATCCCTGGCTCCGCCTTGGCTCCCCGGCCCGCCCGGCCTCCCTCCGGCCGGCGCGGGGCTTCAGGCGCTCGGCGAGGTCGCGCAGGGCCGGCGCCGTCGCCGCATCGGCCATGGGCGTTCCGTGGCCCGGAGCCAGCACCTGTGGCGCCAGCTCGGCGAGCGTGGCCACCGATGCCTTCGCCGCCGGCCAGCTCCACGTGGAGATGTACGGCGGGCCCGAGACCTCGGGCTTCCTGCGAAGCAGCGCCCACGCGGAGTTCAGGTTCACGGTCAGCACGGCGTCGCCGGTGACGAGCACCCGGTCGGCCTCCCGGAAGAAGGCGACGTGGCCCGGGGTGTGCCCTGGTGTGGGGATGCAGTCCCAGTCGGGAAGACCAGGAACCGGTCCGGCCGGATCGAGCGGCTGGGCGACGCCGGTCAGGCCCGACTCGGAGATCGCGTGTTCCACCCGCCGTGCCGGAAGGACGCGCATGCACGGGACGATCAGCCACCGGTCGAGGGGGTTGGAGTACTCCGGGCGATACCCACCCCCGACGAGCGGCATCTCGTCGGGATGAACGTGAACCGCCACCTCCCACATCCGAGCCAGCTCGAGGGCGGACCCGGAATGGTCGGGGTGGACGTGGGTCAGCAGTATCGAGGCGGGCCTCGTGCCGGACCCGAACAGCCGTTCCGCGGCCGCCCGTATCTCGTGGCCGGAATGGGGCCACGCGGTATCGATCAGTGACCAGGATCCGGCGGACTGCACGAAGTAGACGTTGGATCCGGTGATGCCCCGACCTGTTGCCAGGCGGTGGACGCCCTGGGCTACCTGCTCCGGGTGGACCTCAGCGGGCATCGCTCCCACCTCCACTCTGTGTGTCTCGGCCCGACCTTTGGCGGAGCTTGTCGCCAGTGTCGGCGGCCTCGCCGCCTGCGGGTAGAGGAGAAGGTCCCCGATGCCAGTCACCCAGACGGGCCGGTGGCCGACTCCGAGGTCTTCGCCGCCGAGGTGCTGCCGAGCCTTTCCGAAGGGCGGTGAGCCAGTTCCAACAAAGAGACGGTTCCCACGACCGAATACCACGCAACTGCAATACCTGTCCCTGGTGGTTCTCAGGTCACGGCGCGATGATGCTCGAAGGCCCCGGTCTGAGCAGCCCGGTCGAGCGGCTCCGTGGTCGGGGAAGGGGAGGCAGCGATGACCTATCTGGTTCGAAAGAGCCTCGATACGCCCGAGGAGACCCGGCCCTTCGAGGCCGGCATGGGACGCGTAGAGTTGGTGAACCTCGATTCAGGGCCCGTCGGGCGGGCCACGTTCGAGCCAGGATGGCAATGGTCGAAGCATGTGAAGCCGATCGCCAAGACCGACAGCTGTGAAGCCGCACACGTGGGTTACTGCGTCTCGGGCCGGATGAAGGTCGTCATGAACGAAGGCGAAGAGGTGGAGTACGGCCCAGGCGATTTCGCGGTGATCCCCCCGGGGCACGATGCCTGGATCGTCGGGGACGAAGCCTGCGTTTTCATCGATTGGCAGGGGTTTGCCGACTACGCGAAGCGTTGAGCCTGTCCGACCCGTATATGGGCCTGTCCGAGATGGGCCCTGTCATGGCGAGGATACGGAGCTCGCCCGAGGAGAGGCAGGGCACTAGCCGGCCGCGCCCACCACCGTGGCGATCGCCTCCACCGACTGCATCCAACTGTCCGCATCGCGTTGGTTGGGCACGCCGACGACATGTCCGACGCCGAGCTCGGCGTACGCCTCGAGCTGTCTGCGGATCACATCGGCCTGGGTGGTCAGGCCGTCCCAGTCGGTCCGCGCCGAGAGCACGAACGAGTCCGGTGCGCCGTGCTCCTTCAGCCAGGCGATCGACGGGGCGATCTGCTCGGGGGTGCCCAAGCCGTGCCAGCCGTCGCCTTTGGCCAACGCCCGCTCGAGCGCGGCGGTCGCGGCGCCTCCCACCCAGATCGGCACCCGACGGGTCGGCTGGGGGAGAACCTGAAGGTCGACCATGTCGAACGAGCCACCTTTGAAGTTGGTCGGCCGTTCCTCCCAGCACGCGCGCAAGGCGTCGATGGTCTCGTCAAGCCGCGCTCCCCGTTCGTCGTAGGGCACGCCGAGGGCGGCGAACTCCTCGCGGGTCCAGCCCGCTCCGACACCGAGCAACAGCCGGCCCTCGGCCAACTGGTCGAGCGTGGCCAGCGCCTTCGCGAGATGCAGCGGCCGCCGGTAGGCGGCGATGAGGACGCTCGTACCGACGCCGATCGTCGAGGTCGCAGCGGCCGCCCAGGTCAGGGTGATGATCGGTTCGAACAGGTACGGCGCCGGGTACGGGCGTTCGGTCGGCACCGCCAGGTGATCGCTCACCCAGACATCGGCCAGGCCCAGGTCTTCGGCCTGGCGGGCGCAACGAGTGATGGCGTCGGGGCCCGCGGCCCGACCGAACTGGGGGAGATGGATGCCGAGTCGCATGAGCGCAGGCTAGTTGTTCTTCGTCGAGCTTCTCCTCGCGATGCGACCGTGGGCTCCGGTCCTGCCCGGTGCCGCCAGGGGGGTCGGCGTTCCCGCTCGACAGGAGCGAAGAACTTTCAGGTCACCTTCTCCGACGACCAGCTCGCAGACGTCGGCGTGAAGGGCGCCGGTGCGGCCGCCGACGGGGAGATGGGAGCCCGAGGAGGTCCCCGGCAGCTTGCTCAACCGTCTGAACCCCCTCGAGGGGCTCGACACGGAGGGTCGGCGGGACTTCGTGAAGAAGTAGCGCGAGCTCCAGCCGCTCCTCGACAATCCTGCGGATCGTATGACGGTCATGGACTCCCAGGGCATCGAAGCGGCGGTCGACTACGCGACCATCGCGTCCGAGCACGAGTTCGAGGACGATCTCGAGGCCCTTTGTACCAACCAGCGGGCCGAGAACCGCTACCTGGCCGCCGAGTGGGGTTACGTGTACGGGAACCCTCTGTTCACGCCCCCGGTGATCTCCACGGTGGATGCCCAGGCCGCCATCGCCGAGCTCGACGACCGTCCGATCCGTCGTCGCGCTCAGAGGCTAGCTTTGGTCACCGTGAACCTCAACGAGAAAGTGGTGATCGTCACCGGCGCCAGCCGAGGTATCGGTCGCCAGCTCGCATTCGAGCTCGCCCGCCGCGGGGCGAAGGTCGTGGTCGCCGCCCGGACGGTCGAACCGAGGCGCCGGCTGCCCGGAAGTAT
>Ga0307372_10006468_pt1 | contig 17112 bp, 15 predicted proteins | sample OX1MG_FD_202533 | JGI IMG/M metagenome (GOLD analysis project Ga0307372, IMG submission 202533) | Soil microbial communities from Risofladan, Vaasa, Finland - OX-1 | ecosystem: Environmental > Terrestrial > Soil > Coastal area > Acid sulfate soil | place: Finland: Risofladan, Vaasa | collected... | reverse complement strand
TTCAAGGGCTACGGTCGCTATGATAGCTTCACCTATCCGCAAAGTGGGTTCAGTCTCACGCATGACAACCGCGTCATGCTCTCCAAGATTGGCTCCGTGAAGATGGTCTATCATCGCCCTGTCAAGGGCAAGATTAAAACCTGTACCGTTCAGAGAAGCAGTACCGGAAAGTGGTATGTATCCTTCTCTGTTGAGTGCGAACCTGAACGCTTGCCCGATGTGCCTGACATGGTTGGCATTGACGTCGGACTCAAAACGTTCGCTACCTTGTCCGATGGTGTTGAGATTGCCAATCCGCGTTTTTTCCGCAAGGAAGAGCACGCGTTGGCACAAGCCCAACGCCGCCTCTCTCAAGTAGCAAAGGGAACGCCTGAAAGACACCACAAACGCAAGGTTGTGGCACGGGTGTATGAGCGTATCGGCTGGCGACGGGAGAACTTCACCCATCAGGAGTCCCGCAAGATCGTCAACATGCACGGCATAATCTGTGTTGAAGACTTGCACGTCAACCGCATGACCCACAATCATTGTCTGGCAAAAAGCATTAGTGATGCCGCGTGGTCGGCGTTCTTTGCGCAACTCTCTTGCAAAGCGGCAGAAGCTGGCAGAGCGTTCGTCAAAGTCAACCCGGCCTATACGTCGCAAGATTGCAGCAGGTGTCACCACCGGCAAAAGATGCCCTTGAGTGAGCGTGTGTATCATTGTCCCTGTTGCCTCCTTTCGATTGATCGCGATGTCAACGCCGCCTTAAACATCAAAGCTGTGGGACTACACAGCGTGGGTTTGTCCCTGGAAGCCCCCGGCTTTAGCCGTGGGGAGTAGTCACTCCAATTCAACGATGATGGCTCCCCCTTTCACGACATCTCCTTCGCGCGCCAGGATGCGCCGCACTTTGCCATCTTGCGGAGCAGTAATGGCGTGTTCCATTTTCATAGCAGTGAGAATGGCGAGCACCTGCTGCGCCCGCACCTCCTCACCCTCGCTCACGCGCACTTTGACAATGGTACCGGCCATGGGCGCTGTCAGAGTACGCTGCTGCTGGACGATGGCACCGCCGCTGTGGGCGGTTGACTCTACATCGGGCGGCTGGCGGCGTTCCAGGCGATAGTACCGCCCGTTGAGAATTACCTGAGTCGCGTTTTTGTCACGCCGCACTCGTGTGCGTAGGCGCAGCGCGCCCCGTTGGAGGATCAGCATGTTTTGCGTAATCTCGCACTCGATGGTCTCGGCTGGCAGTGTATCGATCTGAGCGCACCAGGAACTGAATTGCGCGCCGGTAAGTGGGAGAAGTGTAACGATATGCGCTTTCCCCTGGTACTGGTAAGCGCAGGCGCGTGCCTCACCCACCATGCGCCAGGGGCCGATACTTGTCCAGGGATTGGCGGATGCCGCGCTTTGCGAGTTGAACCTGTCATAGCTGCCGCTCGTAGCGCGCCCGCCTTTCGCCTTTACTTCACCGGCGATATCGTACATTGCCGCCGCCAATAACACTTCTGGTGGCAAGGATGATTCTTGTGGTGCCTCGTTCCCGCTAAAGCCGTACTCCTGTAAGAAATCCGTGTGGGTCAGGCCATCCTGAAATGCCGGGTGCAGGGTGATGGCGTGTAAAAGGGGAACGTTCGTCGTGACGCCAAAGATGGCGGTATCTTCGAGCGCTCTGCGCAAACGCGCGATGGCCGCTGGTCGATCTTCGGCGGAGACGACGAGCTTGGCGATCATGGGGTCGTAGTACTGTGTGATCTCGTCTCCGCTCGTCACGCCGCTATCGACACGAATGCCAGGGCCGCGTGGCTCGCTGAAGCTCTGGATGACGCCTGTCGAAGGAAGAAAGTTGCGCTCAGGATCTTCAGCGTAGATGCGCACCTCGATGGTGTGCCCGCGCGGGCTGATCTGCTCCTGACTGATGGCGAGGGGCTGGCCGTCAGCGATCAGCAGTTGATGGCGCACCAGGTCTACTCCCAGCACACCTTCCGTGACAGGATGCTCAACCTGCAGGCGGGTATTCATCTCCAGGAAGTAAAACTGCCTGTCCTCGTCGAGGATAAATTCTACCGTTCCGGCGTTGCTATACCCGGCGGCGGAGGCGATACGCACCGCCGCGTTGCCCATTGCGGCGCGCAGCGCGGGGGTCAAGGCGACTGATGGGCTTTCCTCCACGATCTTCTGGTGGCGTCGTTGGATGGAGCATTCGCGCTCGCCGAGGTGAATGAGGTTTCCTTCCCTATCGCCAAGCACCTGAATCTCCACGTGGCGCGGGCGCTGTATCAAGCGTTCGAGAAAGACGGCAGCATCGCCGAAAGAAGCCAGCGCTTCGCGCTTCGCTCCCTCCAATCCTTCCAGGAAGGTCGGCGCGCTCCACACCTCGCGCATACCTTTGCCGCCGCCCCCGGCAGATGCTTTGATCAGCAGGGGGAAGCCGATGCGCTGCGCCTCGCGCAATAGAAATTCCTCATCCTGTTGCTCTCCGCTATAGCCGGGCACAACGGGCGCTCCCACCGATTGCGCGAGCTTTTTGGCGGCGATTTTCGATGCCATCAAGCGCAAGGCCGAGGCAGGAGGTCCGATGAAGACAATACCGGCCTCTGCGCAGGCTTCAGCGAAGGCGGCGTTTTCGGAAAGAAAGCCGTAGCCGGGATGAATGGCCTGCGCTTTGCTGCGGCGCGCGATATCAAGTATGGCATCGATGCGCAGGTAGCTTTGCGCGGCAGGAGCCGGGCCAATAAAATAGGCTTCGTCGGCTGCGCGTACATGGCTGGCGTAGCGGTCGGCATCGGAATAGATGGCAACGGTTTGTATGCCCATCTCGTGGCACGTCGCTATGATGCGGACGACGATTTCTCCCCGGTTTGCGATCAATATCTTTTGAAACATATCGGTATACGCTCTGCTTTCATCGCGTCTCTATGACAGAACCCAGCGCGGTTTGCGTTTTTCCAGGAAAGCGCGCAGCCCTTCCTGACCGTCGTCGCTGACGCGCAGGCGAGCGACCGTCTCGGCAGTATAGCGGCGCGCATGCTCGTAGTCCATCTGTCCGACGCTCATAGCCATCTTTTTGCAGGCGCGTATGGCCTGAGGAGAGCCGGAGAGCAGTTCATCGAGCACTTTTTGTAGCGCGTCGTCGAGTTGTTCGAGTGGAACGATGGTATGAACAAGTCCGATGTCGTAAGCGCGCCTGGCGCTGAAGCGCTCTCCTGTGACAAAAAGGGCGCGCGCGTTCGTGATGCCTATTTTGCGTATCACGTAAGGCGCGATTGTGGCAGGCGCGATGCCCAGTTTGACCTCGCTAAAGGCGAAGCGCGCGGATTCGGCGGCAACGGCGATATCGCATACCGCGACAAGCCCGACGCCTCCGCCCATGGCTGTGCCGTTGATGCGCGCCACGACGGGCGTGGGAAACGTATCGATGGCGTTGAATAGATCGGCGAGACGCAGCGCGTCGTTCAGGTTTTGTTCCTCGCTATAGGTTGCATAGTCCTTCATCATCGTGATGTCGCCTCCCGCGCTGAAAGAGGGACCCTCGCCCGTAATCACCACGCCGTGCAGCTTTTCATCGGGGCGCAATGCGCTGAATGCCGTGCTGAGATCTTCAATAACCTGCACGTTAAAGGCGTTATGCACTTGCGGGCGACACAATGTGATGTGCGCAATCCTGTCATTGTGACTGCGCGTAACCGCGATATGCCTGTAGGTTGCCATGAAACCTCCTCAAGTACGCCTATTTTATTACATTCTGAAGACGCCGTAAGGCGTCTGAGGCATGGGGGCGTTCAGCGACGCGGCGAGACCCAGGGCGAGTACGGTGCGGGTATCACAGGGGTCGATAATGCCGTCGTCCCACAGGCGCGCGGTGCTGTAATACGCGCTTCCTTCGTACTCGTATTTGTCGAGGATGGGCTGCTTAAAGGCAGCCTCCTCTTCGGGCGTCATGCTGATGCCGCGCGCCGCCATGTTATCTTTGCGCACCGTCGCCAGGACGTTGGCTGCCTGTTCGCCGCCCATCACGGAGATGCGCGCGTTGGGCCACATCCAGAGCAAGCGGGGAGAATAGGCGCGCCCGGACATGCCGTAGTTGCCCGCGCCAAACGAACCGCCGATCATCACCGTGAAACGCGGCACCGGTACGTTGGAGACGGCCATCACCATTTTCGCGCCATCTTTGGAGATGCCGCCGTTTTCGTATTGTTTGCCAACCATAAAGCCGGTGATGTTCTGTAAGAAAATGAGCGGCGTTTGACGCTGGCCGCAGAGTTCCATGAAGTGAGTGGCCTTGAGCGCGCTTTCCGAGAAGAGAATGCCGTTGTTGGCGATGATGCCCACCGGGTAGCCCATGAGACGTGCGAAGCCGCACACGATGGTCGTGCCGTAGAGGGCCTTGAACTCGTGGAAGCGGCTGCCATCTACCAGGCGCGCGATGACCTCGCGCACGTCATAGCTCTTGCGGTGATCCCTGGAGACGATGCCATACAGGTCTCTGGGGTCGTAAAGGGGCGGCTCCGGCTCGCGGATATCCCAGGGGATGTAGGTGCGCCGGTTGAGGTGCGCCACGATGCTGCGGCAGATGGCAAGGGCGTGCTGGTCGTTCACTGCGTAGTGGTCGGTGACGCCGGAGATGCGGCAGTGAACGTCGGCCCCGCCCAGTTCTTGCGCGCCGACCTCTTCGCCGGTGGCAGCCTTGACAAGCGGCGGCCCACCCAGGAAGACGGTGCCATTGCCCTGCACGATAACCGTCTCGTCGCTCATGGCTGGAATGTAGGCTCCGCCTGCCGTGCAGGAACCCATGACGACGGCGATCTGGGTGATACGCTGGCTCGACATGCGCGCCTGGTTATAGAAAGCGCGTCCGAAGTGGTCGCGGTCGGGAAATACTTCCGCTTGCAAAGGCAGGAAGCCGCCGCCGGAATCTACCAGGTAGATGCAAGGGAGATGGTTTTGCTCAGCGATTTCCTGGGCGCGCAGGTGTTTCTTGACGGTTATCGGGTAGTAAGTGCCGCCTTTCACGGTGGCATCGTTAGCGATAATCACGCACTCCTGCCCTTCAACCATACCAATGCCGGTCACGATGCTGGCAGAGGGAGCGTCGTTCTCGTACATATCCCAGGCTGCCAGGGGACTCAGTTCCAGGAATGGCGTGCCGGGGTCGCAGAGGAGTTCGATGCGCTCGCGCGCGAGTAGCTTATTGCGCTTGCGGTGTTTCGCGATGGCCGCTTCCCCTCCACCTTGCTGTACCTGCTGCGTGCGATCACGCAATTCTGCCAGCAATTCATGGAAGTTACGCGCATTCTCCTGATATTCTGGGCTGTCGCGATCCACGTGTGTTTCGATGATGCTCATGAAAGTGCATTGATCCTCTCAAGGGCGGTAAAATACAGTGACAAGGGCGGTAAAGCATTGTATAATAGCGAGCGAACGTTACTTAGCGAACGTTCGCTAATCTTTAGTATACAAAGCGACCAGGCTTTTGTCAATCCTTCAGGGAGGACTTCTAACAACTATGCATATGCCATCCGACCAACAGCGAGTTTTGAATGAAACCGAGGAGCGCATACGGGAAGTGGCGCTCCGCTTGTTTGCCCAAAAAGGATTTCCAGCGACCGGAACGCGGGAAATTGCCTCGGAGGTCGGCCTGACTGTGGCGGGGCTTTATTACTACGTGGGAACGAAAGAAGAACTGCTTCTCAATATTGTGTTGGAAACAAGTGGAACATTGCTGCAATCCGCGCTGCTCATTGGAGCAGGTGACGGACTACCGGAACAAAAATTGGCATTGCTGATGCTGTTACACGTGTGGTTCCATGGTGAGCACGCGCTGGAGGCTTCGGTAATCAACACTGAACTGCGTTCGCTGAGCGGCGAAGCGCATGCGCGGGCGCTGAATTTGCGCGATCGCTACGAATCAGTCTGGCGCGAGGTCATCGCGCAGGGCAATGCCGGGGGAATATTTCAGGTACAGGATGTCAAACTGGGGGCGATCGCGCTGATCGAAATGGGACGCGGTCTCTCTCACTGGTACCACCCGCAGGGTGATCTCACGCTTAGAGAGATTTGTTATATGCATGCTGACTGGGCGCTTGGCCTGGTACGGGCGGCGCGCGATGGGAAAGTTGTGCGGGCTACTGACCTGGAGTTGGTTGACCCGCAGGGGCTGTATCTCAACGGCGGTCCGACGGTCGGTTGAGATACAGTGGCTGGTCCAACGAGCGTGGATTCCATCGTGCAATATGTCTAAATCGATGTTGTGCAGAGTGCATAAAATAGCGCGGTTTATTTACTCTATTTTGTATGTAGTAGCATGAGGTCAAAAGCCATATACTTATATATTGCCAGATATTATCAGTGAGATATGAACAGCGAAAAGTGGCGAGATGATGAAATATAAAGGAGCGATGAGAGATAATGAACAAACTAAGTCTATCACTTTTGCCACAGAAGTATGCTGTTTGCCAGTTCCATCCCGACGAACACATTCCTTACTGGGCGTTGTTGGGCGATTTTGTCTCGTTGACACGCACACAGGAAGAGCTATCTATCGTCTGCCAGCAGGATAATGTGCCAGGTGATGTAAAGGTGGAGGGTGGCTGGCGCTGTTTGCAGGTGCATGGGGCTTTCGATTTTTCCGTGGCGGGCGTGCATGTCTCGCTGGCTATTCCACTGGCCGAGGCGGATATCAGCGTACTGGCAATTGCTACTTACGCGACCGATTACTTGCTGATCAAAGAGGAGAATGTAGAGAGAGCCTTGCGAGTGTTGGAGCAAGCCGGACATTACATTGAGCGCACAGGCCGCGAGAAAAGCAACATCTAGGGATCCAACCGTAAAGAAGGCGAAGATCAGGTCGTGTTTGGTGTGAAAGTGATACCAGACATTGCCCTGAGTGGCGTCTCTACGAGGCGCACGTGACGTGATGCCAAAAGGCATCTTCTTTGCAAAAGCCCTGTTCAAAATGGTGGCAGAGCCTGATCTGCCTCGGTGCTGCTGCGCTGTGCGCGCAATACGGCGGTCTGTTGATTGAGCAGGGCGTCAGCAATACGCTCGCGATGTTTGGGGAGTGTATTGCGCGGCAAAGCATCGGGCGAAAAGTAACGGCATTCGCGGCTCTCCTCGGTGGCTTGCAAGTCACCGCCGGTTACTTTACAACTGAGTGTGAGCACGATTTCCTGTTTTTGCGGCTTAGAATACACACCCACCAGTCTTTCGATCTGTACTTCTAAGCCTGTTTCTTCCATTACTTCGCGGCAGACAGCTTCTTCGACCGTTTCGCCGATCTCCATACCGCCGCCGGGCAGATTCCACCAGTCTATATCGCGGCGGTGCGCCAGCAATACACGTTCGTCATCGAAGATTAGAGCATTTACTCCAACGCGAAAGTGGTTCAGGTTGTCCAGCTTGCTTGAGTCCAGTGGCATGTGTTTACCCTGTTTCTTTCTCCTGTGAAGTACCCCTGGCTAAAGCCGAGGGGCTTCTACGCGGGTTGCCCCACGTTGGCTTCTTCCAAGCCGTAGGATGTTTAAGGCGGCGTTATGATCTCGGTCAAGCTCGGTTCCGCACTCGCACGCATGCCAGCGTTGCGAGAGTTCCTTTTTCTTGACCGTGCCACAGCCGCTACACACCTGGCTGGTATATCTGGGGTTGACTTGTACCACTGTCCTCCCAGCGTTTGCAGCTTTGTAGGCACAGTACTGGACAAATTGGCCCCAGCCAGCATCTTGAATACTTTTGTTTACTCCGCTTTTCGCGCTTGCCCCGTTGGGAAGATACTTGCCTGTTTCCGCATCCTGTTTGGGCTTCGCGCGTCTCGACATGTTGGCGGGTTGCAATTCCTCAAAGACAATCACGCCGTAGGCATTGACCAGTTGCCTTGACTCTTTGTGCAAGAAGTCGGCGCGTTGGTTTCGCACCTTGCGATGTGCCTTTGCGACCTGCTTGACCGCTTTCTTGCGCCGGTGAGAACCGCGCTTTTTACGGGCAAGGGCTTGTTGCAGCTTCTCTCGCTTCTTTTCTCCCTTGCGGAAGTAGCGTGGGTTCTCTATCGTCTCACCAGTGGACAGCGTAGCGAAATGCAGCAATCCCAGATCAACGCCTACGCTCTTATCTCTCACAGGCAACGCTTGCTCTTCAACTTCACACACCAACACCACATACCAGTGATCGCCCTCCCGTTTGATCGTACAGGTTTTCACCTCCCCTTCAATCGGCCTATGCTGCTTCACCTTGATGCTGCCAATCTTGGAAAGACACACCCGATCATCGTGAGTAAGAGCGTAGCCACCTTGCGGATAGGTGAAGCTATCGTAGCGTTCCCATGTCTTGAAGCGCGGGTATCCTGGTGTCTCACCGCGTTTGCAGCGAGCAAAGAACGCCTTGAACGTCTTGTCTACTTTGCGCAGCACGTCCTGTAGCGCCTGGCTGTGGATAGCGCGATACTCTTGCCTGATGTCCTTCATCTCAGGCAGTTGGTTGGCTTGACTGTAGTAGCTGATGCTTTGCGCCTGTATCGCTTGCTTGCGCGCCTGTGCATCATAGAAGTCCCCACGACGTTTGATGATCTCATAGGCATCGCGCCGTTCCTGTAGGCAAGCGTTGTACAGTTCCCTACATCTATCCAGCGTCAATTGCAGGGCGCGGGCTTGCTTGCAGGTTGGAGAGAGGCGATACTTATACGCTCTTTTCACGCTTTTCGCTCCCTTTATGCGATGCTAACGCCTTACGTATCAACCAGACAATTTCTGAATTGATAGGGCGTTCATCCTCTTTTGCTGCTTGTTTGACAGCCTCAAGTACGTCAAGAGGGAAGCGTACCGAGAACCGTTTTACTGCTTGTTGCATGTATACATTTTACATCAGATTGTACGCATTGTCAAGCATGTTCCGTCTGCGGACGGCGCGCCTTCTATCCCCTGCTTGAAAGCCACGGGTTTTACGGCGCGGTTCTATAATCGTCGCGGCAGCCTCGTACCAACCCAGACCAGCAACAAAAGCGCTGAAAAAGCTCCAAAGCGCTTCAGGCGAGCCACCCACACATCTTCCTGGATGGGATCATGACTCCCAAGGCCAATCTGCCGCACGAGCGTGTGCAATCTTGTTTGATCAGGCGCTGATGCAGCGATGGTGACGCGCCCGTTGAAGTATCGATCTTGCTCTTCATAAAATGAAGCAAGCGCGAGGGCTTGAACTGTCGCGCCTCCACCAGCACGCATTTGTTCTGCCAGACTGCTAAAAAACTGCTGGATGAGGATTTTGATAGTTCCTTTTATCAGAGGCAGAGGCAATAGCGCGCCCATCTTTCCCGGGTTGAGCGTGCCAGTGTAGGCAACAACCGTATTTTCGTGCTGCGCGCTCAATGCTATTTCCCAGATGCCCTGAAATGTATTGTGCTGACCATCGCCCTCAAGCGACAGTCGATAAGCCACGGGAAAGCGCAGAGCGTCCACTACAACGCGCCCCTGGTAGACGCCGCGCAGGGGGGCCTGCTTGATGTGCAGCGTGAACATGTGCGTGTGCTCTCCCACAGTTTCCAGGCGTTCCAGACCGGGGATGCTATGTTGAAGTATCTCCTGATCCATCAGGCATTGCCAGACCTCTTCAGGTGAGGCCTGCAGTGTATACGTTCCCTCGATATCCATACAACTCATCCTTTATACAGGCACAGCGGCCAGATGTACCGCGCCCTGATAGTATCGCTATTATAGGGTACGATACTATACGATGCAATGGGTCACAGAGGATGATTTAGTAATCCGAGGATTGGTTTTTACATCGGCTCTACTTTTAAGAGCGCATCGCCTTTTTGCACCACTTCCCCGTTGATGGCCACCATTTCGCGCACGCGGCCCGCGACATCGGCCTGCACTTCGTTGAAGACCTTCATGGCCTCTACCAGCGCGATGACCTGCCCGACGGCCACAAAGCTGCCGGGGGTGACGAATGGGGGGTCGTTTGGTGATGGCGCGGCGTAGTAAACTCCTGTGAGGGGTGAAGCTATCGCCACGCTGCGGTCTTCTTTTTCCGCGCGCGCCGGTGCGACCGGCAAAGCGCCAGCCGCGTGCGCGACCTGCCCGGCGGGTATGGAGACCATCATCATATCAGGGCGGCGGCGAATGACGATGCGCGTACCTGCCTCGGTCAGCTCCAGTTCGCCTACGGTGCTGCCTTCGAGCACATTGATCAAATCTTCAACGCGCCGCAGCCAGGGCGTCTCATGCTCTTGTATTTCCATCTTTTCTACTTTTAACCTCAGTCCTCGTAGCGTTTGAAAATCAGGCTGGTGTTATGGCCGCCAAAACCCATCACGTTGGACATGGCGATATTGACGGCTGCGTGGCGTGCCTCGTTAGGAACGTAGTCCAGGTCGCATTCAGGGTCGGGATGGTGCAGATTGATAGTGGGCGGGATGATGCCCGTCTGGATGGCCATAATGGAGATGGCCGCTTCAATCGCGCCCGCCGCGCCCAGCGTATGCCCGGTCATGGACTTGGTGGAGCTGATCGCGACGCGCCGCGCATGTTCACCGAAGCAGGTTTTAATAGCCACCGTCTCCGTCTTGTCATTGTACTCAGTCGAGGTGCCATGCGCGTTGATGTAGTCTATTTGATCGGGTTGCAGACCCGCTTTTTGCAGGGCGCGGCGCATGGCGCGCACAAGGCCGGAGCCGCCGGGAGCGGGTTGTGTCTCGTGGAAGGCATCACCCGTCGAGCCATAGCCAACCAGTTCGGCCAGAATGTTCGCGCCCCTGGCCTTAGCAAATTCCAGATCTTCCAGGATGAGCATCGCTGAACCCTCGCCCATCACAAAGCCATCGCGCGTGGCATCGAAGGGGCGACTGGCTCCCTGTGGATCATCGTTGCGGCGCGAGAGCGCGTGCATGTTGTCGAAGGCCGCCATGGCAATCGGCGTGATGGCCTTTTCAGCGCCACCCGCGATCATCGCCTTCGCGTCACCACGGCGGATCGTCTCCCATGCTTCGCCAATCGTATTGCCACTGGTGGCGCAGGCAGAGACCGCCGCCCAGTTTGGCCCCTTTGCCCCGGTCATTATCGAGACCCTGCCTGGCGCGCCGTCAACAATCATCATGTTGATGAAGAATGGGCTGATGCGGTCGGGGCCTTTTTCGTGGAGGACGCGAAACTGGTCGTGCAGCGTTACCAACCCGCCGATACCACTGCCAATATAGACGCCGACATCATCGGCGTTTTCGTCGTTGATCTGCAGACCAGAATGGGCAAGCGCCTGTTTCGATGTTGCGATAGCGAGTTGCTCGTAGGGATCATTGCGGCGCACGTCCTTGCGATCCATGTATGGCAACGGGTCAAAGTTCTTGATCTGCGCCCCAAAACGCACGCGGAAGCGGTCGATTTCATAGCCCTCATAGCCCTCGATCTCAGAGACGCCGGATTTTCCCTGGCAGAGCGCTTCCCATGACGAAGCCAGGTCATTCCCCAGCGACGTCACCATGCCTAAACCGGTAACTACTACACGAGACATACAGGCACCTCCCTCGTTACAATCCTGTTGGTACGTTTATATTCCTAATGCCACGGCTTCCTCTTGCAGGAAACGCGTGTAGGTGTCGCCGCGAATAAACCCCTCGTGCTTGAGCAAGCGTTGATGGAAGGGGATCGTCGTGGTAACACCTTCGATTACAAATTCAGCGAGCGCGCGCTGCATGCGCGCGATGGCTGCTTCCCGCGTATCGGCCCATACAATCAGTTTCGCCAAAAGCGAGTCGTAATGGGGCGGGATAGTATAGCCCGCGTACAGGTGACTATCAACGCGCACACCCGGACCTCCGGGCGGCAGGTACTTCTCAACCACGCCCGTCTGGGGGCGAAAATCGTTTTCTGCGTCTTCCGCGGTGATGCGGCACTCGATAGCGTGCCCGCGAAAGAGCAGCGTATCCTGCTCGAGTTGAAGAGGCATTCCTGCCGCGATGCGTATCTGTTCCTTGACGAGATCGGTGCTCGTGACCATCTCAGTGACCGGGTGCTCGACTTGCAGGCGCGTATTCATCTCCATAAAATAGTAGCGGCCCTGCTCGTCAAGCAGAAATTCGAGCGTGCCGGCGTTGCAATAGCCGATCTGCTGTACGGCACGCAGGCCCTTTTCACAAATTTCGCGGCCCAGTTCCGGCGGCAGATGCGGGCTGGGAGACTCTTCCAGCACCTTCTGGTTGCGTCGCTGGCAAGAGCAATTGCGCTCGCCGAGGTAGACGCCGTAACCGAAATTATCGATAAGCACCTGGATTTCAACGTGGCGCGCGCGTTCCAGGTAGCGTTCGACATACAGACCATCATCGCGAAAAGCCTCGCGCACCTCGTTTTGCGCGGTGGTGAAGACGCGCTCAAACTCGTCCTGGCGTTTCACCAGGCGAATGCCGCGCCCGCCTCCACCGGCGGCGGCTTTCAACATGAGTGGAAAGCCGATCCCGCGCGCGGCCTTTAAGCCCTCGGCCAGCGTGCGCAACACGGGCGTGCCGGGCAGCATGGGCAGCCCCAGTTCCTTCATCGTTTCGCGCGCGGCAACTTTGTCTCCCATCAAGGCCATTACCCGAGCGGATGGGCCGATGAACGTCAGTCGCGCATCGGCGCAAATCTCGGCAAAGCTGGTGTTTTCCGACAGGAAACCATAACCGGGGTGAATGGCGTCCGCGCCCGTTACCATAGCCGCGCTGATGATATTGGGGATATTCAGGTAGCTTTTGCCGCTCGCGCCGGGGCCGATGCAGATATGTTCATCCGCCATGCGCACAGGCAAGGAGTCGCGGTCAACTTCCGAATGGGCAATGACGCTGCGAATCCCCATCTCGCGGCACGCCCGAATAACCCGCAGCGCGACTTCGCCGCGGTTGGCAATCAATATCTTACGAAACATAGCTACAAAAGCCCTTCGCTCGCAGTCTTTTCGTATTTCGCGCAAGCGCATCTCTCTTCTGAAGCAGTTTCGCGCGAACGTTTACGCTATTATATCACACGCTCGCGCAACGCGGCGCACCATTGCGTTCACGCGTCCCGGTGGATTTTGCAGATCGAATGCGGGTAGCATGGCGTCCCCCGCCGTGCGTAGGGACAAGGACGCGGGAGACGCCTCTTTTCTATGCTTCGATGCGCCCGTCGCTGATTTGCAGCACGCGGTCGGCGGCTTCGACGATGGTGTTGTCGTGGGTGGCGACGAGCAGGCCGATGCCGCGTTCGTGGGCGGTTTCGCGCAGGAGGTTGGCGATGGTGCGGCCAGTCATGGAGTCCAGGTTGCCGGTCGGTTCGTCGGCCACGATGAAGCGGGGGGAATGCACGAGGGCGCGCGCGAGGGCCACGCGCTGCTGTTCGCCACCGGAGAGTTCCAGGCCGCGATGATTGACGCGCGGGGCGAGTCCCACGCGTTTGAGGGCTTCGCGGGCCAGCCGGGTGCGCTCGCCAGCTTCGGCGCGGGCCAGGCGCAGGGGCAATTCGACGTTTTCCTGGGCGGTGAGCGAGGGGAAAAGGTGCGCGTTCTGGAACATCATGCCTATGCTTTCGCGGCGCAGGCGGGCGCGCGCATCCTCGCCCAGCGTGGCAAGGTCGCGCTCAAGAATGAACACCTGGCCGGCTGTCGGATTATCCAGCCCGATCAGAATGTTGATAAGGGTGGTTTTGCCCGAACCTGAGCGGCCCCGCAAAGCCACAAACTCGCCCGGCCCGACATGCAGATCGATGCCGCGTAGGGCCTGCACAATAACGTTGCCTACGCGGAACTCGCGCGTCACCCCGCGCGCCTCGGCAACGGTTTTCATAGCCGTTCCGGCTGTACTGGCGGTATCCTGCATTATTTCACCTCTTCCTGCATACTTTGCCGGTCATTGCGGGTCGTTTCGCCGTGTGCCGCGCCGTTGGCAGGCGAGCCGTTTCCGTTCCCAACGGGCCACAATTCAACGTGATCGTTGACGATACGCACCTCGGCCCGGCCATTAAAAGCGATAGTCTCTAACGCCTCTTTAGGCAGTTGCAGCCGTCCCACGCGGTCGATCAGCACGGACTCGCGGTGCGTCTGGCTCGGCAGGCCAATCACCGCGCTCGGCAGCGGCGTATACTCGCCCCCCGACTCGACGAGCGGGGCTTCGCGGCGCACGGTTTCCGTGCTGGTGCGCCCGTCGCGGATGGCGATGGTACGATCAACCACCGCCGCGATAGCGATATCATGCGTGACGATAATAATTGTGATGCCCAGTTCTTCATTGATAGCGCGCAGCAATGTTAGAATCTCGCGGGCGGTAGCCGAATCCAGCTCACCCGTCGGCTCGTCTCCCAACAGCAGCTTTGGCTGGTTCGCCAGCGCCACGGCGATAGCCGCGCGCTGTTGTTCGCCGCCGGAAAGCTGATCTGGCCGTTTCTGCTCCATGCCCTTCAACCCCACCAGTGCCAGCAATTGCGCGGCGCGGCGTGTGCGGCTGGCTGGATCGACGCCGCCCAACACCTGCGGCAACTCGACATTGGCCTGTATACTTAACTCCGGCAGCAGGTTACGCCCGCTCTGTTGCCAGACATGCCCGACGGTGTAGCGCTGGTAATTGATGCGCTGCGCCTGGTTCAAGCGGGTCAGGTCCAGCTTATCTACTATGCACTTGCCCGCGCTGGGCAAGTCCAGGCTGCTCAGGATATTCAGCAGCGTGCTTTTGCCCGATCCAGACACGCCCACAATAGCGATCATCTCGCCCGGCGACACTTCCAGGTCCAATCCCTGCAACGCGACCACTTCCAGGTCGGCCACTTTATATATCTTGACCAGGTTATCACAGGTCACAAGCGAGTCCGGCATACTCTCTCCTATTATCCACAAATACTCCGATAACCGCGCACCTTCAACTAATCCGCGTTCAGGCGCAGCGTCTGACCAATCGATGGGCGCGAAACTACGCGAATCATCACGCTGAGCGCCACGGGACAGATCACGATCAAAGCAGCCACCACGCTTGTGATGAGCAGTAGCCGCCAGGTCTGGCGCACTCGCCACCTTGCCAGCGTCACAATGCCGGGCACCGCCGCCGACCGCTCAGGGCCGCTGGCACCGCCGGTTTCTTTTATCGAAAGGGACATACACCAACCTCACTTCAATGCTAGAATTTCCCTCTCCTCTCCCCCAGGGCGGGGAAGCATCAATCGCTCCCATTTCGCGGCCCCCCCGCCCTGGTCAACGCACGCTCGATGCAAAATAATGACGCTCACCCAGATACATTTTCATATTGCGCCGTTGATGCTATACTTGCCCATAAACTATACGTTTAGAGCCAGCGGACCTTTTCACCCTGAAGATATGATACATCATTAAAAGGAACGGGATTGCCACTGATTCCCGTGGGCATATGCTACAATATCGGCGTACTACTATATCAGGACTGGAATTAGGATTGGAGCAAGAATTACTACTTTCATCAGATTGGAGCAAGAAATGGATCTCACTCAATGGTTCACCGATCAATTGAACTCCAGCACGGCGGGCTTCATCTGGTCCGTCGAACAGGTGCCATCCGAGCGGCGACTGCTCAAACCGCCGAAGCTGCTGGGCGAGTGGAGTACGGCTCGCCACGTCTTCCACATGCTGTACTACGAACAAAACGCCGTTGTACCCAGCATGAAAATATGGCTGGACGAAGAATTCATCCTGGACAAGGGCGGCTATAACGAAGACGCGGCCTGGAGCGATGACAAAGACCTGGAGTCCATGCTGGCCGATTTTCGGCGGGTGCGCGCCGAGCAGCTTGAAGTAATCGCGCGATTTAAGGAACAGCAGTGGCACGAAACGCGCCCAACCTACTTCTGGGGAGAAGTGACGCTGCTCTGGCTGGTATCCAAAACTTTCCAGCACACGGCGGAACACATCAACGACGTAATGCGTATGGCCCTCTTCTGGGAAGCGTATGAGAGACGTGAAAAAGAACACCCGCAGGATGCTGACGACCAGGCATAGTAATATCCCGTGTTACTTAGCAAACGTTTAGCCGTTGTGTTGATGGGGATGTATTTACTACCGCTACTTGACGGGGAAGTTCTCATTGTTATGGAAAAGACCAGAAAAATCCGATTTCCGTCTTTTTTGGGAAAAGGGAAAAAGGGCCTGTTTGCTCGTGTCGCTGGCGTTATCTCTTTCGTGCTTGTAGTGACGATCATTATCATGCTGCTCTCAGGCCACCTGCCACAGTTAACAAAATTTCCCCTGTTTTCCGATCAAGCGGCAGGCTCGATCAGCCTGCAGTCGCACCCGGCGGGCTTGACAGGCAACGGCGGCAGCATTTCCCCGACGTCCTCAAATACTGCCAGCGCGCAACAGGCGACGGTTCCAGCATCGAGCGCGGATATTACGACTGACTTTGGCAATCGCCAGAACACGGCCTACCCGATACCCTCGACATTTCTGGGAGTGGGGGGCGTGGGCCTGAAACTCATCCTGAGAAACAATGGGATGCCCGTCCTCAACGCTAATTTTCACCTGACCAAACTGGGCGACACCGACTACATGGGTCTCATCTTTCCCACGGCAGCCAGCGCAACCAACCCATCGCTACAAAACTGGGTCCTGGTCGATCAGGAAATGACGCTCGCGGCCCAGTACAACTTGCAGCCTCTCATCTCGCTGGGGTATACGCCGCCCTGGTTACAGCCGCAGAACCAGTCGCCGCCGCAGCCCAATCCCTGCAATACCTATAATCCTCCCTTTTCTCCTTATTCTGTCGAACCAATGTATCTCGTCAACGGCCAGAATCGCGGGCCGCAAATGTGGGGACAAATAGCAGCGCAGTTTGTCGCCCACATAGATAAGAATTTCCCTCACTCGAACGCCATCTATGAAATATGGAATCAACCGGATGGTGGCCAGTTCCTCTGCATGCCAAGTAGTGATAAAAACGCTGACCAGGACAGGGTGACAGCCTACGAGGCCATGTACGCAGCGGCCGCGCCGATGATGAAAGCGCAGGCAAGCAAGGATGGAGTACAGATAAAAATAGGTGGACCTGCCCTGGTCTATGCCCTGCAAAACCATCTCACTTACTGGTTGCCCACCCTTTTGAACAATCCTGCCATCTATCCCTATATCGACTTTTTTACGTATCATCGCTACTTAGCGGGCACATCCTTTAATTCTGGCACAGGC